>Ga0081479_108827_pt1 | contig 28919 bp, 29 predicted proteins | sample MamHotmetagenome_FD_70984 | JGI IMG/M metagenome (GOLD analysis project Ga0081479, IMG submission 70984) | Hot spring cone microbial streamer communities from Mammoth Hot Spring (Liberty Cap Streamers), Yellowstone National Park, USA - T=72 v2... | ecosystem: Environmental > Aquatic > Thermal...
TGATGATTTTCCTGGGATAACAAAAGCCATAGAAACACTATTTCCTTATACAGACCATCAGCTATGTTTAGTCCATTTACAAAGATAGGTAAGAATAAATTTAGGTGGATATTTTCAATCTATAGATATACTTGAGATAAATCTGCTTATACAAAGAGATAATTTAAAGAATAAAAAGCAGAAAAAGCCTGTACCTGCTTTTAAAGGATCTTCTTATGAAATTTTACAGTTGTTTAATAAAAAGTTTTCAATCCAGACACAAAATTATTGACAAGTCTCACCTTAATAATATTTGCTTATAGAAAATATTCAGAAATTATTTTCTCAATTAATTTTTCTTCTTGATTTGGTATTTGCTGATTTTGTTTCACTTGTTCTTCCATGCTGATACCTCCTCCCTAAGTTTTTCAAGTCTTTCTTTATCCTTTTCTCTTTTACAATTTTCTATTAAAAAATCTATCAACTTTAACATATCACTTTTTTCATCAGATATAAAACCAAACGATGGATTATTAGTATTAATACTTATGTTTATTACCTTTTTGTGTAGTATACTAAGAAAAAGTACGCCTAATAATAAAGAAACGTAAAAATCTTTATTAGAATTATAAAAAACTATTGCATAAGAACCATAAGATTTACCAAAAACTTTAAATTTCAATTCATTTAATCTAAATTGTAGTACTGTTTCAAATGGAGGCAGCCATTTAACAGCTACTTTTCGAATTATTTTATCATTATAAATTTCAATACATTTTAAATTTAAAATATATAATATTGCCAAAGGAAACAGCAAAGAATAAACCGGACCCAAAAAATAAGAAAGTGCCCAATGTAATTTAGATACAAAACTATCTGGCGGCTGAGTATGAGCTTTATATGTATACCATACTGTACCTATATAAAAAATAGTTACAATTAAACCAAGCCATTTCTTTTTTAGAGTTAATCTTGCTATTAATTCATTTTTCTCTTTGTTGTTCATTAAGTTACTCCTTAAGAGTATTCAATTTCCTATCCCAAACAAGGAAAGCATCCCCACTGCTTATCCATCCAGTCTTATTTGCAAATCCAGAGCCTGTAAGGTCAAACATTGCATTTGATTTGTTTATGTTTACAAGCTTTATACCATCTCCATCAAGGTCAATCACAAGTGGGTCAATACGCCGTGAGCCTTCTCTAACTTTGTTTCGGGTTTCTTCTGCATATGCAGATGGAATAAGAGCATTAAAGAAATTATTAAGAAGACCAGAAAGTGGAGAACGTTTTTGATCTTGATCAAATCCTTTAAATCGATAGATTTTAAAGGGATATTTCCCCCAATACCCTTTCTTCCCGAAAAAAGCAGAATATGCCCCAGATGTTTGTCTACCATAAAACTTCCCAACTCCTGTAGATGGATCATACCATTCAACTATTCCTACATGTCTCTGACCAGGACCTGTTCTAAAAACTATTATGTCGCCTACTTGAGCATTTTCTGGAGAAACTTCATAAAAATATTCATTAAGTTTTGAAATATTTTGAGAACTCAACCGTGGCACATCAGTATATCCCAACTCCCATAAAGCTTTTGTAATCATCCTGAGCAATCATACTCTGGTATACCATTACCATTTAAGTCCTCACCTAACCCTTTAGCATTTTTATTTCTTCTTGTGTCAGCATACTCACTATTTTCTTCCAATTCCTTTTTAATCTTTTCAAGTGCCTTTATCACTGTTAAAATTTCTTTTTTTATTTTAGGTGTAATAACATCTGGAATTGTTTCGCTTATATAACTTTGAGGATCTTCATTAGCTACTTCTAAATACACAACTTTATACTGTTTAATTATTGCACAAACAGGAACAGGCAATAAATATAAATCTGTTTTCATTATTTTTGCAGACGGGAAAAACAATCTCCATCCTTTATCAGTTTTTATGAAATAATAATCTACTGTTTCTTTACCTTCTTCAAAGCAAAATCCTGCTTTACATCCTTTTTTCGAATGGTATAGTAAACCTACATAAAATTTTCCAATTTTCGTATACGATACTTTGACTATTTTTAAATTAACGTCTTTAATCTTTTTAAATTTCGTATTAATAATTTTATAATTTCTAAAAATTATATAACTTTGATAACTAAAAGCATCGGGAGTACCTTCAAGAATTAGACTTGTTTTTACAAGTTTATCTTCAAGATCATCTTCATCTTTTTTCTGTCTTTTGTTCCAATATTCAGAAGGAAAAATAAACTTTCCCAATCCATATTCCTGAACAATTGCTCCCCAAATATCCCCATTCATATTTTCATCACTACAATAACGATACCCCGCATCATGGAACAATTTTATAATTTCTTCTGGGCTATACTCTTTCTCCTCACCAAATCCCTGAACAGGTAAAATAAACAATATAAGAACTAATAAAATCCAGAAAATTTTGAGCCTTCTCATGTGCGTTCTCTCTCCATTCCTATTCTCCCAGAACTTCAAATTCTTAAACAATCACATATATTAATATCTTTATTCGATAATCCCTTAGCATGAGCCATATCGATTATTAGTTATGCTACTTATTGTTTACTCATTTGACTCATTTTTTATACTTTCTCGCAAAATTTATTTATAATCTTCATCTGTCATAAACATTATCACTCTATCCGGATTTTCTATAATTAAACGTTCCCAAGGATCAAAATTAGGATAAATTCTCTGCGCTTCTAGAGGTTTTAATTTTCTTTTTTTTATAAAGTTTAAGTATTTAGAAATTACTCTATCCATTTTATTTAAATCAGTATAAGCAAGATATATTCTCTGTTTATCACTAATTAATAACTTTCCATTTTGTGTATATAGTTCATTATATTCACAGTGAGCTCCATTACAATATATTCCATAATAAACCTCTGCATAATAATTTTTTTTGGTATCATAATAGCAATTAACACTAGAAATATGGTAAAGTGGGTAATCTTTATACCTTTCATAAAGACTTCTTACTTTTTCATCTTTATCATTTTTTAAATTCCAAGATATTTTATTACAGTACTCTTCTAAACTTGGACCAGCTTTTACTTTTTTATTATCTATAATAATCATTTGCTCAGTCACTAAAAAGGTATTTTTTAAAATTTCTTTAGTAGAATTTACAGGTTCAATCCTACTAACAACAGTAATTTTGATTGGTCCACAAGAAAATTTTTCTTCAATTACCTTCTCCTTCCCCAACCCCTGAACAGGCAAAATAAACAATATAAGAACCAATAAAATCCAGAAAATTTTAGGCTTTTTCATATGTATCCCCCTTTTTTGTAAAAATTTTAATTAAAAGCTAGTATCAAAACAAGTATTTTTGACTTTAATACAAACGTCCCTTATCTATAAGTTATTATTACAATTCTATTTTTCAAAAGATAAGCCAAGCTACTTCCTGTTACCGAAGATTGAGTAAAACAATAAGAGCATGGTTTTTCACTATAAAAAGGATTTACATTAGTAATTTTGCTTTGATATTTTTCAAATAATTCTTTTTCCTTGCTCGGAAAATAGTAGTAGTATAAATAATCATAATTTTTTTTATTCTCCGCATAAATTAAAACTTGAGATGAAATAACTTTAAAGTCTGATAAACTCGGCACCTCTATAGTATATTTTGGTTTTATAGTTTGTCTTTTTTTGATTTTAAAATAAAATCAATATCCCAACATAATATAAAAAATTTGTTATTTTTATAATCATAATCACAAAGAATTTGGTGATCTATGTAATTAGAAAATCTTAAATCACTTTTACCCAACTCTGTAAGTTTATTAAGTTGATAATCATAAATATAAAATTTTCCAGTTTTATACATCAATAGCTTATTATTAGGCAAAATATAAAGAACTTCCCAGTTTACATCAAATGAATTGGGCATCTTAATTAGCTTAATTCCATCATTTCTTAAAAATTGGTTATCTATATATGATTTATTATTAATGATAACTACAAGTATATTGTTTAAAGCATCAAAGGCTTTAAATTCAATATTTGCAAGAATTTTTTTAATTTCACCAGATTTTAAATTTAAGGCGTATATATGATCATCAAAAGTTTCTAAATAAATTGTATTTGTTTCTGTAGTACATCCTATAATATTGTAAATATTTTCTGTAGGTATGTTTATTTCTTTAACTTTCATTTTTTGAGTGTTATTATATTGGAACAGATCAATATCTTTTAATGAGATAATTCTTAACTTTTTTTGAAAGGATTCTGCACTGTTTCCAATAACTAATGTATCATCACCACACCATGTCATTGGTGTACCGGGTTCAACATATGCAAAAATTTGATATTCTATCTTATCTTTATCAATCTCTATTTTTAAATTAACATTCTTTTCATTAAAAACTGATTTTCCGTTTTTTTCTTCGCTAATCCCCTGCTTCGGTAAAAGAATTACTACAAAAATCAGCACTATCCAAAACTTCCTAAACCATCTTATACATGCTTTCTTTCCAGCTTTATTTGACATTGCTTTGCAGAAATCCCTTATCTACTTCCTGTTTATAAATTTACATCTTTAAAATTTACTTTTTTCAATTTTAATTTGTTGAAAATTTCTTCATATTTTTTAAAAACTTTATTAAAATTTTTACTTTCTATAATTTTAACAGAGCCATGATTATGAATTACTTTAAGCTTTTCTCTATCTGTAGCTATTAAATTACCATTAATGTCATAAAGCTCGTAGTATTCACATACCGAACAGTTGCCTAAGTTAGCATAATATAACTCAATATACCATTCATTATTTTTACTCTTATAACATGCTATTTCAGAAATTGAATGACCTAATTTTAACAAGGTAGAAGAGGAAACTATTTTCTTGTTTGCGATAATAACATATTGGTTATCAGACAGGCAAGGTAAAGACCTTTCTTTATAAATACAGTGCGTAATTACCTTAACATCAACTCCCCCGCAGCTAAAATCTGCTTGAACTGTATAATCTCGCCTGTGATCCTCACTCCAACTTTGCTCCTGCAAAACAACCAATACAGAAATCAGAACTATCCCAAACTTCCTAAATAATCTTATACCTATCTCCCCTTTTCTCATCCACTTTTTCTAACAAATATTGTATCTTGACTTTGAAACGACGTATTTAAAAGAGTTTACATATTTCTAATATCAATATTAACGTTCTTCAAACTTTCTATTTAAAAGAATCAGCAAACCAGAAATTATATCTATTGGCTCTGGTGGACAACCTTTTATCCAAATATCTATAGGAAGTTTATCTTTTATTCCATCCATCACTGCATAGTTACCTTTGAAGACCCCACCGTCCAAAGCACAATCTCCTACAGCAATGACAAACTTAGGGTTTGGAACATTTTCATATGCTTTCATCACTGCTTCATACATATTTCTTGTAAGACAGCCAGTGATCATTATAGCGTCTGCATGTTTTGGTGATGCAACAAACTTTACTCCAAACCTTTCTATGTCATAGTAAGGATTTGATAAAGCTGATATTTCATACTCACAGGCATTGCATGAGCCACTATCAACTTCTCTAATGGCAAAACTTCCTTGGAAGTATTTATCTATTTTTTCTTTTAACTGTTTCCCAAGAATTTCAACATTTTCATCTCTGATTTTAATCTCTTCTGCCTTTATTCCTTCTTTAAATCTTTCTTTAAAGATTCTAAACATCTTTACACCTCACAGGTCCGTTCCTGCGTAGCTTAAATTTAAACTTTTATTTACAAGTGGAAAATCTGCAACAATATCTCCTAAAACTGCCCACTGTATAGCCTGCCAGTTGTTGAAAGATGGGTCTCTGATTTTTAATCTATCTATTTTTCCTTCCTTATCTGTTTTAACAAAGTACATAATATTTCCTCTTTGCCCTTCGCTGTATCCAAGAGTCCATCTATTAGCTGGCAGTAGATTTGGCTGTGTAAAAATCTCTCCATCCGGTAAATCTGATAAAACTTCTTTTATAATAGAAATACTGTCTTCTATGTCTGATAGTCTGCATTTTAATCTTGCAAAGCAGTCTCCTTCTTCAAAAGTTTGACTTGTAAATGTTAGTTTATCGTATATAAGATATGGATGTTCTTTTCTTATGTCTGATTTTAAGCCAGAAGCTCGTGCAGTATAGCCTACGCAGGAAAGCTCTTTGACCGTTTCGTAAAGTATCCTTCCTGTCGTTTCAAATCTATCAAGAATAGAAGCAGAATCAAAAATTATTTTTTTATAAAATTCAAACTTATCGGTAATGTAGCCAAGTTTATCTATGATGAGATTTACCTTCTCTTGGTTTAAATCTACAGATACACCGCCGATTTTAAGAACGTTTTTGTTAAATCTATTTCCTGTAAGAGCTTTGTTTAATCTCATCACTTCTTCTTTTAAAATAAACATACCTTGTGCACCAAAACTGTATGCTACATCTTGAAAAAGCCAAGCCACATCATTTAGATTACACATTAACCTCTCAAGCTCGGCAAATAAAACTCTTAGATATTTAGCCCTTTTTGGAATTTCTGTATTAGAAAGCTTTTCTATAGCTTGAACATAAGCTAATGTATGAGCGTATGAATGGTCTCCTGATACTTTTGGAACAATCTCTAAAACTTTCTCTGCTGTTTTACCTTCAGCGAGTTTTTCCACTCCTCTATGCTTCCAAAAATGTCTTATTTCAAGCTGTAGAATATGCTCACCTGCAAGAGAAAATCTAAAATGTCCTGGCTCTATGATACCTGCATGAATAGGTCCTACAAGTATATTAAATACTCCTTCTCCTTCAACTTCTTTGTAATCATACTTTCCATAGCTTTTAAACTCTGGTCTTGTTTTTATATCAAAATCTTTTCTTAAAGGATGTAAATCTGGCGGAAAATTTTCCGGAAACAAAACCAAAGGTCTTGGGTCTGGATGGTTAAGTGGGACAAGCCCAAACATATCTCTAATTTCTCTTTCATACCAGTTTAAAGCAGGCATTATGTTAGCCAGTGAGTTAAACCTTTCTTTAACTTTATTTTCTACGATAAAAAACACATTCTTTTTATGATAAGAGTAGACATATCTTATAGTAAAACAACGGTCATCATAAAATCTATCGTCTGTTGCTACTACCGTCGCAAGCTCGCAATCCAAATCTCTAAATAAATACTGAGATACTTTAGCTAAGTTAAAATCTGATGTATGAATAACTATTTCGTTTTCAGTGTTAAAGCTATAATCTGTTATTAAATCTTTTATAGGATTTAAAAGCTTCTCAACCATTTTTAACTCCTAAAATTTCAGGTATGTTGTTAATCAGCATTAAAATTTTTTCAGGAATGTAAAAAGATAAAACAAGTGATATAAAGAGTAAAACAAACGGCGGCAGAAGTATCAATAGGTCTTCTTTGTATCCTTTATCAGTATCTCCCATAAGCATGTTTAAAAAGTGATAGATAAATCCACCAAAGATTAAAACTAACGCTAACATCAAGATAATGGAAGGAATTATAAAACCAGCTTTAAAAGAAGATATTAAAATAAAAAGCTTAGACATGAAGATGTTAAACGGCGGAGTTCCAGTGATAGCAAACACTGATAAAATCAAAGCTATAGAAGTGTAAGGCAATGCTTTAAAAAGTCCTCTTATGCTGAATATATCCCTTGTATGAAGAGAAGTTAAGATGCTTCCAACTGTCATAAATATTGAAGTCTTTACAATAGCATGATTTATAAGATGATAAACTCCTGCAAAAATGCTTAACTTAGTATTTACAGAAAATGCAAAGGCAATTATAGCCATATGCTCCATAGATGAGTAAGCAAGCAGTCTTTTATAATCAACCTGACGAATAATAAATAAAGCCGAAATTACAACAGTCAAAACACCAAAAAACATTAAATATTTTGAAGTATCATAACCATAGCCATTGTTGTTTATAATTGCTTGAACTCTAAGAATAGAATAAAAGGCACAGTTTAACAAAACACCTGACATTAAAGCACTTATAGGCGTTGGAGCTTGCGAGTGGGCATCAGGAAGCCAAAAATGTAGTGGGGCAAATCCAACCTTTGTTCCAAATCCAACCAGTACGAATATAAACGCAAGCATTAAAAGTTTTGGATTAAGCCTACTGCTTACATCGTAAATATTAGTCCAGTTTAGAGATTGTAATCCATGTCCCAGTACTGAGAAAGAACTGTAATAAAGAAGAATGATGCCAAACAATGCAAGACCGATTCCAATGGAGCAAAGCATTATATACTTCCAGCCAGCTTCAACAGCTTCTTTGTTTCTGTAATAACTAATCAAAAATGCTGTTGCTAAGGTTGTACCTTCTATTGCAATCCATAAAATACCAAAGTTATTTGACAGTGTAACTACAAGCATAGCAAAGATAAATAAATTCATCCAAAAGTAATACTCATTTATCTTTTTTTCTGATATACCAGCCTTTAACTCTCTTTTCATATATCCGACGCTGTACACAGAAACAAAAAACGAGATAGTTAAAATAACTAAAAGCAGTATTGAGTTTAAAGAATCAAGAAACAGCAAATTGTTAAGCTCATAAATTCTATCTTGTGGATTGTTTATCTTAGAGATTAAACTGTATCCAAGAATCAAATTTATAAAAGTAATTCCGATTTGAATAAAATACACAAATCTAAGATTTAAAAAGTAGCTAACAACAGCCCAGATAAGTTGCAAACCAATTATGACACCCATCTTTACTCCTTAAGGTCTGATAGTCTTGATGTATCAATACTTTCAACAGTAGTTTTAATTTGAAATACAAGCACACCAGCCATCAAAACACCAACAAAAACGTCAAAAAACACTCCAATTTCGACTATCATCGGCATACCTTTTGTTAGGGAAGTTCCGGCAAGGAGTATTCCATTTTCCATTGTCAAAAAACCAATAATCTGAGATAAGGCTTTTTTTCTTGAAATCATAATAAAAATTCCAATAAAGATAATTCCTAAGGATAACGGAAAAATCTGTTTTGCTATAACCTCACCTGTTATATCAATCTTGTTAGAGATGTAAAACGCGAATATAACTATTAAAATTGAAAAAAGTAAAGAGTTTGTAATGTTTAGATACATTGAAACTTCTCTATCAAGTTTGATCTTTTCAACCACTTTAAATAAAAAGAATGGTATAAGAATAGCTTTAATTAGTAAGTTTAAAAAGCTTGAAATGTATAATTCAAACTCAAAAGTTGCAATTCCGATAAACAAGATAGACATTGAAAGAAACACTGATTGAAGCTGATAGATCTTTATAGAAAGATTTAGTCTATTACTTGATAACTGAGCTATTGCAAGGAAAAGTGACATAGCCCCGAAAAATTCAACTAAAAATTTAATCATCTGTCAAACCTCACGAAATAATCAAAGAAATCAAAGAAAGTATGAAAGCCAGTATTAGAATCTCAGGCACTCTGAAAAACCTAAATTTAGCCATACCCATCTCAATCAAAGTAACAGGTACAGCAAATAGAAGCATCTTTAAAATATATACAACAACACCTAAGATAATGAATAAGATTGAAGTATCTTTATAAAATCCAACAGGAAAGAAAAGATTTGACACCAAAGTTAAAAATATAGTCAGCTTTATGTATGAAGACAGCTCAAAAAGTGCTAAATGTCTCCCGGATGCTTCTAAAATCATAGCTTCGTGAACCATTGTAAGTTCCAAGTGTGTTTCAGGATTATCAAATGGAATTCTTGCATTTTCAGCCAAAGATACTATAAACAAAGATATCAAAGCAAAGGCTACAGAAACAGGAACATGTGAGATGCCAAACTGATGAACCTTCTCAAAAATCTCTCCTATATTTGTACTTCCGGTTTGAAGAGCAAAGGTAAAGATTATAAGCATAAAAGAAGCTTCAGACAATCCAGCTATTGTAATCTCCCTGCTTGAACCAAGCCCACCAAATGCACTTGCTTGATCCATACCATACAAAGCTATAAAAAACACACCAAGAGCTAAAATATAAGCCAAAGCTATTATGTCTCCTGTAAAATTCAGTAAAGTGTACTTATTAATCACAGGTAAAAATGTTGCAGCCCATAATGTAGAAACAAAAACTACGTAAGGAGCCATTCTTGATATAAAAGAAGCATCTTTTGAAATCACAGTTTCCTTTTTAAAAAGTCTGTAAATATCTTTATAAGCTTGTGTCAAAGGAGGTCCTTTTTGACCTCTCAAGATGCATTTTATTTTATGAATAAACGTTTTTATAAAAGGAGAAATAGCTACTAAAATAACAAACTGCAAAAGCCCAATAACTATATTTTCCATCACTACCTCACAACATAGAGAATAAAGGCAACCAAAGTAAGAATGATGTATGCAATATAAACATGAATAATTCCAGGTTGAATGAAATACCTTACTTTTAAAACAATCTTGATAAACATGTCTGTAAGAGATAAAGCCAAATCTTCTATTCTATCTATGATTTCCAATTTATAAGTCTTCTTTGGAAGAAAATATTTTTTACCACTGAAAGATAGACTCTCTTTGACTTTATAAACAAAAGATAAAATTCTTCTGATAGGCTGAGAAAATCCGGATGCACTGTACTGAGCTTTAACTGTAAGATTGCTTTCTCCAAGACCACAAGCCCAAGTCTCGTATTCTCTTACATTGCCATTTCCTATTTTTCTAATCAAGAAGTACGTAATTGCAAAAATAACAATCCCGGCTATGGCTAAAATTGAAGTCGAAATTCTTCCAAAGTCGTAATCTGTTGATATTAGCAGTAAGCCGTTTTTATAGATTATGTAGTTGTATATAGAAAAAGATGCTATCTGTTTTAAAACTTCATCAATGACATAAACAGGTAAAACAGGAATCAAGCCTAAGATTACAACCATAAAAGCCAAAAATCCCATTCCTGTAAGCATAAAACCGTCAGATTCTGAAGCCTTTTTAACTTTGTCTGTTCTTCCTGTTCCAAGAAATACAGTTCCATAGAGTTTAGCAAAGCTACCAAGAGCAAAAGCCCCGGTTAAAGCCAAAACAGAAGCAAACAAAGGCATAGTAAAAGATATAAACTCATAGTTTAACTTACTACCAAATAACAGAGATTGATAGATAAGCCATTCACTGACAAACCCATTAAACGGTGGTAAAGCGGTTATTCCAAGAATACCAATTAAAAATAAAATTCCAGTTTTTGGCATAAATTTATTTAAACCACCAAGCTCTTCCATATTTTTAGTATGTGTTTTAAATAATACAGAACCAGCACCTAAGAATAATAAACCCTTAAACACCGTATGGTTTAAAGTATGGTACAAGACAGCAATAAAAGATATTCCCATCAAAATCCATACATGGGAAGATTTAAAAATCATGGCAAGACCAACAGCAATTAAGATTATTCCTATATTTTCCATAGAAGAGTAAGCTAGCATCTTTTTAATATCTGTTTGTACGTAAGCATACAGAATTCCATAGATTGCAGACAAAGCCCCAACGAATAAAACAATGTATCCAAAGGTTATAGGTATATCCTTTAAAAACTCAAAATAAAATCTTATAAGCATGTATATAGCCGTTTTTATCATTACCCCAGACATTAAAGCAGAAACATTAGAAGGAGCAACGGGATGAGCCTTTGGAAGCCAAAAATGAAGCGGAAAAATACCAGCCTTTGTCCCAAAGCCAATCAAAGAAGTTAAAAATACTAAAAATTTTACATCTTCAGGTAAACTTACATTTACAAAATCTTTAAACTCAAGACTACCAGAGTAGATATAAAGCAGTATAAAAGACATAATTATAAAGGTTGTTCCAAAATGCGTCATAAATATATAAGAAATTCCAGCATTTAAATTCTCTTGCTTTTTATAGTCAAAAATAACAAGTAAAAACGAAACGACAGACATTATCTCCCACCAGATCAAAAAGGTAGGAACGTTTGCAGATAAAATCACCATAACCATAGAGAGAATAAATAAGTTATACAAAAACGTTAAAACCTTTTGATTTTCAAACTCTTTAATATAAGAAACAGAATATATTGATGAAGCAAAAGACAACAAAGACACAAGCCCGACAAAAAACAGACTTAGATTATCCACTTTATAGCTAAATGTTAAGAAAGGAATAATAGATTTAAATGAAATTATGAAATCAGTATTTGAAAGTATCAAATTTATAGAAATTATGAGCAATGTCAAACTTATTAAGCTTTGAAGAATTAGAGAAAATCTTGGAATGGATGATAAAATCAATGGTAAAATAAGTATCAGTAGATAAAATGGCTTCTCCGAAATCTCCAACTATTCCTCCTTGTTTTTAAAAACGGGAGTACCATTGTATTTATTTTACACTATTTGTATAAGTCATGCAAGTTTGAAGGGTGTTTAAAATTTTAGGTGATTGCTCAAAATAATACGCCTATGATAACATCAAATAGTATAGGAGATAAAACATGAATTTAGTAGAATTACTACAGATAGTATACTTCGGGTGAGAAATTCAATAAAAGTATGAGATTCTTTGCCGGCTGCAGAATGACAGGAAGGAGTATAAAGGATGAAGGTTCTTCATCGGCTGCGGAATGACACCATAGAGGCGTAAAGGATGGAGATTCTTCATCGGCTGCAGAATGACGTTCAAAAGGTTAATTAATTTAGACTTAGTCAAAATTTTAAAGCACTCTCAGTGCAAAAATTTTCATCAACTTGCCTCAATAACTTATATGCTACAGCCACTTAATACATAAAATCTAAAATAAAAATCATCCATTTTTAATTGTTTTAGCTTATATTATTAAACAAAAAACAAATTATGGAAAAAACTTTGATGATAGTTATAGCAGGAGCAACAGCAACAGGAAAAACAGAGCTTGGTATTAAGCTTGCAAAACTTTTAGATGGAGAAGTAATTAGTGCGGACTCCATGATGGTTTATAAGTATATGAATATTGGAACGGCAAAGCCATCTGTTGAAGAAAGAGAAGGAATTGAGCATTATATTATAGATGTAATCTTGCCTTCTCAAAACTACTCTGTAAAAGATTATATTGAAGATTTTGATAAAGCTGTTCAAAAAATTAGAGAAAAAGGCAAAATACCAATAGTAGTGGGCGGTACTTGGCTATACATTCAAGTAGCTTTATATGGCTTATCAGATGCACCAGAAAGTGATTGGACTTTAAGAGAAAAATTATACAGCTTAGATAATTTAGAGCTTTATACACAGTTGCAAAAAGTAGACCCAGAGTATGCAAACAAAATACACGTAAATGACAAAAGAAGAATTGTTAGAGCATTAGAAGTGTATTACCTTACAAGAAAACCGTTTTCTTTTTTCATAAATCAGCATAACTTTAAATCAAAAAGGTATAACTTTTTAGGCTTTATTCTTGAAAGAGACAGACAGGAGCTTATGGATAGAATAGAGATAAGAGTTGAAAAAATGTTTGAAAAAGGTCTCGTTGAAGAAGTTGAAAAGCTTGTAGATATGGGATTTAAAGACAGTTTAACATCAATGCAGGCAATAGGATACAAAGAAATTTTACCTTACTTAGATAAAAAAATCTCACTTGAAGATGCTAAAAAATGTATAATAGAAAATACTAAAGATTTTGCAAAAAGACAAATCAGAACATTTAGAAATAAAACAGATTTTGAAAAAATAGAAGCATCTAAATTTGAAGTTAATGAGATATTAGATTATATTTATAGAAAATATACCTTGGACGAGAAAATTAGGAATTTTTACAAAATTTAGATAAGGAGATCCTTCGGCTTTCGGCCTCAGGATGACAGGTAAAGGTTAAATGGTAAGCATCAGAGAAAGTGTATCCTTATTTGTCATTCTGAGCAAAGCGAGGAATCTCCTATATTTTATTGAATTTCTCTCCCAACGTATATTAGACTATATTTATTGAAAATATAACCAGGAGGTAAAGATATGTCAGTACAAGATGAAATTTTAAACGAGTATAGAAAAGAAGGTAAAGAAGTGACAATTTACTTAATTAGAGGAACAAGAATTGTTGGAAAAATAATTGACGCAGACCAATTTACTATTCTTGTTGATGTTAACGGTCAACAGCAACTAATCTATAAACATGCAATTAGTACAATCGTTGTAGAGTAAGCGTGAAGGCAGTTATAGTAGCAGTAAATCTAAACGATAAAGAGGAAGACTTTGAATATAAAATTCAAGAACTTGAGGGTTTGGTAGAGGCAGCAGGTGGAATTGTTGTAGGTAAAGTGTATCAAAAAAGAGAATCTCCAGACCCTGCCTATTTTATTGGTCGTGGAAAGGTAAAAGAGATAGCCCAGCTTGTTGAAGGGATAGAAGCAGATACTGTTGTTTTTAATGTAAATTTATCTCCTGTTCAAATATCTAACTTATCTAAGGAATTAAATGTGGAAGTTCTTGATAGAACAGATTTAATTCTTAAAATTTTCTTGAATAACGCAAGAACAAAACAGGCAAAACTCCAAGTAGAGCTTGCATACCTGCAACATCAGCTTCCGAGAGTTTACGGCGGAAAAGGAAAAGAGCTTTCAAGAATTGGTGGTGGCATGAAGACAAAAGGAGCCGGTGAAAAACTCGGAGAGATAAAAACAAGGACAATCAAAGACAGAATAAATAAAATTAAAAAACAACTTAAAGAAATAGAAAAACAGAGAGAAGAGCAGAGAAAATCAAGAGAGGATAATCCAAACATACTAAAAGTTTCTCTTGTAGGATATACAAACGCAGGTAAATCTTCACTTTTAAAAAGACTTACAAAAAGAGATGTATTCATATCTGACCAGCTTTTTGCAACTCTTGACACAAAAACATCTTTAATCTACTTTCCAGATATAAAAAAGAAAGTTTTAATAACAGATACAGTCGGATTTGTTGAAGATATGCCATCTGAAATTATGGATGCATTCATGACAACCTTAAAAGAAATAGAAGATGCAGATGTTATTCTTCATGTGATTGATATTTCAGATAAAAATTGGATGAAAAAGAAAACAACCGTTGAAAACGTATTAAAACAGTTAAAACTTCAAGATAAACCAATTATAACAGTTTTTAACAAGATTGACAAAGTCGTTCCATCAAAAGATTTGATCGAAGAAGATGTGATGGAAAATACCATAACTATATCGGCAGAAAAAGGATGGAATATAGATAAACTTTTTGATATACTTAAAAAATATGCAAAACAAAAGGAGAAAAACCATGGATTGTGTTTTTTGTAAAATAGTCAATAAAGAAATTCCTGCTAAAATAGTTTATGAAGATGAGTTAATAATGGCTTTTCATGATATAAGACCACAGGCAAAAGTTCACATACTTATAATTCCAAAGGAACATATACCAAACAATCTTTATTTTGAAGGAAGACATAAAACATTAATCGGTCATATTATCTTAAAAGCAAACGAAATTGTCAAAATGTTTGAAATAGACAAAACAGGATTTAGACTGATAGTAAACACGGGTCCAGATTCAGGACAGGAAGTATTTCATGTACATTGGCATTTATTAGGAGGCGAGCCACTTGGAAAACTTATCTGCAAATAAAGAATTAGAAACAGTTGATACAAGAGGATTATTTTGTCCTTTACCGCTGACATTTGTATCAAGAAAGTTAAAAGAAATACCTGTAGGAGAAAGATTAAAAGTTTTAGCAGATGATAAAGCATTTAAGAAAGATGTAGAAATATGGGCTTTTGAAACAGGCAATAAGCTTTTGGAGTTCAAAGAAGAAAACGGCTACTATGTTGCAGTTATAGAAAGAGGAAAAGGTTTTAAAGGTGAAAGTATTTGGGATAAAATAAAGTTTATCTCCTTGGGTGTCAAGCTACATTTTATAAAACATCTTCTTGATATCATTCCATTTAACAAGCCAAAGTATTTAATAACCTTCGTATCCGTTGCAGAAGGTTTAAGAGCAGCAGATTTCTTAAAAAGTAAAGGCATTGAAAATTTTATAATGCTGCCAGTTCCAAAAGAAATTTATCCACATTGTGGTCTTGTCTTTGGTTTAAAATCAAAAGATGATGCTATAAAAATTTACAATCTTTTGAAAGAAAACAAATACGCTGTAGAGGACATACATATAATAGATAGGGAGAAAAAATATCCAAAGTTAGAGGTTTGATTATACATTGGAGTGAGAAATTATCGGTTTTTATAAAATTTAAAAATGAGATTCTTCGGCTTTACGGCTTCAGGATGACAGAGAAAGCAAAAGTATGTTAAGATTGCCTTATTTGTCATTCTGAGCGAAGCGAAGAATCTCATATTATTGTTGAATTTCTCACCCGACGTATATCCAAAGTTGAAGGTTTAATTATAATAGGATTCTAAAATGGAAGAAATAAAGATTGCTAAACAGCAAATAGAAACGGCAGATGCGGTACTGATTACTGCCGGAGCAGGTATGGGCGTAGATTCTGGACTTCCTGACTTTAGAGGTACAGAAGGCTTTTGGAGAGCATATCCGATAGCCAAGAAGCTTGGACTAAGGTTTGAAGAGCTTGCAAACCCAAGATGGTTTAAACAAGACCCTCAATTAGCTTGGGCATTTTATGGGCATAGATTAAAGCTATACAGAGAAACACAACCACATCAAGGATTTTATCTTCTAAAAGATTTAGTTAAAAAGAAAAACGAAAACTATTTTATCTTTACTTCAAACGTTGATGGACAATTTCAAAAAGCCGGTTTTGACGAAAATAAGATTGTCGAAATTCACGGCAGTATTCATTATCTACAATGTGTAGAGCCTTGTAGCGATGAAATATGGAGTGCTGAAGGAATTGATGTTAATATTAATATGGAAAATTTTAAAGCTCTTCCACCACTACCTAGATGTAAAAGTTGCGGCTCTTTAGCAAGACCAAATGTACTGATGTTTAATGATTTTCAATGGATTCCTCACAGAACAGGGACACAAGAATTTAGATTTAATCTTTGGCTTGAAAAAGTTCAAAATAAAAATCAAAAGTTAGTAATTATTGAAATTGGAGCCGGAAAGGCGGTACCAACTGTAAGGCTAACAAGCGAAAGAATAGCAAGATTGCTAAATGGATTTTTAGTAAGAATAAATCCAAGAGATTATGATGTTGCTACTAATATTAATGCAGTTTCTTTAAAAGTTGGCGGATTAGAAGGTTTGAAGTTAATCTTATAACCTTTATCTCCTATAAATTCAAAATTTTCAGTCAAAAATTTAAACCATTCACTCATTTTATGTCTTATTCTTAATGACCTTATTTCTTGATAGCTTGCTGGACGAAGCCATATATCATAAACCATGCCATTTTCATCACAAGCCATCCTGCAAGTATTTAATAAAGAGTTAGAAAACATAAAAGAAAACAGCTTAGCTTGTGAAGATGGATTAGAAAAATTAGATGCAAAAATACAGTGAGAGTGTTAATAGTATGATTGAGAAAGTGAGAATAGGTAGACATTCTTGAGATAAATTTGCTTATCTAGAAAGATAATTTAAAGAATGGAAAATTGAATAAGTCTATACTTGCTTTAAAGGAGCTTCTTATGAAATTTCACAATTGTTTAATAAAAAGTTTCGATCTAGACACAAATTGTTGGCAATTTTTCACCAAAAGTTTCCACTGCAAGTTTTACTACAGTGTTTTAAAGCAAATTCTACAACTTGCAATCTAAAGATTATTTCTGGATGTTTTTTCATAATATCATCTAATTCTTTTACTTGTTTTAAAAGCTTTCTTTCAAGTGTATTAATTCTCTGAATATATGTAGATATTTCTATTTTCTTTCTTATATTTACCCTCCGATTTTCATAATTTTAAATTCTTATTTATATTTTCCCATGTTTCTTTTAGCTTATGTAGCAAAAATTGAAATTGAATTTATAATTAACAAAGCTCACATATTTCTCATTATTTTATCAGAATTTGTTATAATTTAGATAAAACAAAAATATCGGAGATGATTTGAATGAAACTTATATTAGCGGTTATGTTTGTATTTTTTGCAGTGGTTATTTTTGCAGGAATCTTAGGCATGAAAGCTTCTAAGTAATTGCGGAAATTTATCTATTCTGCATCTTGCCTTCGCCTCAAAATCAAGAGATACTGATATACCTTTTTCTTTAAACCTTTTGTATCCAGTGTATGCCACCATCGCTCCATTGTCAGTACATAGATACATAGGCGGAAAATGAACTTCTAAATCTTTGATATTTAAAAATTCTTCTCTTAGCTGAGAGTTTGCAGATACCCCTCCAGCCACAACAACTCTATTTATTCCAAACTCTTTACATGCTAAAACCGTTTTTTTGACTAAAACATCAACAACAGCATTTTGAAAAGATTTTGCGATATCTTCTTTTTTGTAGATGCCTTTATTAATCTCTCTAATCACAGCAGATTTTAATCCGCTAAAAGAAAAATTATACTTATTTTCTTCATCATTTAATAAAGGTCTTGGAAATTTTACAACTTCCTTTCCTTCTTTTGCTAATTTATCAATCAATGGACCGCCGGGAAATCCAAGACCTAAAGCCCTTGCTACTTTATCATAGACTTCACCGACTGCGTCATCTAAGGTTCCGCCAAGGTAGATATAATCTTCAAATTCTCTAACTAAAATCAGTTCTGTATGACCACCAGAAACTACAAGAGCTAAAAACGGATATTCAATTTCTTTTGTTATAAAGTTTGCAAATATATGAGCTTCTATATGATGAACCGGAATCAACGGTTTTTTTAAACAAAAAGATAAAGCCTTTGCACCAGAAATACCCGCAACAAGAGAAACTATAAGACCTGGCATAAAAGTGGTAGCGATAGCATCTATATCGGATAAAGCTATATTTACATCTCTTAAAGCTTTATCTAGTACCGGTAAAAAGTTTTTTGTATGCTCCCTTGCCGCGATTTCTGGATAAACACCGCCGTATTGAGCATGAATAAGTTGCGATGACACAACATTAGACAGTATACCTTTTTTACTGTCGTATACCGCTACTGAAGTATCATCACAGGATGTTTCTATTCCAAGAACTATCATATTAATTCATTTTTTAGCAAAGTTTAAAATTTTAACTGCATTAACTGCAGCTTCTAATTGTGGGTCTTTTACTTCCGTCTCATCTTTCCCATTTATTTTTGCTTCCCTTTCTGCTTTAGCTTTTGCCATCTCTTCTTCTTCCGTCATTTTAACAATAATATCCGGAGTAATTCCTTTATTCATTATTAGATTTCCATTAGGTGTGTAATAGTGAGCAACGGTAAGCTTTATGCCAGAGCCATCTTGTAAAGGTATTAGTGTTTGAACTGAAGCTTTTCCAAAGGTTGTATCTCCTACGATTATAGCTCTTTTATGGTCTTTTAATGCACCTGTCAAGATTTCTGAAGCAGAAGCAGAACCTTTATTTACAATGACAGCGATAGGAACGTCTTTTGGAATTATTGAGTCTGATTCTGAGTAAAACTCTTCTTTGTTCTTAGGGTCTCTTCCTTGTGTGTATACGATAAGCTTGCCTTTTGGAATAAGCATGCTTGCTATAGAAACAGCAGATGTCAATAAACCACCAGGATTATTTCTTAAGTCTATTATTATGCCTTCTTTGTTTTTAAATTGTTTTAAAGCTTTTTCAAACTCATTAGCTGAGTTTTCTTGGAATTGGGTTAATCTTATGTAGCCAATCTTTCCATTTTCAAGCTCTTTTGTTTTAACACTTTTTACTTTGATTATGTCTCTTACTATTTCAACTTTAAAAGGCTTATCTACTCCTTTTCTGAAAATAGTCAATGTAACTTTTGTTTTTGGCTGTCCTCTCATTTTTTTGACTGCTTGGAACATTGTCATTTTATCTGTAGGTTCGCCGTCAATTTCTATTATCCAGTCTCCGGGCTTTATTCCAGCTTTGTATGCAGGAGTGTCTTCTATGGGAGCAACAACGATAAGTTTATTATTTTCCATTGTTATTTCTATACCAAGACCGCCAAACTCTCCTTGAGTCTCTGATGTAAACTCTTTAAACTCTTCTGGTGTGAAGAAGGTTGAGTACGGGTCTAAGGATGATAACATTCCTCTTAAGGAGCCATACAATAAATCCTTTGATTTTGGCTGTTCTACATAATTATCTTCAACGATTTTTAATACATCAGTATAAGTTCTTATTATCTTAACTTCATCTGAGTAGTCTGTTTTAGGTTGGTTTTTTGAGTTTAGTCCAAAACTCATACCGGCAATAAAAATTAACATTGCTCCAACAACAAGCGAAATCTTGCTCTTCATCTTTACTCCTTTATTAAGTTTAAATTTTCGTTAAATTTTAGTATATCATAGAAAGGTGAGATGCAAGAAGTGAAAGGTAAGATATTAAGTATTTATTAAGATATTAAGTATTTATAAAGAGTGTTCTAAAATTTTTGTAAGTTTGCCTTTTCTTGTCATCCTAAGAACTTTTGTCCTAAGGATCTCCTCTTTTAAAAAGAGAGGAAAGCATGAGATTCTTTGCCGGCTGCAGAAGACGATCAAAGGTAATAATTTTTAAACTTGGTCAAAATTTGGAACACTCTCAGTACTTATCCCACATTTCACTTCTTACTTTCTCACTTCTCGATAATATTTAAAATTTCACTTTCTTCAAGCTTTGGATAATTTTCTATCTCTATATTTTCCAATAGATGTTCTACTTTACTCATACCAATTAAAACAGTTCCAACGTATGGGATACTTCTTACAAATTGAATAGGAATATGAACATCCTTTTTTACTTTAAACATCTCTTTTACGTTTTCCGGGAAGTTTCTTAAAACCCTTTTTTGGAGTAAAGGAGCACTAATGTATGTGTAAATTCCAAGCTTATTGGCAAGCTCTAAGGTTGAGTAATACTTTCCTTCGTAAGGCTGATTTTTTAGTTTAAATGCTTCAATCATTGCAATATTGTATGGTAGTTGAATGAATCTAAAATGATGGTTTTCTCCGCCAACTTCTTTTGCTATCTTGAAAATTTCATACAGATTTAGATGTTGTGGATGACTTTCTTCTACTCTAAAGCCGTTCCATGTTGCAAGACCGTAATATCTTAACTTACCTTCTTTAACCTTTCCTTCTAACAATCTAAAAACTGTCCATAATTTTTGATAAAACTTTTCTTTTGAAACAATCTGTAGCTGGTCTTCTGGGTTGTGAAGAAAATAAACATCAATATAATTTGTTTTTAGGTTTTCTAGGCTTTTTTCAAACGACCAATCTATATATTTTGGAGTAAGTATATTGCCATATGGTGTAATATCATCTTTTGTAATAATGCCTTTATCTATAAATTCTTCTTTTAAGTATTTTGTGATATTGTCAATTTTAAGCCTGTTGTCTCTTGGAAAGTATCCGCCTTTTGTGGAGATTATGACTTTACTTCTATCTACTTCCTGCAATACTTCTAAGATTACCCTTTCGCTTTCCATGTCTCTATAATTTATAGCAGTATCTACAACATTAACACCAAGCTCTATCCCTTTTTTGATAGTATTTTTGTAGCTTTCATTGGTTATCGGGTCAGGATTTCCTAAGTATGTCCCAATTCCTATTTCTGAAAATTGTAAGTCTAAAAAGTTTTTATAATTCATATTCTCACCTTTATTTTTATTCTCAATTCTCATCCCTTACCTTCATTCCCAACCTCTTCCTTTATCTGTATTCTCTTTAAATTTCTATCTTTAAGATTAACATAAAGTGCATTAAAAATAAACTGACCTTCAGCAGGTTCATACTTTTGTGGAATTCCTGAGATAAATTTTTTTATGATTTCATCTTTCCTTACGCCAATAACAGAGTCTAAAGTTCCTGTCATTCCTACATCTGATATAAAAGCGGTACCACCGGGTAAAAATCTTTCATCTGCTGTTGGTACATGGGTATGGGTTCCAAAAACTATATCGGCTCTTGAATCTACATAATAGCCAAATGCTTGTTTTTCTGATGTTGCTTCAGCATGAAAATCTACGATAACGTAATCTGCTTTATCTTTTATAATCTCATAAATTTCATCAAACTTTCTAAACGGACAATCTAAAACCATTCCCATAAAAGCCCTACCCATTAGGTTTATAACGGCTACTTTATAGTTATTTTTTTTGTATATATTAAATCCTTTTCCCGGTGCAGATGGCGGTAAATTTGCAGGTCTTAAAAGTCTTTCATTATCAATGATTTCAAAAACTTCCTTTTTATCAAAGGTATGATTTCCTGATGTGATAACATCAATCTCTGCTTCTATCATTTCTTGAAAAACTGATTTTGTGATGCCGTTTCCATGTGCTAAATTTTCACCGTTTAAAACAACAAAGTCAATCTTTAATTCTTCAATCAATTTAGGAAGAACTAACCTAACAGCCCTCCTGCCGATTCTACCAATTACATCACCTATAAGCAAAACATTCATTTATAAAACTCCTGATGTTTGACAGCTTAACCAATTTTTATTTTATCAAAAAAACCAAGATTCTTCAGACTAATGTGTGAGACTGTTCTAAAATTTTTGTAAGTTGTAGAATGTATATGTAAATATAACTTTACCTTTGCTCGTCATCCTGAGGACTTTAGTCCGAAGGATCTCCTCTTTTAAAAAGTGAGAAAATAAGAAGTGAGAAAGGGAGAGGAGATTCTTCGCTTACGCTCAGAACGACGCTTTAGAGGCATAAAGACGGAGATTCTTTGAATGACTGCAGAATGACATCGCAAGGTTAATTAATTTTTAGACTTGGTTAAAATTTTGAAGCACTCTCAACTAATGTGTAAATAAAATCAGGGACTAAGGCTATACACTCTATTATCTAACCTATGATAAAATAAACTTTTTATAAATATCTCTTAAAACGGAGCAAAGTTGCAAAATTTAGAAGAAAATTTCTGGCAAAAGATACATCTTTATAAAAATATCTCAAAGGAGCAGTGGCAAGACTGGAAGTGGCAAATAGCTAATAGAATTACATCTTTAAATAAGTTAAAACAAATCATACCGATTAAAAACGAAGAAGATTTCTTGAAAATATCTGAAATATTTCATTTTGGAACCACTCCTTACTATATATCACTAATCAATCCAAATTATGAGGACGACCCGATATTAAAGCAAATTCTACCGGACATAAAAGAAATAGATGAAAGATATCAAGAAGTAGCTTTTTTAGACCCATTTTTAGAAGATGTTAAATCTCCTGTACCCGGTTTAACCCATAGATACCCTGACAGAGTTTTATTTAGAGCTACAAACTTTTGTAGTGTTTACTGCAGACACTGCATGAGAAAGAGAATGTTCTTAGAAGATGAAAGAGCAAGGACAAAAGAAGAATACGATGCTATGTTTGAATATATAAAAAATAACAAATCTATAAAAGAAGTCTTGATATCTGGCGGAGACCCCCTAACCCTCCCAAATAAAAAGATAGAATATATTCTCAAAAATCTTTATGAGATATCGCATATTGATGTTATAAGAATCGGAAGCAGAGAGCTTGTTGTAAATCCTTACAGATTCTACGATGAAAAACTATTACAACTATTTGAAAAATACGATAAAGTTTGGCTTATTACACATTTTAACCATCCAAATGAAATAACATCAGAAACAAAGAAAACTGTAAAAAACATCCTATCAACAGGAACACCTGTTTTAAATCAAACCGTTTTACTAAAAGGAATCAACGACAGTAAAGAAACAATAGAAAATCTTATGAGAGATTTACTTAAAGTAAAAATAAAACCATACTATCTTTTTCAATGCGACCCAACAAAAGGAGTGTATCATTTTAGAACTCCGTTAGAAGTCGGTTTAGAAATCATGGAGTATTTAAGAGGAAGATTATCAGGACTTGGAATACCAACCTTTGCCGTTGACCTTTTAGGTGGACTTGGTAAAGTCCCTGTCCTTCCAAATTATATAATTGAAAAAAATGAGGATTGTATAGTTTTTAGAAACTATGAAAATAAAACTGTAAAAGTTAAAATTTAATTAAACTAACCCGTACTTTTTTAATTTTCTCCATAAAGTAACCCTATCTATATTTAAAATTTTTGCAGCTTTACTTTTATTCCAGTTTACACTTTCTAATACTCTTAATATTTTTTGTTTTTCATCAATCTCTTCATCAAGATTATTTTGCGTTAAAATCTTCGTATTGTATACTACCTCATCCGGAAGTTCTGAAACTTCTATAAGCTTCCCTTTTGCTAAAATTACAGTCCGCTCTATGATATTTTCTAACTCTCTGATATTACCCGGATAGTCATAATCAAGAAGTAGCCTTACTGCTTCCGGAGATATACCTTTTATATGTTTACTATACTGCTTTGAATATAAATCTATAAAGTAATTTATCAAAAACGGAACATCTTCCTTTCTTTCTCTTAGTGCTGGAACTTTTATTGAAATTACTTTTAGTCTGTAATACAGATCTTCTCTAAATTTACCTTCCTTTATAAGCTGGCTTAGGTCTTTGTTTGTTGCAGCAATTATTCTAACATCAACCTTTCTTGTTTTTGTATCCCCAAGTCTTTCAAATTCTTTTTCTTGAATTAGATGTAAAAGTTTTGATTGCAAATATATAGGCAACTCTCCTATTTCATCTAAAAATAAAGTTCCACCATCAGCAAGCTCTACTTTACCAGGCTTGTCCTTTACTGCACCTGTAAAAGCACCCTTAACGTACCCAAAAAGTTCACTTTCCAATAGATTATCAGGTATTGCAGCACAGTTTATCTTTACAAAAGGCTTATCTCTTCTTGAAGACTGATTATGAATATGCTTTGCAAGAACATTTTTACCGGTTCCTGATTCTCCTTCCAATAAAACGTTTGCAGTTGTATCAGCAACAGTTTTAGCAATATCTAAAACATATGTCATTAAACTACTTTTAGTGATAAGTCTTGATTTATTACTTACAGCTTCTTGCGACAGCATACAGTCTGGAACAACATAAAATGAGAATATGCTTCCCTCTCCACTTTTTAATCTTGTAAATACAGCTGAAACTTTTATCTTACCGTATGCAGGCGTTTCAATAATAACATCTTCTCTTGAAGAAGGAAGTTCTTTTAAATCCTTCTTTATAAGCAAACTTAAATTCATTCCTCTAATGTCTACTTCTCTACATAGTAGATTTTTTGCGTTTTGATTGTAATTTATTATTTTCCCTTGATTATCAACAACAATAATAGCGTCAATTACAGAATCTAAGATTAAATGACTAAATTTCTTTTCTTTTTTTATGATTTCTATATACTGATTAACTTTTGTTGAATCTCTAATCTCTTCAATTATTCCAACAAACTCTCCATTTTCAAATACAGGTTTAAAACTATAACAAACTTTTTTAGAACAACAGCTTAAAGTTATGTTAAAATCTTCAAATTCTGGGAATGCTAAATGTTTATTGTAATAATCTATTGGACATTTTTTACAGATATCAAATATTTTTAAGTTTTTACAAGACCGACCTTCTTTTATATTCAAAATATCTCTTGCAGTTTTGTTTACGTATTTTATTTCTTTATTTTTATCAACAAATATTACACCAGTTGATAAATTATCAAGCAGGTCTAAATCCATCATTACCACTCTGTAGGAACTATACCCATCATTCTTAAGCTTTCTTCAAAAGGTCCCATGTATTTCATAGCTGTAATCATAGAGCCTTTAAATTTTAATTTTTTAGTAAGCATTGCAGCCTTTGGTCCCATTTCACCTTTGGCTAAAATTTTCCAGTTATCGTATGTTGCCCACATCTCAAAATCATATTTTTTATTATCAGCTTTTCCGGCGGATTTTGCAACTCCATTTTCAACTATAAGCTCAACAGCTTCATCTTCCTTTCTTTCTATAAAATACTTTATAGACGCAGTAAACCCTTTTAAATCATTAACAAGCTTATCATTTTTATTCCATTCATCTTTGTATAATTGTATCCATTCTTCGGATAAAAATTTTGCCATTTTCCTACTCCTTTGATTTTTTTAGCCGGGAGAAACTCCCGGCTTGAGTTGATTAATTACTTAGAAAGAAGAGCTCCAAAAACTTCATTAAATGAAACTTCATCGTTTTTAACGAATACTCCAACATTACCTACAACGCAGACTGAATATATAGGACCTGTCAATACCCAACCATGCAATGGAGTCCATTCTTGACCAGAAAATGCAGTATATCCATCTGTTTGCATTTTTGCCATTGCGTTGTTTGCTGCACACATTGCAGCTGCCATTGCTGCCTCTTCTTCAGTTATATCTCCTTCGTAAGCTACAAGTGTGCCATCTGGATTAAATTCACCTGCTGCAAAAACACCTTTAATTGAAATTAATTTTTTTAGGTCTACCATTTTACCTACCTCCTAATTAAACGTACTTACTTAAAACTTCAAAAGTTTTGTCAAAGTCAGCTTTTGAAAGCTCAACAAAAACTCCGACATTTCCCATGATACATGCAGCATATTTTCCTGCTGCTACTGAAAAACCTTGAACAGGATAAAATCCGTCTTTACCTGTATACGCACTCCAGCCTTTTGCTTGCATGTTTCCTATAGCTCTGTTAGCTGTAGCCATTAATGCAGCTATTTCTGCAGCCTTTTCTGAAATGTCCCCAGTGTAGGATAAAAGCCTTCCGTCTTCAGAAAATTCACCTGCTGCAACTGCTCCAGGCAACGACATTAACTCGTGCAACTTTGATAAAATTGCCATGATCGATACCTCCTTAAAAAATTTTCAAAAAATATGTATATAAATTTTCATGCCAATCACATTAAGTATTTGATAAAATAATATTAATTATGAAATAAGATTTGACTGAGATGTTGCAAAAATTGTTGCATGCTTTAAAATTGTTGCATAGTATGTTGCAATAGGTTGATTGGTATGGATAATATTAAATGATTATTCATAGAAGCTCCACATTAAGGAAATTGAAGATGAATAAGTGATTATAGTTAAACTCCAACTGTAAAGAGAATTAGTGCGTTTCGTATAAATTAAATAATATTTAACGTTTTTCTTTTCAACTCCACTTTAACCTAATTCAAAAATTCTTCTGATATAATAACCAATCAAAATATAAAAATCTGGAAAACATTATGAAAGCTAACACTCTTAAATTGATTCAAGAATAATTCTAAATCTATAAATCTTTTTTCTTTACCAACTTTATTTAAACCGTGTTTTTTAAGTCTTTCTTCAGCTTCTTTTGAAGACAGTCCTGTTATTTTTTGAGTCTGGTAATAAATTTAATAAAAGTTATGAGATTGAAAATAAAAGATTCTTCGCCGACTGTATGGAATAACAAATAAGACAGTTATTAATGTAGATGAGTGTAGGTAATTCATAAATTGTCTCCTACTCTTTTACTTTCTTTGTTATCTTTAGGCTGTAAGCAGAGGGAACATATTTTTTGATTTTTTGATTTGAAAAAACAAGAGATTCATCGTCGGCTTTAGAATGACAACATTGATTTTTGAAACAGTCTCTGTAGTATATTTTTGATATAATAACTCCAATATTTAATTACAGGAGGTTTAGATGGAAGAGCTTAAAAAACTTATTTTAGAAGCATGGGAAAACAGAGGGCTTTTAAAAGAAAATAAATACAAAGAAGCAGTAAGAGAAGTTATTGACTTATTAGATAATGGAAAAATAAGAGTAGCAGAGAAGATAAATGGCGAATGGATAGTCAATGAATGGATAAAGCAAGCTATTTTATTATACTTTCCTATTCAAGAGATGCAGGTTATGGAAGTTGGACCTTTTGAATATTGCGATAAAATTCCTTTAAAGAAAAATTATAAAGAAAGAGGCGTTAGAGTTGTCCCGCCGGCAACAGCAAGATATGGAAGCTATATAGAGCCGGGAGCGATTCTTATGCCATCTTATGTAAATATTGGTGCTTACGTTGGAAGCGGAACAATGGTTGATACATGGGCAACAGTTGGTTCTTGTGCCCAAGTTGGAAAAAACGTTCACCTCTCAGGTGGAGTAGGTTTAGGTGGAGTCTTAGAACCACCTTCAGCAAGACCTGTAATAATAGAAGATAACTGCTTTATAGGTTCCAGATGTATTCTCGTAGAAGGTGTAATAGTAGAAGAGGAAGCTGTTTTAGGAGCTAACGTTGTAATAACGGCTTCTACAAGAATTATAGATGTTTCTGGTGATGAACCTGTAGAATACAGAGGAAGAGTTCCTGCCAGAAGCGTTGTAGTGCCAGGAACAATCACGAAGAAATTCCCGGCTGGTGAGTATGGTGTACAATGTGCTTTAATTATCGGAAAAAGAAAAGAGTCAACAGATAAAAAAACTTCTTTAAACGATGCGTTGAGAGAGTTTAACGTTTCTGTTTAGCTTGGTAGATTAATACAAAAATTTCAGCAATTACTTTATAAAGTTCTTCAGGAATTTCTTCATAAAGTTCAAGGCTCGACAAAACCTCAACCAACGTCGGGTCTTCTTTGAGATAAACTCCGTGTTGTTTTGCTACCTCTATAATTTTTTCTGCGATCACACCTTTACCTTTAGCTACAACCTTTGGAGCAGAATCTTTATACCTTTCATATTTCAAAGCTACTGCTTTTTTCTCATCCATAGACATCAAAGCTAACCACGTTTATATTACTATCCTTTAACCTTTCTACAGCTGCTTTTTTAAGTTCTTTTAAATTTTCAACAATATTTTTATCATTGCTCTTAATCGTAATATAATAACCGTCGTAAGACTTAGCAATTATATAGGATACAAATTTAAAATAAATTATATTTCCATACCTTGGGTGAGAAATTACCTCCATAGTTTACTTTTTCTAAAAAAGCTATAACCAATAGCATATGCATATAGATAAGCAACAAAAGTTTTAATCTTTCTCCATCTACTTACAAGATTGAAATTCTTTATTTGAGAATTTACTG
>Ga0081479_111065_pt1 | contig 28700 bp, 23 predicted proteins | sample MamHotmetagenome_FD_70984 | JGI IMG/M metagenome (GOLD analysis project Ga0081479, IMG submission 70984) | Hot spring cone microbial streamer communities from Mammoth Hot Spring (Liberty Cap Streamers), Yellowstone National Park, USA - T=72 v2... | ecosystem: Environmental > Aquatic > Thermal...
CTAAATTCATATTGGCTGTAAAACTATTCATCCTTGAAGCTGCTGCTTATAAAGCACATAAAGAACTTGATTTAGCTTACAATACTACACACAAAATTTACACAAAACTTAGACTTGGAGGGAAAAGGAAAGGCAGTAGAGGAAGAGGAGCAAAGAGTAAAATTCCTGTGTTTGAAATTCTTGAAAGAAATGGAAAAGTCAAAGTTGAAATAGTAAAGGATATATCTGCTGAAACGCTACTAATAGAAACCATAAAGAAAGTAAAGAAATGGCATAGAAGGATTTTGGAGTTATATAAAGGAGAGGTTATTAAAATTTCATGGTGTAAGTAAGGATAATTTTATCTAATATCTAAAAGAGCTTGAATTTAGGTATAACTTTAGGGATGATATTGATCATAGTTTGTATAAATGTTTAGGTGGAATAAATTGAGAAATTACCAAAAAATTTTTTGGAGCATTAACATTCCTCACTTTATATATTAAAAACTATAACATAAGAGACTTTAGCTCATCATCTTTTATTAAAGACAAATCAAATCGTTGTCTTTTAAATTTTTGAGATTTAATGATATGGCTCAAATTTTCTTTAGATTCAAGTAAGTTCTCATTTATTATTACGTAGTCATACTCTTTCCAGTGAGGAATTTCTCTTTTTGCTGTTTCTAATCTTTTTTGTATTTCTTCTTCACTTTCTCCTCTTATTCTCATTCTACTTTCAAGCTCTTTTAAAGATGGAGGAAGGATAAATATTGTAATGGCTTCAGAAATAACTGATTTTATCTGCTTCATTCCTTGAACATCTATCACTAAAATTACATCATAACCTTGATTTAAAAGCTCAAACGTCTCTTTTTTTGGTGTGCCGTAATAATTTCCATGAACGATTGCATACTCTAAAAAAGCATTCTCTTTGATCATTAATTCAAAAACTTCTTTAGTAACAAAGACATAATCAACGCCATCTATTTCATTTTTTCTTTTCTTCCTTGTTGTATAAGTAATAACCCTTTTTAACTTTGCATCTTCTTTAAGCAAAAGATTTGTCAAAGTGGTTTTTCCGGCTCCGGCAGGAGATGAGATTATAAAAAGCTCACCTTTTATCATCTAACTCCCACATTCATAACAAGTATTGATGTTAATATATTAGAAATTTCCCAAAATACTGTTGGATAAATTCCAAGTATTAAAACAACTATTGCAAGAAATCCAATAGTAAACTTCTCAGAAACAGTTAAATTAAATTTTCCTTCTATTACAGATTCATACATATACATATAAGCAACAACTCTTAGGTAGTATCCAGCTGATATCACGCTTGTAATAACAAGAACTACCGCAAGCCACCAAACATTTGATGATATTAAAGCCATAAATACACCAAATTTACCCATAAAACCAACTGTTGGCGGAATTCCAAGCATAGAAAACATATAAATTAGCATAAATAACGCCATTATTGGATGTTTTTTTGCAAGTCCTTTAAAGTTATCAATGTCATTAGTCCATCTGCTGTCTTTTTCAAAAGCTGACAAGAATATAAATCCACCAATTGCCATAAACATATACACTAAAGAATAAAATATTAAGGCTGCAAATCCCATTCCATTTGGAGAAGCTAATGCAGCTAAGATATACCCTGTATGTGCAATAGAAGAATATGCAAGCATTCTTTTAACATTTTTCTGTCTTAAAGCGATGATATTTCCAACAATCATTGACGCTGCTGCTAAAATTGCCCATGTATAAGACCATACACTGTTAACAAGTGGAAAAGCTTCCACCATAACTCTTAAAATTAATGCATACGTTGCAACTTTTGAAATACTTGCAAGAAATGCAGTAATTGGTGTTGGTGCAGCTTCGTAAGCGTCGGGCGTCCAGAAATGAAGCGGTACAGCAGATGCTTTTAATGCAAGACCTAAAATTAAAAGTACTAAACCAGCTGTTAAACCTATATCAGCTTTATCCTGAACCTCATTAAATATTCTTGCAAAATCAAAACTTCCGGTTTTCCCATATAAAAGTGCAATTGCATAACTGATTACAGCAGTACCTGTACCACCAATGATTAAATATTTGAATGCACCTTCCTTAGATTTATAATCCTTCCTCCAAAGACCAACTAAAATGTATATAGAGACAGACATTAACTCTAAACCAATATAGAAGCTGACAAGATTTGGAGAAGAGACCATTATCATCATTCCAAGTAGTGAAAATAAAATGAGATAATAGTATTCACCGTAAGATGTTTTCTTGCTATCAACATAAGATTGTAGGTTGATGATGATCAAAATAGTTGAAATCAGTAAGAAAAATTTAAATACTAATGAAAAACTGTCTACAATATATAATCCATAAAGAGTGACTGCACCTTCTGTAATGGTCAGCGTAGATAAAGTTGCTAAGGAGAGACCTAATACTGAAGTTATAAGAAGAATGTTCCTATTTTTTGTAAATAATTCTAAAACAAAAACTAATATAGCAGTTGTTAAAACAATTATCTCGGGAAGTAAGACATTAAAATTTGGAACTCCAAAACCTGACGCGATTTGCTGAACAATAGTCATTTGATTACCCTCCTACTATCTTGTGTAAAACAAATTGGGTAGTGTTATTAATTAGATTAGTCCACCAATTAGGATATATACCAATTACGAACATAAATATCACAAATGGTAAGAAAGACCAAAGTTCTGCCGTGTTTAAATCTTTTAGCTTTGAGTACTCTCTTATTTTTTCTTCAGAAAGCAACTCTTCTTCAAACATTGTTTTCTTGTATAACCATAATGTGTATGCAGCACCTACTACTAAGCTAAGACCGGCTAAAACAGCCGTTAAGATACTAACTTTGAATGTACCAAGCAGTGATAAAAACTCACCTACAAACCCAGATAATCCTGGTAGTCCTGCTGAAGCCATAGCTGATATCATAAATAACGTTGCAAAAACTGGAACAAATTTTGCCATTCCACCAAGGTCTTTCATTTCATAACTATGAAGTCTTTCATAGATAAATCCTGCTGCCAAGAATAGCGCTCCTGATGTTAAACCATGAGAAATCATTGTGATTATAGCACCGTTTACACCCTCAGGATTTAATGCAAATGTACCCATTGTTACAAATCCCATGTGAGATACAGAAGAGTATGCAATAAGCCTTTTTATATGTGTTTGAGCTATTGCCATCATTGCAGTATAAATAATAGCTATTACACTTAAAGTAAAGATTACCGGCATAAAATATTTAGATGCTTCGGGGAACCATGGAAGGCTAAATCTTACAAACCCATAAGTACCCATTTTTAGCAAAACTGCTGCAAGTATTACAGAGCCTGCTGTTGGAGCTTGAACGTGTGCAGCCGGAAGCCATGTATGGAATGGCCACATAGGAACTTTGATAGCAAAACCAAGAGCAAGAAGTAAGAAAAAGATTAATTCAAGATTAAAAGGTAAGTCTAATTTTAATAAATCAAAATAGCTTGTAGAAAGTATATTGTTTTCCATGTAGTTGTAAATGTACATTCCAATTACGCCAATAAGAAGAAAAAGAGAGCCAAAGAATGTGTATATAAAGAATTTAGTTGCTGCATAAATCCTTTCAGCATAACCCCAAACACCGATGATTAAAAACATCGGAATTAACATAACTTCCCAAAAAACATAAAAAGCAACAAGGTCAAATGCAACAAATACGCCAATACAAGCTGCTTCAAGAATTAAAAATGCTATAAAGTACTCTTTTATTCTTTTCTCTATGTTTGTGCTCCATACAAAAGCAGCAACAAAAGATAGAGCTGTTAACCAAACAAGAGTTAAACTTAGAGCATCAACCCCTACTTCGTAGCTTATTCCAAACTGCGGAATCCATGTATACTTTTCATAGAATTGAATTTTATAACCTGTTGGGTTGTATGTTAAAAGCATATAAGAAGATATTATAAAAACTATTATAGACGTTATAATACTAATCGGCTTAGCGAGTTTTTCGTTTGCAAAAAATATTATAAATGAGGCTAAAATTGGAATGATTATACTGATGCTTATTAGTGGAATGTCAGCTCTTACAAACTCTACTGTCATTTTTACCTCCTCCTACTTCAAAAACAAGAATAGGGATAAAAAGATTACTACGCCGATTAACATCTGAATTACGTATCCACTAATTCTTCCCATCTGTGTTTTTCTAAATATATCACTTGCAAAAAGTGAAGTTTTTCCAGAACCATCAACAATTCCGTCAATGATAATTTTATCACCAATAAACCACAGCACCTTAGAAAGTTTATAGTATCCATATACAAAGATTGCATAGTAAATTTTATCAAAGAACCATCTGTTGTAGAAAAGAATATATAAAGGCTTAAACATGTCTCCAACTTTAACTGGGTCAATTTTTCTAATTTGATAGATTGTATATGCAGTAAATATGCCGGCTAAAGCAGTTGCCAACAATAGTATTCCTAATAAAGATGTTAAAGAGTGTCCTAAAAATTCAAAAGCATTTGCCTCTATATGGACATGGTGAGACCTGCTCAATCCTTCATTAACTAATGCTTTTACCTCTGGAGATAAGAAAGACATATGTGCAGGGTCTAATGATGGTTTTAGGAAGTTTATAAAGAACTCTCTAAAGAAACCAAGAATAACTGTTGCAGTTGCTAACACGATCAATGGAATTGTCATATTTGGCGGTGATTCATGAACATGCTCTCTAATATGATGGTCTAATCTATCTCCGTCAAAGAAAGTAAGGAAGAACAATCTAAATATGTAGAATGCAGTCAAGAAAGCTCCAAGCCACAAGAACGTAAACGCAAAAGTGTTAATTTCGTAAGCACCTTCAATGATAGGGTCTTTACTGAAAAATCCCACAAATGGAGGTATACCTGCCAATGCAAGAGAACCAATTAAAAATGTTCCCATTGTGATAGGCATTAATCTTCCAATTTGACCCATTTTTTGAACGTCTAATAAGTGGTGAAGAGCTATTAAAACGCTACCTGAACCTAAGAAAAGTAATGCTTTGAATACTGCGTGAGACGTAAGATGGAACATACCTTCGCTGAATAATCCTAAGCCTTCAGCAGCAAACATATAACCAAGCTGTGATAATGTTGAGTATGCAATAATTCTTTTAATATCGTTTTGAACAAGCCCCATAGTAGCTGCAAGGAATGCAGACATCGTACCTATGAATAAGACTGTATCTAATGCAATTTCTGAAGATGCAAAGACCGGCATTAGTCTTGCAACCATGTAAACACCGGCTGCAACCATTGTAGCAGCGTGAATTAATGCAGAAACTGGAGTTGGACCTTCCATCGCATTTGGAAGCCATATGTGCAATGGAATCTGTGCCGATTTGCCAACAGCACCACCAAATAATAACAAAGCTATAGCAGTTACGATTATATAGTCCACTCCGTGTAATTTATTAAAAATTTGCAGGTAATCTAAGGTTTCGAATGTTGTAAATGCAAGTAATATTCCAAGCAAGAATAGCCAGTCACCAACCCTGTTAACAACAAACGATTCCATAGCAGCGTTCGCCGCAGATTTTTTATAATGCCAAAAACCAATTAATAAGTATGATGCTAAACCAACACCTTCCCATCCAAAGAACAACTGAACTAAATTATCAGAAAGTGTAAGCATAAGCATCATAAATACGAATAATGATAAATATGCAAAGAATCTTGGATAAGATTCATCACCTTTCATATAACCGGTTGCGAATATAAAAATAAAGGTTGATACACATGTAACGACACAGGTCATTAAAGCCGAAAGTGGGTCCCAAAATATACTAACAGATATTGAGTAGTCGCCGATGGTAAGCCAATTAAAAAGCTTTAAATCATAATACTTTCCAGTTCCGGCAACATCAATAAAACCTTTTACTGATGCTATCGCTGAGATGGCAACTGCTATAACAGCAAGGATTCCGGATAATGGTTCTTTTAAAAACTTATAACCAAAAAGTCCTATGATTATAAATGCAACAAGAGGTGAAAACGGTATAATCCATAAGTACTCCATGCTACTACCCCTTTAACTCTGTTAGTTTTTCTACATCAACGTCTTTTTTCATTCTGTAGATTGCCATTATTAAGCCAAGACCTATCGCCGCTTCTGCAGCTGCTATAGTTAAGATAAAAAATACAAATACTTGACCTACCACGTCATGAAGTTTCATATCAAAGGCAACAAATGCTATATTTACTGCGTTTAGCATAAGCTCTGTTGATAGTAGCATCGCAATAATATTTTTCCTAATTATTACACCAATAAAACCAAGAACCATAAGAAGTCCGCTTAAAGCTACGTAGTATTCAAATGGTACCATTACTGCCCTCCTTCTTCATCTTCAACTATATCTTTTCTTCCAAGTAATATAGCACCAATCATCGCAACGAGAAGAATTAAAGAGGCAACTTCAAATGGAAAGAGATATTTTGTAAATAAAAGTGATGCCACAGCTTTTACATTGGATATTTTTGTAAAGATATCAGGAGAGAATATACCTTTATTAGATGCCCATAAACCATAAATAGATACATAGGCAAGCTCTAAGAATAAAATAAATCCAAATGGAAGAGAAAGTAAAGTATATTTTGGGTCTATAGCTTGACCTTTGTACTGTGGTACTGTTGATATTACAAGAACGTAGAAAACAACTATCGCTACCGCGTAGATTAAGATCTGAAGTGCTCCTACAAGCTCTGCTCCAAGATTAAAAAATAGCCCAGAAATTGCTATTAATGTCGAGATTAACGACAGTACAGCGTAAACAATATTTCTAAAAAAAACAACGCCTATGGCTGATACAACTGCTATTGTAGATAAAACCCAAAAAGCCACTGCACTTAACTCCATTTGACTTGCCCCCATAACTTAATTCTTTCTGAGTCATCAATCCATATTCTATCCGGTTCTTTTAATCTTCTTCTATCAAAATCTTTTCCTCTTTCGCTCATATCTTCCATATGAACTACGCAATTTTTTCTTTGATACTGTGCCATTTCGTATATATCTGTCATAATCAAACAGTCTACCGGACATGCATCAACGCACAATCCACAGTATAGACAGTTTAATAAGTTCATTTCAAACTTTTTAACTTTTTTCTTTCCGTTTGGAAGTTGTTCTGCTTCTATAACAAACAATGAAGGCATCGGGCATGCTTGCTGACACATATAACAGGCAACGCATCTGCTTTCACCTGTTTCAATATCCATAAATTTTTCTAATACGCTAAAAGATGGCGGTTCATTTCCATCTTTTACTCTATGAGCATGCACACCTCTAAATCTTTTTGGAGGAGTCAATTTCTCAAAAGGATATTTAGTTGTAATTGTTTTTTGTAATAAGTTTTTAAAAGTCACTTTTAAACCTTTCATAAAATCAATGAAAAATATTTTTTCCCATATGCTCAAGCTTGGTCTTTCTAGATACTTTACTCTAACCATTTTAGCCCTTGATTAAAATTATCATCGCAGTGATAAAAATATTTAATAATGACAATGGAAGCATTACTTTCCAAGCAATTTCAGTAATTTGGTCTACTCTGTATCTTGGAAGCGTCCAGTGTACCCATAGGAAGAACATAAACATCATAAATACTTTTAAGAAGAACCATACAAATGGTGATATTGGTCCAAAGATTTCAGGACCTTTCCAGCCACCAAAGAATAGAATTACAGCTATGGCACTAAGTACAAAAGTACCTATATACCATTCTGCCAATGGGAATAGACCAAACTTCATTCCTGAATATTCTGTGTTGTATCCTGATACCAGCTCTGCTTCTGCTTCTTGAACGTCAAACGGCGTTCTTCCTGTCTCCGCCAATATGGCAAAAAGGATAACAATAAACGCAATTGGCTGATACCAGATAAACGCACCAAAAAATCCATCTTGAGCGTATACTATCTCTCTAAGAGAAAAAGAACCAGCTAACATAATTGGTCCAACCATAGCAAATCCAAGGGCAACCTCATAACCTATTAAAACAGCAGCCTTTCTAAGTCCACCTATCATTGGATATTTACTGTTTGAAGCCCAACCAGCAAAGATAACTCCATATATACTTATACTACCAAATGAAAGGGCAAGGATTAATCCAATGTTTAGGTCTGTAATATATGGCTTTATTTCAAATCCAAAGATCTGTATAGGCTCGCCAAATGGAATGACTGCAAGTATCATGATAGCCGGAACGAATGCCATAAGTGAAGCAAGGTAAAATAAAACTTTATCAACATTATTTGGGACTAAATCTTCTTTTGTTAAAACTTTAAGAGCATCTGCTATTGGCTGAAGAAGTCCATGAAATCCTACATGGAGAGGTCCGGGTCTTTGCTGAACATGACCTGCAAACTTTCTTTCAATAAGAGTTAAATACGCTGCTGCTAAAAACATTCCAATAACAAAGACAAGAGATTTAACTGTTAGACCTATTATCGTTCCAAACATCTCCATAATGCAAAACCTCTTCCTTGTATTTTGTTAAATTATATTAACACATTACTACATAAAATTAAACACTGTTTTATTTTAAAAAGTCAAAAATTTATTTAAGATCTTGATAAATAGCTTTTAACCTTGGTTAAAATGTGAAATTGTTTACTTACTTGGTTTTTTAAGACTTTTGAGAACTATAAGAGAAGGTTATTCTTATTGATTTAAATATTCTACACGTGCCAGTTGGGATAGTTTGATAAAATTACCAAACTCTTTACTTCTCTCAATTTGTAAGATAATTTTACCATTTTTCTAAAGCTTTTAGTTCAACCTTTGATTACTACCCTTAGGACTTTAGCACGGAATGTTAAAATTTAGAGGTAGATATTGTTGGGGAGCAGTTCATGAAATTTTTTGAGTAAAGGATGAAAAGGAGACTGCTTCAAAATTTTTGTAAGTTTGCCTTTTTGTTATTCAGAGGATGTAAGTTCGAAGGATCTTATCTTTTGATTTTTTTGACTTGAAAAGAAAAATTGGAGATTCTTCGCTTCACTAAGAATAACAAATAAAGCTGCCCTTTTTCTGGCTATTTATCAATCAATTTTTGACTGTCATCCTAAGGGCTTTAGTCCGAAAGATTTCCTTTTTAAATTTTATAAAAACTACCAATTTCTCACTTGACATATTTTAACCTTAAATATAATTTTTATACTATTACCTATCTGTTTCACCAACAACCGGGTCTATACTTCCAAGAAGAGCAACTGCGTCAGCTACTGTTCTTCCTTTGATCAGCTCTGGGAAGATTTGAAGATTATAAAATGCGCCCGACCTTATTCTTAATCTGTAAGGTTTGCCTTCACCTTTGCTTACGATATAAAAACCAAGCTCACCTCTTGGATTTTCTCCAGAAACATAAACCTCTCCAACCGGTGCTTTTTCTCCATAAATTCTCAATGTAAAATCTTTAACCATAGACTCTATAGACTGATAAACCTCATTCAACGTTGGAAGTACGTAAGGATTCTCTGTTGCTACATATTTATCATCCTTTAGTTTTTCTAACTTCTCTGCACACTGCTGAACTATCCTTAAACTTTGTTTCATCTCTTCCATTCTGATTAAATATCTATCATAAGCATCACCTACTGTTCCAAGAGGAATTTCAAAATCAACATCAGCGTATGCGTCTGTTGGTTGAATATACCTAATATCGTAAGGAACGCCGGCACTTCTTGCCATTACACCAGTAAGTCCATACTGGTAAACATCTTCTTTGCTTACTATTCCTACATCTTTATTCCTTCTTATCCAAATTCTATTTTTAGTTAGAAGGTCTTCATAATCTTTAACTCTTGACGGAAAGTCTTTAATAAAATGCTTGATTACATCTAATGCATCTTCCGGTAGGTCATATCTAACACCACCTATCCTTAAAAAGGAGGAGTTTAGCCTTATGCCTGCTATTCCTTCTATAATATCCATTAATTTTTCTCTTTCTCTAAATGTATATAAAAACATTGTCAAAGCACCAAGGTCAAGGGCGGTTGTACCAAGCCAAAGCAGATGGCTATTAATCCTTTGAAGTTCAGCCAGCATAGTTCTAATCCATTTAGCTTTCTCCGGTGGCTGAACTCCAAGAAGTTTCTCAACTGCATTAACATAAGCTATATTTGAACATAAAGCCGAGATATAGTCCATTCTGTCTGTATATGGGATTATCTGCGTGTATGTAAGGTCTTCCGAAAGTTTTTCAATTCCTCTGTGAAGTTGCCCAAGAATGATATCACATTCTCTTATTGTCTCACCTTCTAAATCAAATAAAAACCAAATTGTCCCGTGAGTTCCGGGATGAAGTGGTCCCCAGTTTAAAACTATTTGATTTTTTTTACTAATTCTTTTTCTCTCTGTTATTTCTAAGTCCTCAAGTGTTGGTATAGCTGTATGGTATGGGTCATAATCATGACTGGGAATATTTTTTCCTTCATTTAAAGACGGTAAATATGTATCTTTAAATCCTTCTTTTGGAAAATCTTTTCTAAGCGGATGGTATGGATAAGTCTCCCATAAAAACATTCTTACCAAATTGTCATGACCATCAAACTTAATGCCAAACATATCATAAACTTCTCGTTCAGCCCATTTGGCACCTTTCCAAAGATTTATTAAAGATGGCAGAGTATCATCAGTCCAAGTTTTGACTATGATTCTTTCGTTATACTCTGGAGAGTAAAGAATGTAAACCGCTTGAAATCTTGGGTTGTAATATGGATAATCTACGACTGTAAAGTCGATAAACATCTTAAAGGAAAAGTCCGGGTCTTCTTTTAGAAATTTCAAAAGATTGATTAAATTATCTTTTTCTACTTCTACCCAGACATTATCTTTATAACTTTCAATTTTAACGTTAAAAAAAGAATTTATCTTTTTAGCTTTATCTAAAGTTATCCATGTCAAAATAATTCCCTACTATTTAGAAATAGGCTTTGATTCTTGAGGAACTTTTACAGGAATTTCTATAAGCTCTTTTCCTTCTTTTTTTGCTTTTATCTTTTTCTGAAGTTCTAATATTCCCCAAAGTAAAGCCTGTGGTGTTGGTGGACAGCCTGGAATATAAACATCTACAGGAATTATTCTATCTACCCCTTGTAATGTTGAATATGTAGGGAAAGGACCTCCGGCGGATGCACAACCACCCATAGATATTACCCATTTTGGATCTGGCATTTGCTCATATATAAGTCTAAGCATAGGAGCAACTTTATTTACTACTGTTCCGGCTACGATTAAAACGTCTGATTGTCTTGGAGAACCTCTGAATATGATTCCAAGCCTGTCTGTATCAAATCTTGAAGCTGCCGTGTGCATCATCTCAATAGCACAGCATGCTAAACCAACTGATACAGGCCATAAAGAGCTTCTTCTTCCCCAGCTTAAAACTTCTTCAACTGTTGTTAAAATTATTCCACTATTTGTCATTGCCATTTTAACGCTCCTTTTTTCCAAGCATAGACATAACCAAGAATCAATATACCTAAGAAGAAAAACATTTCAGTAAGTATAAAACCAGGTGCAACCTGTGCAACTTCTCTAAAAATAGCTGCCCAAGGAAATACAAAAGCTGATTCAAGGTCAAAAAGAACAAGAAGTAATCCAAGAAGATAATATTTTTGGTCTATTGTTGTCCATGTTGTTTTATCGTAAAGAGGAACACCACATTCGTAAGGATAGCCTTCATAAGGTTCTGGTGTTTTTGGTGCAAGAAGTCTGTTTATAACTAATAGAACTACTCCAATTGCGGTAGCCAGTATAAAGAAAATTGTTAGTCCTAAATAACCTGTGGTCATTATCGGCTCTCCTCTATAAAATTTCTTAAATTAAGATAACTCAAAATAAGAAAGTTTGCAAGAGTTTTATAACACAGTTTGAATTTTTTCTGACGAAATATTGTTAAGAAATTGAAAAATTGTTCTTAATTCAATGAAGCAGATATTGAAAATTGACTTAAAAGAATAAATATTCTCTTAAGAAGCTTCTTTTCTATTAATTAAAAGATTATTTGCTTGGCTACGGAATGTTAAAAGTGAAAGATGGATGTTGGGCAATTCATGAACTACCCTTACACAAGAAGTTAAGAGTAAAAGATGAAAGGCAAGAAGTGAAGTTTCTATTTAAATAGTTATCCATCAATCTTCATTTATTCTGAAGACTTTTGTTTTATCAAAATTCCCAATTTCTAATTTTACGTACTGAATAACATTTCTCAGCCTTCATCATCACTCTCTAATGCCATCTTGTATACTTGATTCTTAGGCAAATTATACTCATCAGCTATAATCTTTGCTATCTCTTTTAACTTTAAGTTTTGATTTTTTAACTCTATTACTCTTCTTTTTATTTCATCTTCATCTATAGTAGCTTTCTTTTCTGATGGATGGACAAGAATAACAAACTCACCTTTCATCTTGTCTGGATTTTTTTCAAAAAAATCTAAAATTTCAAAAGGATTACCAATGGTAAACTCTTCATGAATTTTTGTAAGCTCTTTTGCAACAACGATATTAGCCTTTTCATCAAGGTCTTTTATAAGATTGACAGTATCCATAACTCTATTTGGACTTTCATAAAGTATTAAGGTTGTATCTAACTCTATATATTTTTTCAAAACCTTTTCTTTATGAGACCTTTTTTGTGGAAGAAATCCTAAGAAAAGAAATTTATCTGATGGCAATCCTGAGGCAGATAGTGCCACAGCTCCTGCAAATGGACCAGGAATTGGCACAACTTTTATATTATTCTCTCTTGCCTTTTTTACAACTCTATAACCAGGGTCTGAAATGCAAGGAGTTCCAGCATCAGAGACCAACACTACATCTTCTTTTTCTAAAATCTTTAGTATCCTTTCTGATGCTTCTTCTTCGTTATGCTCATGATAGCTAATTAAATATTTATCTTTTATGCCATAAAAATTTAGCAGTTTTTTTGTTTGCCTTGTGTCTTCGCAGGCTATGTATTTAACCTTTTTAAGTGTATCTAAGGCTCTAAACGAGATATCTTGAAGATTTCCGATAGGTGTGGCAACAACGTACAAAACAGCCATTAAGGTAATCTTAATGTATTATTTTGAATACTGCCATAACCTACAAAAACATTATTTTTATATACAGCAACCTTGCCATCTGGAAAGTATTTTTTAGAGTTTATGGTATTTACTTTAGAATAAGGAAGCTCTAATCTGTCAATATTTACAAGCTTTGATGTATAAGGTTCAATAACTGTCTTATCGTACAATTTCACTACCCTCTCATTTTCTTTAATGTATAAAGCTACATCATTTAATCTTATTGGCGTGTTGTTTACTATTTTGTAAAAGCCATTTAATACAACTTTATTATTTGATATATCAGCAGTATAAACTACATCCCAGCTAAATCCATTTATTGGATAAATTAAATTTATTCCGACTGAAACAGGTTTATCTGAGTTTAGCTTTATCGTTACTCTTGGTGCTTGAATATCTTGCCACTTTAAAGAAGATGAAAGTCTGTTTGGAAATGTTGGTAAAGTTGTTACTACTACACCGTTTTTTGTATCTAAGGTTATAAAATTATCTTTTACAGATATGACTGTTCCACGTATTAATCTTCCGTCTCCTTCAATAGATATAGTTTTCCCAATAAGATTTTCTAAAAAGTTTTCTTTGGTTGGTTCTAACATGTATCCAGATATTTTTACACTGCTATCTGAAGGCTTTATAATCAAATCATCAGTGTTAACCATTGGTAAAAGCTGAATTGGTCCAATAATCGTCTCGCCTTGTGCTAATAAAAACTGCGAATACTGAATATAAGTAGATAAACCTTTTTTATTTACTATTAAACTGTTTGCAAATGAAAAGCTAAATAAAAATAAAATTATAGCACTGACTTTCTTAAACATTTAAACTCCTTTATTGGTTTTAGTAAAAATATTATATAACAGATACCTTGGGTAAGAAATTATTTATTTTTATAAAATTTAAAAATGAGATCCTTTGGCCTTACGGCCTCAGGACGACAGAGAAAATGAAAGTATGTTAACAATTACCTTATTTGTCATTCTGAACGAAGCAAAGAATCTAATGTTTTTGCTTAATTTCTCACCCGACGTATTTTAGTAAAAATATTATATAACAGATGGAGAGAGACCTATAAAATCTAATAAATCCGACAGCGATACTGACTCTATATCTGAAGATACATCATCAATAACATTGTTTATCATGCTTCTTTTTTCTTCAAGTTTTTGCATTATCTTTTCTTCTACTGTATTTTGAGTTATGAATGTGTAAATATTAACTTTGTTTTTTTGACCTATTCTATGGACTCTATCTTCTGCCTGCCACATTTTTGCCGGATTCCAATGTAAATCAAAAAATATTACATAACTACTTGATGTTAGCGTCAATCCTTCTCCTGCTGCATTAATTGTTCCTATAAAAACTAAACATTTTTCATCTTCTACAAACTTTTTAACGACTAAATTTTTCTCTTCCGGTTTTAAAGAACCATGATAGCTTACTATCTGCTGGGGTTGTAAAATTGTTTTTAAATTTTTAATTATCTTATCAATACCTTCATTCACAAAGTTTGTAAAAATAACAACTTTTTCTTTTTGGTCAACTAATTCTTTGACTATTTCTTTCAACCTTTCTGCCTTTGGACTGTAGATTGATTCTGGTGGGAAATTACAAATCTGTCTAAGTTTTTGGAGTGAAAAGATTAAATTTTGTTTCATCATGTAATTAAAGTTTTTTTCATACTTAATTCTTTCGTAGAGATTTAACAGCCTATTTCTTTCATAGTTTAAATATTTTTCGTAGTACTGTTTTTGTATTGGATTTAACTCAAATTTTTCTATTTCTGGCGGTAGCTTTTCCGGAAGCTGGGAAAGAACATCTTTTTTCAATCTTCTCAACATAATAGATTTTAAAATCTCTTTTAGCTCTTCAATCGTAAGATTATCAAACTTTTGATTTGGCATAAGAAATTCCAGCAAAGATACAAGTTCTTTTATGTTGTTTTGAAGTGGGGTTCCTGATAATGCCCATCTATACTGGACATTTTTAGAAATACTTTTAACGGCTTTTGCTTTGAATGTATCCTTATTTTTTATGTTATGAGCTTCATCTAAAACTATTAAATCAAGATTTTTTGAAAAATCTTTTAATAACACTGATTTTTCTTTATAATCGTTTTTTAAAGTATCATAGCTAATTATATAAACATGGGTTTTTATCTGCCAAAGAATATTTCTCATATCTTTTGTATCGTTGATAGTCAAAAATTGAAGTTCTGGAGCCCAATTTTTAAGATGAGACTGCCATACATTTATAAGATTTGAAGGAACAACCACCATAGCTTTTTTTATTAAGCCCTTTATAAAAAGAATCCTGATAGCTGTAGCTGTCATTACTGTTTTTCCCGTTCCCATTTGGTCTGCAAGGAGTGCTGACATATTAGACAGTAAAAATTTTATTCCTTGTATCTGATAATTAAAAAGCGGGGAGGGAAAATGTAATTCTGAATATAAATCGAGATCTATCTCCGGCATAAGTATCGGTTTGATATAATCAAACAATGATAAAGTTTTACATTTAGTGCTGCCTGAACCATTTTTCTTATTTTCAGACTTTTTTGGTAAGTTATAAATAAAACTTCCTTTTTTTAAGTCATAAATTTTGCCAGAATCTTTTATAGATGGAATATCTTTAAAAAGATTATCACTTATTGAAACTCTTTTATGAAAATTATTTATATTAAAAACAGAAGGAGTTCTTATCTCAAAATCTACTCTCTTAATCATTTAACCCTTCTGATTCAATATATTCAATAGCTTTTATTACTCTTGAGAATGGTTCTAATATATCAATGTTTTTATATATATCATTTAAAACTCTGCCAATTTGATTTGCTATATTCTCATCTTCAGGAAAAAACTTTAGATTTAAAGCCGGAAACTTACCGGTTATATTCTGAATTTTGATAGCATACTTTTCTTTTGGTCTAAACTCATCATGTTTTTCAAGAAGGAAAGCAGGCTTTTTTAGATCTTTTCTGATAGATATAAGATTCTTATCTAAAATAAAAATTGCAGCAAAATCTGATTCTAAACTATTTATCAATTCAAGCAAAACCTTATCTATTATTACACCTTCTTTGAAAGTTTCTCCGTAAAGAATTTTTTGCAGATCGTTTATTTCAACCTTGGAAGTTATTCTAAACTCAACCGGCTTTGTTTTTTCATCAACAATTAACGCACCAGCCCTTAAATAATTATTTTCATTTTTTAAATTTAGATAGCAAAAATTCAATTTTTCTCCTACCGTAATTTTAAAGTATAATAAAATTATATCAATACATCGGATGAGAAATTTAACAAAAACATGAGATTCTTCGCTCGGCTTCAGAATGACACCATCGGGCATACTTGTTATCCTGAGACCGAAGGTCGAAGAATCTCATGTTTTAATGTGTCTTAGAAGAAAGGAAACGATAACAGGATATTCTTCGCAGGCTGCAAAATAACGATGTAGATTTTTGGAACACTCTTTTTAAAATCTTGAAAAACTATCAGACAAGAATAATTTAAAAATCCACTATGTTATAATTTAAAATTGAGACTTTAAAATTAAACGGGGTATTATTTGCTTTCAGAGATTAGAATTAAAAAATTCCTGTATTTAAAAGATATTGAGATTTCTCTTTCTGATAGATTAAATGTTTTTACCGGTGAGACGGGCGTTGGTAAATCTCTAATCATTGATGCTATATCATTTGTTCTTGGAGAGAGAGGAAACTTTGAAGAGAATGATTATGTTGAGCTAATGTTTGAAGCTGACAATCAGTATGCAGAAGATGAAATTTTAATTCTTGCACGGCAAGTAAAAAATGGAAAAAATATATACTATCTAAATGGAAGAAAGGTTGTTAAATCTATCGTAGATGAGATTTCTCAAAACCTTATAGAGATTCACGGACAGCATGCAAGCCAAAAGCTTTTTGATGCAGACTATCAAAGAGAAATATTTGATAAATTTGCAAAAGTAGAAGATAAACTTGTAGAGTTTCAAAAGTTATATTCAGAGTATATAAAAGTCAAAAAAGAGTATGAAGATATCTTATCAAAGCAGGCGGAAAATCAAAGAAAGATTGATTTTTTAACATTTCAGATAAACGAGCTTTCATCTGCAAACATAAAGCCCGGAGAAAAACATAAGCTTGAAGAGGAATATAAATATTTATCAAATATAGCACTTATAAAAGAAGTTGCAGAGCTTTCTAAAAGTGTTTTATCAATTCAAGACAACAGCGTTTTATCAAATCTAAGCTTAGTGATAAAAAATATCTCAAAAATTTCTGATTTAAGCAAGAGCTTAAGCAAAGTTTTACAAAATCTTGAAGAAGCTAAAGCCTTGATTGAAGATGCTTTTTATAAGCTTGAAGATACAGATTTTTATGCAGATGATTATAAGCTTAGAGAGATAGAAGAAAGATTAAATCTTATCAATAACTTAGAAAGAAAGTATCATGTTGAAGCTGATGAGATGTCAAACTTTTTGGAGAGTTTAAATGGTGAGCTTTCTATACTTATGAGTTTAGAAGACAAACTACCTAAGCTTGAAGAGAGGTTAAAAACATTAGAAAATAAGATTAATCAGTTAGCGGATGAAATTTCAAGCATTAGAAAAAGCAAAGTAAGTGAGTTTGAAAATTTAGTGGTTGAAGGTCTAAAGGATTTGGCATTTAAGACACCTATTTTTAAAGTTAAGATAGAAGAAAAGCCAATAGACAAATACGGAAAAGATAAGATAACTTTTTATTTTTCTGCAAACTTAGGGTTTGAACCAAGACCGCTTTCAGAAGTTGCATCCGGCGGTGAAATTTCAAGAATCTCTTTAATATTAAAACTAATATCAAAAAAATCTGTTAAAACATTAATCTTTGATGAGATAGACACAGGAATTGGCGGAAAAACAGCTATAGAGATGGCTAAAAAGTTGAAAGAGCTGTCAAAAGATTTTCAAGTTGTTTTAATCACTCACCTTCCACAGATTGCAGTAGTTGGAGATAGACATTTTTACATCAGCAAAGAGATTGAAGATGATAAAACCGTTGCAAAGGTAAGTCTTCTTGAAGAAGACAGAGGTCATGAAATAGCAAGAATGCTTACAGGAATGATTGATGAAAATTCTTTAAGTTTAGCAAAACAGCTTTTGAAAGAAGGGGAGAAATGGACAAGATAGTAATTCATGGTGCAAGGCAACATAACTTAAAAAATATAGATTTAGAACTTCCAAAGAATAAATTAATAGTTATCACCGGACCATCGGGCTCCGGGAAATCTTCATTGGCTTTTGATACGATTTATGCAGAAGGTCAAAGAAGATATGTAGAAAGCCTGTCAGCTTATGCAAGACAGTTTCTTGGATTAATGGAAAAACCTGATGTAGACAGTATAGAAGGACTATCTCCTGCGATAGCAATAGACCAAAAAACCACATCTAAAAATCCACGTTCAACAGTTGGGACTATAACAGAAATCTATGATTATTTAAGACTTTTGTTTGCAAGGGTAGGAAAACCACACTGTCCGGAATGTGGGGTTGAAATCTCATCCCAATCTGCACAAGAAATATCAGAAAGTATAATGTCTTTGCCGGAGGGAACAAAAATACGGATAATCGCACCAATCATTAGGGGGCAAAAAGGAGAGCATAAAGACACCTTAGAAAAGTTAAAAAGGCTTGGATATCCAAGATTAAGAATAGATGGAGAAGTGTATCTTACAGAAGAAGTTCCAAAGCTTGATAAAAACAAAAAACATACAATTGAAGTTGTAATAGATAGAATTGTTATAAAAGAAGGTTCAAGAACAAGAGTTAATGACTCCGTGGAGCAGGCTTTAAAGCTTTCTGATGGGCTTGTGGTTGTAAATCTTGTAGATGAAGGTAAAGATATTATTTACAGTGAAAAGTTTGCATGTCCTATTCATAACTTCTCCATTCCTGAGCTTTCACCAAGACTTTTTTCTTTCAATAGCCCTTATGGAGCCTGTCCAACCTGTAAAGGTCTTGGAGTTATTCATAAAATTGATGAAAATCTTTTAATAGATGAAGAAAGAGTAGCCACAGAAGCTTTTAGAATAGCCGAGAATATCTCTTTCAAATACATAAAAGCAATGGTTAGTGATTATTTAATTTTTAATAGAATTCCAAGGCTTAAAAAATTCAAAGAACTACCACAGCATGTAAAGGAGGAGATTCTTTACGGCGGTGGATATTTTGAAGGCGTAATTCCACATCTTGAAAGAAAATTCTTAGAAACAGATAACGAAAAATACAGAGAAGAAATAGGGAAATACATTAAAGAAATTCAATGTCCGGAGTGTAAAGGTGCAAGGTTAAGAAAAGAAGCATTAACTGTACTTGTCAACGGCAAGAATATTTACGATGTTGTAAAAATGGATATAGCCAAAGCTTTTGAGTTTTTCCAAGAGTATGAGAGCGTACCAAAAACAGAAAAAGAAAAATTAATCTCAGAAAAGATTGTAAAAGAGATAAAAGAAAGATTAAAGTTTTTATTAGATGTTGGACTTGATTATCTAACCCTTGACAGGACAGCTACAACTTTAAGCGGCGGAGAATCTCAAAGAATTAGGCTTGCTACTCAAATAGGCTCTAAATTGTCGGGTGTTTTATATGTACTTGATGAACCATCCATAGGACTTCATCCAAGAGATACAGAAAAGCTAATCAATACATTGAAAGAGCTTAGAGACCTTGGAAACACTGTCATAGTAGTAGAACATGACCCGGAGACTATTGAAGAGGCAGATTATATTGTTGATATTGGACCGGGTAGTGGTGTATACGGTGGTTATATTACAGCAGTTGGAACTGTCGAAGAGATAAAAAATAATCCAAATTCATTAACAGGTAAATATTTAAGCGGAAAGCTAAAAATTCCACTACCAACAAAAAGAAGACCACCAAATGATGATAAATACTTAATCATTCATGGTGCAAAAGAGCATAACCTAAAAAATATAGATGTAAAAATTCCACTTGGATTGTTTGTAGTTATTACAGGAGTATCAGGAAGTGGGAAATCAACGCTGATATACGATATCTTATGGCAAGCAGCAAAAAATAGATTCCATGGGTCAAATGAATACGTAGGCAAGCATGAAAAAATAGAAGGATGGGAGCATATAGATAAGGTTATAAACGTAGACCAATCGCCGATAGGAAGAACGCCAAGGTCAAACCCGGCAACCTACACAAAAGTTTTTGACTTAATAAGAGAGCTTTACGCATCTACTCCTGAGGCAAAAATAAGAGGATACGACCCAGGAAGGTTTTCTTTTAACGTAAAAGGGGGAAGATGTGAAGCATGCCAAGGTGAAGGTGTAGTTAAAATTGAGATGCACTTTCTGCCGGATATATACGTAACCTGTGAAGTCTGCGGTGGAAAAAGATACAACAAAGAAACTTTATCGGTTTTATACAAAGGAAAAAGTATTGCAGATGGTCTTGATATGACAGTTGCAGAAGCTTTAGAATTTTTTGAAAATATTCCATCTATCAGAAACAAATTAAAACTTTTGCACGATGTGGGTCTTGATTATATAAAACTTGGACAGTCAGCAACTACGTTGAGCGGAGGAGAAGCTCAAAGAATAAAACTATCAAGAGAACTGTCAAAAAGAGATACAGGAAAAACTCTTTACCTGTTAGATGAGCCAACAACAGGTTTACATTCTCATGATGTAGCAAAACTAATACAGGTTTTAAATAAACTTGTAGAAAAGGGTAACACTGTAGTTGTGATAGAGCATAATCTTGATGTTATAAAGTGTGCAGATTGGATTATAGACCTTGGACCGGAGGGCGGTGATAGAGGTGGCTATATTGTAGCAGAAGGAGCGCCGGACATGGTTGTAAACAATGAAAAATCTTACACAGGAAAGTTTTTGAAAAAGTATTTAAAGTAATAGGTAAAACATTGGTAGACCACTTGCTAAATATTGTTTGCCTTAATCAAAACACAATCAGTCTATCAAATGTATGAGTAAGACAGTTCGTTAATTATCTATCACTTGTAATCACATCCTACCTCTGTTGTAATAAGTGTAAAGCTTAGAGCTTAGCTAAAATATGGGTTATAATGAGATATACTTAATACCTTGGATGAGAAATTAGTGGTTTTTACAGGATTTAAAAAATGAGATCCTTCGGATTTTCGTTCTCAGGATGAAAAGAAAAGATTGATTGATAAACATTAGAGAAAAAGTTATCCTTATATGTCATTCTGAACGAAACGAAGAATTTCATGTTTTTTTGTTAAATTTCTCACCCGATATATAAGAAATACTTAGTTTAAATATGGTTTTTGCGAAAGGAGGGAGACCGTTATGCAAGAGTGCAAAGAAAAGGTAAAAAATGTATTAAACTACTATCTATTTTCAGAGATGTTTAAATTAGAACAAAAAGAGTTTAAACCTAATTTTAAAAAAATAATTGATTCAAAATCTTTTGAAAAAAACATAATTGAATGTAGAGCGCAGCTTAAAGATGAAACAAAAATTGATGCTTTTAAGGTTTATATAGGAGTTTGTAGGGTTGAAGATCTTATAAAGTACCTTCAAAGCATTGGGCTTTTAGAAGAAGATGAAGACTTAGAAAATTTTAATCTAAACTCTTACATAGCTCTTGGATATTTTTATATCACTAAAAACGGACATTTAATTTACTCTAATGAAAGAGCTATAAAACATCTTCCCATTTTACCTATCATTAGGATATTTAAAAACACAAAAGACATATCAAAAGCTATAAAAGAGTATATAGAAAAGCGAGATGAGATTGAAAAACTAGATAACAAAGCGTTTTTAGATAGATGGAAAGTAGATAAAGATGAGCCAAATATTTGTTATGTAATAGATAGCTCTTGGGTAGTAGATGAAAAAACTCAGGTTAAAGATATTGAAAAACTAAAAAATCTTAAAAATTGTGTTTTATGTGTAACAGAACAAATTTTATCTGAATTAGATGGTTTAAAGAAAAATCAAGATCCTGACATATCAAAAAAAGCCAGAATTTTCCGCACTATCATAGATGAAATGGCAAAAGAAGCTCAAAAAAATCAAGATGGAAGATTAAGAGATGGCATGTGGTATCCTTCCAAAGAGAAAAAGCAAATTTTTATAATAACACCTTCTTATAAAAACCTCGATAAGAGTAAATATGGTGTTGATAGTTCCGCAGATGCATCTGTTATAGAAGCTGCTATTGATATGTCTTCAAAGTATTTTCCGATAGTGCTTAATAATGATAGGACTATAAGATTAGGTATTCAAAAATATACCACCTGTTTTTGGAACAGTACATCCTTAGATAAAGATATAGGCGTCTCTAAAAGACGTTTAGTAGATTTGAAGTCTAGCAATAGTATAGATGTCTTGAAAGAAGAAGAAGAGTTTTTTTTCAAACTTTTTGAAATAGAAGAGTTCTTGCAAACATCAAGAGAGGCACTATCATCCTTTGGAAAGTATTACTTTAAAGAAACTAATATTGCAATAGAACCTGTTTCAGAGTTTGGCAAAAGTTCAGGTTATCAAAAGGCATTAGAAGACCTGCAAAATATATCCCTAAACCCTATTTTTGAAAGCGTACAGGAACTTTTAGATGAAGAGAAAACTTCAGAGCTTTTGAATACCTACCTTTGCGGTAAGGATATAGAATTTGACCTTTCTTCTATAAAAACTACTGTAGAGCTTTTTACAAAGCAAGATATACCGTTAGCAAAATGGTTATCTCCTTATAACGCTTCTATGATGCAACAAATCGCTATAAATAAAGCAAATAAATTAAAAGACCAAGAGTTGATGGCTGTAAATGGACCACCAGGTACAGGAAAAACCACACTTTTAAAGGATATTATCGCAAATATAATAGTAAAAAGATCTTTAAAGATAATAGATGCAAACTACAAAATCTTTGATAATAAAGGAAAACTAATAGACAACCTAAAAGGTTTTGGCATAGTTGTAGCCTCTAATAACAACGCGGCAGTAGAAAACATATCTATAGAACTGCCAAAAATGGACGATGATGTTAAAAACTCGCTTAGTACTATAAACGAAGATGGTTTTAGATATTTTGAAGATCTTATAAAGAAGTACTTCGAAGAGATCTCTGAAAACCAGAAACAAAGCAAAACAGAAGATAATCAAGATATAGATGAAGACTTAAGTATAGAAGAGATAGAAGAAGCCAAGAAAAGCGAATACCTTGGATTACTGTCTATTCCCCTTGGTAATTCAACAAACAGAGACAAGGCAAAACGTTTCTTAGATGTTTTAAAAACTGACATAGACCAAGAAGAAATTCCGTCCGAGGAAGATATAAGAAAAATAGGAGATAAAATTAAAAACCTAAAATTAAAGATTGAAGAACTTTCCAAAAAACACAAAAATTACTATGCTTATCTAATAGACACAGAAAATTTGCAAAAGGAGAAAGACCAAATAGAAACTGATATAAAAACCTTAGAAAACGAACTTTCTAATCTCGCAAAAGAAAAAGAGTCTGTAGAAGCTGAAATATTAAAGCTTGAGGAAAAGAAAAAAGAGGTTATCAACTTACTTAACATACATGAAAAATCAAGACCCTCTAAGTTTGCTAATTTCTTATCTATATTTTTAAAAGCTTATAAAACAAAAATAGAAAAGTGGGAAACAGAAAAACAAAATTTGATGAATGAGAGGTCAGGTCTAAATCAAAGATTAGATGAAAAAGAACAATATAAAGAAAAACTTCAAAAGAAAATAAATGACGTACAATCAAGTTTGTCTGAGAAAAAAGCTAAGAAGGACAATATAGACAAAGAATTTTCAGTTAAGCTAAATTTCATACAAGATATGGAATCCAATTACGAGAATATGCTACTGTCAAAAGATTTATACAAAAAGATAATATCAGGAAATCAATTAACGGAAGATGAAAAAAAGCAGATATACATGTTTACTCCTTATAAGCATAAAGAGTTAAACAAGCTTAGAATGCAGATATTTATTGAATCTTTAAAACTTCATAAACTTCTCATTGCAAGACATAAAGAAGAGTTTAAAAAAATTCTAAACATATTCACAGCATTTTTATCAAACCCTGATGAGTTTACCAACAATACATACTCTATGGAAGATTTATTTAATATATTTTTCTTTGTTATACCGGTTACATCTACAACCTTTCATTCTTTTGGAACACTCTTTAAAAATATGAGAAAAGCAGGTATCGGTTATCTAATAGTTGATGAAGCTGGACAAGCTTTACCACAGCAAGCTACCATGCCAATTTACAAATCAAACAAAGCTATCGTAGTTGGCGATCCTTTACAAATAGAACCTGTTGTAAGCATAACATCAGACCTTGATAAATACCTTATTAAAAGCTTTAATATACAAGATCCAGAAAGATATCTTACAGCCTCTTCTTCTGTCCAAATACTTGCAGACCATGGGTCTTCTATAGGAGCTTTTTATGAAGAGTATAGAGTAGGTATTCCGTTGAATATTCATAGAAGATGCAACAATCCAATGTTTGATATAGCCAACGAAATAGCCTATAAAGGAAGGATGATAAAAGGACAGCCTGATAAAGAAAGCGTCAAAAATTTGATTCCAGATTATATAAAAGATAAACCTCAATCTTTATGGATCAATGTAAACTGGGAAAAAAGTAAAAAAGAAGGACAAGTAGTTTTAGATGAGATAGAAGCTTTAAGGAAAATTTTAAAAGATGTTGAAGGTAGGCTAAGCGAGCACGATATAGACATTCAAAAGTTTATTAAAGATAAAAACCTTTTTATAATTACACCTTTTAAGGATATAAAAGAATATATTGAAAAAGAATTTAAGGAATCTTACTCAAAACTTGAAAATGCCTTAGTAAATGAAAGCTTAGGAAAATTTATAGGTACGATACACACATTCCAAGGAAAGGAAGCAAAAATAGTAATTATAGTATTAGGTGGCAAAGGAGAAAAATCTATGAACTGGGTGGCATCAAAACCTAATATGCTAAATGTAGCTCTTACAAGAGCAAAAGAATATTGCTTTATTATAGGAGATAGATCTATATGGGGTAATAAACCGTACTTTAAAGAGGCTGTAAAGTGTATGAATTATATAGAAAGTAAGAAATTATGGGATTCAGACTCATCCAATGCAAGCCATTAATGATGAATACAATGATTTGGTGCTAAAATATAAAAAAATTCCAACGCTTGAAGCTTTTAAAATAATGACTTTATTGGTTATTTATACATACGTCGAGAGAGAAATTCAATAAAATCATGAGATTCTTCGCTGGCTGCAGGTGACAAATAAAACCAATCTTTTTCCGTTGCTTATCAATCAACCTTTCATTGTCATCCTGAGGATAAAGTCCGAAGGATCTTTTGATTTTTTAACTTGAAAAGAAAAAGAAAAGATTCTTCGTCGGCTGCAGAATGACAGACTTAGACACACAAAGAAAGGAAATTCTTCGCACGGTTGCAGAATGACAGTGTGGATTTGATCCGGATTTTTGCAAGCAATCTCACTTATTTTCTACATCTGCCCTTACTCACTTTCTCATCTTTTATTACGTGAAATCAACCAAGACAATCCCTTGAATATCTGATATATTAAAGCAACAAATGGGTTCATTGCAATTAACATAAATTCATACTTTGTGTCTGTTTGAAATGGGTTTTGTTGTTGTGGTTGCTGATATTGATATTGTTGTTGTGGCTGAAAGGTTGTCTGATTATTTCTTACCTCATTACTTTCCTTAATGTTAAGCTCTCTTCTTATCTCTTCTTTTTCTGCTTCTACGTCTTGAATAATTATCTTTCTCATGACAACGTTCCTCCTTTATTAATTAATTGCTGAAATCCTAAATATAGTATCATAGCAGGTATAGTATAAAACATAAAAAGTTTATTTCTTTAAGTTCTTTTAACGTTTCACTTCTCATGTCTTCCATTAAATTAGTCCCATATCCATTAACAATTTAAAAGCTTCTGTCTTAAAGTGTTCATCTTCAGGCAAGGTATATTTATTTGCATACTCAATATATTTTTCTACAGCAAGGCTTATAGGTATTCCATAAACTTCAGCAGCTTTAATAAATTCGTCAACTAAAGGATACTGGTAGTCTTCTTGAAACATGAGTTTTAAAAGGTTTGGCTGTGGAAATCTTGCACGATACTTATTTATAAATGGATGCCCTTGTTCGTTGTACATATAAAAAGCAATCTGATAACCATCCATAGCTAAACTATAAAACTTATCATAAGTCGAATTAAATCCTGTTGCTTCGTATTCTTCTATCTGTTTATTTTTTGTATACTGTATATATTCTCTTGCTAATGGTAGATAGTTATCAAACTCTTCCTGTGATATTTTTAATCTTTTAAGTATTTCGTTTTTCTTGCAAAGATGCCATTGATAGCGTCAACATTTTTCCCTAAATCTTCTAATATTTCTATATTGTCTCTGTTCCAAAATACCTTTGGACGTGCTTCGTTAAACTTAGCAAGTGGATTTTCGTCTATATTTTGAGGTGACCATTTGTTATGTCTGTAAGAGAGTATGATATTTAGATTTGCTATAAACGTTAAAAACTCCCATTTTTCTTTAACAGGAACATAAAGATGAGCAAAGCGTGGATCGGGTTCAAGTTCATCTTGCATTGATGGAAATGCTACACGCATTGGATACGCAAATCCATCATCAAACTCTCCGCTTTCGCTAAAAAACAGAAAAATTATGTCGCTGTTAAAAGAACAAACAAACGTATAAGGGTGTTTCTTAAACAACATTACACTACCTCCTATTATTCAAATTTGATCTGTACTTTGAATTTAAGCTTATCTAAAAGTCATTTCTTGCTTTCTCACTCATAAACTTTCCTTGATTTTCTTAACAAACACTCTAACTCCATACTTTTCAGCCAATGGATACAGCTCTTTTGTAAGTCTAACTGCTTTATCTTTATTTCCTACTATTTTAATGGCAATTTTTTCTAAGTCTTGGTAGCTTAGTTTTCTAAACGGTATTACCTTAGTTAATCTTGCTACAAACTCAGCAGGGAATTTAAACGGCATACCGTATTGGTCTGTGTGTATATATTCTGTAGGTAGTGGACGCACTTTGCCTGTTAAGACATCTAATATTAGCATCTCTTTCTCTATCTCATTTTTATCAGAAGAAATAATGGCAGATATAGTCTCTTGGTAAAGGTTAGATGTAAAGATGAATATAGAGTTTTTAGCAGGAACTCTCATTCCTGTTGTTACTTCTTGTATGTATCCTTCATCTATCAATGTCATAAAGATTCTGTAAAGAGACGGATGAGCTTTTTCTATCTCATCAAACAATATAACCGCTCTTGGATTTTCAAGAAGCTTTCTTGGTAGCAGTCCCCCTTCATCAGAGCCAATATAACCTTTTGGAGCACCAAGAAGTGTTGAAGCAGTATGTTCTTGTGTAAAATTATTCATATCAAACCTATAAAACGCATACCCAAAATCCTTTAAATACTCCGCTAAAGCCTTAACAGTTTCAGTCTTGCCTACGCCTGTTTGTCCTACAAATAAGTAAGAACCAAAATTTTGACTTTTTGCTTTTGCCTGCTGGTAAATTCCGTCAGTCAGCATTTTAATAGCATCATCTTGACCTATGATTTTTCCTTTTAAATGAATTGCTAAGTAATCTACATCTAATTCACGTGTTTTGGATGTTGGACGTGGAGCGTTGTTTGGTTGTTTAGTAATGTTATTCTGTTGCCCTTTTGCCATTCTTTTTTCTCTTGCTTTCTGCAGGATAGCATCTGATTCTTCAGGTGTTAAAAGATATTTTTTATCCTTTGTAGCACTATAAAGTTCCATCTTTCTTTTAGCTCTTTCGTATGGTGGAAGGGATTTTAAATACTCTGGATGTTTTATGTAATACGTATTGCTATTAACTTTTGGTTGATTTTCATCTGTTTGATTTTTATACATTTTTCCTGCAAGATAAACAGACATAATTATCATAAGGATAGGAAGAAAAGCAACTAAAGCTATAGCCCAAAAATTAACAAAGTGTTTCCAATGTCCCGTAAAAAGAAGCGCTAATCCACCAACAACAAGCGACCCTATTAAAATTAACTTAGTTGACTTTTCCATCTTTCTCACCCCCTGATTAAATCAACAACGCTCAAAAGTAATTTTTCTACCTTATCTAATCTCTTTAACGCCCTATAAACAGCAACATACTCTTGCAGTATACCAACCTTATACTTAGGAATTTTACTATCTCTTATTTATTCACTCATTCACTTTAATAAATCTGACTCAAGTTTACATCTTATAAAAATTATAAATTAAAAAGCCTTTATAGAAAAAATTTTTCAAACATTTCCATAGGAATTAAAGCAATTGCTTTATTATTGTAATTTTTGGTTATTGAGATTGTCCAAAAACTTTTACAATTTAATTGTAATATCATATAAAATATACCTAAAAACTTAAAATTGGTGAGATTTTTATGAAAAGAGACTGGAAAGAATATAACAAACAACTTGTAAAGCGCGGAGAGATAATAATTGATGAGGATATATTTTTAAGTGAAAACACTTTACCATTCTCTTTAAATCCTTAG
>Ga0081479_107499_pt1 | contig 28646 bp, 28 predicted proteins | sample MamHotmetagenome_FD_70984 | JGI IMG/M metagenome (GOLD analysis project Ga0081479, IMG submission 70984) | Hot spring cone microbial streamer communities from Mammoth Hot Spring (Liberty Cap Streamers), Yellowstone National Park, USA - T=72 v2... | ecosystem: Environmental > Aquatic > Thermal...
GACAGAGAAGGGCTCGGGGCAACAAAAAAGTAGGCTCGGGGTGACAAATGGGGGCTTGCACAAATTTTTAAAATAGCCTCAAAGTCCCATTGACTAAGTTTCTTCTGGTTATTAAACTTTTTATCTTAGAAATCCCTGTTAATAAGTTAATAAGCTTATAAAGAGCTTTAGTTAGCTTACAATACTACCCACAAGATGGACAACAGGATTAGGCAGTGCATATTTAAGTTTGGTTCAGATTATGACGAATTTTTAAGTGGAGAAGTAAAGGTGGACGAGAGCTATTTTGGAGGCAAAATGGGGGGTCAAGAGGGGGAGAGTTATAATTTTAGGGCTAACTTGGATGAAATGTTGTCCAATGTGCTTGGTGGAATATTTTAAGATAATCGATAGTTTAGGCATGAGTTAAACAAAAGAAGGAGGTGATTTTATGTTAACACGCACATTTACTGCTGTTATTTATAAAGAGGGTGATATTTATGTAGCGGAATGTCCTGAAGTTGGGACGGTAAGCCAGGGATACACAATTGAGGAAGCAATTGCAAATCTTAAAGAGGCAACCAAGCTGTATCTTGAAGAATGCTTATCAAAAGAAGGGGCATCAACTGGTTTATACATTAAAGAGTTTGTGCTAAGAAAGAGCTCGAAGCCTATTATTTCTACTTTTGACACTGCAATTAATGTTTAAACTAAAGAATATTTCAGGTGAAGAGGTTATAAGAAGATTAGAGAAATTAGGATTTTATAAAGTTCGTCAGCGTGGCAGTCATGTAGTTTTAAAGAAGCAAACATCTGAAGGATAAATTGTTTGTGTAGTGCCTTTGCACAAGGAGTTAGCAATAGGTACTTTACGAGGTATTTTAAGACAAGCCAAGCTTACAATTGAAGAATTTTTTAGTTGCGAATGAAATTTTGTTTAAAATTCTATGCCTTTTGAATTTATAAGACTTGAGATTCTTGATGTGGTGTTGATTAAGCCTCAGGTTTTTGAGGATGATAGAGGCTTTTTATGGAAACATACAAGGCTTCTGATTTTGCAAAGGCTGGTGTCTTCCCGAGGCACGCAAGTGCCGAGGCATCCCTCACTTTGTTCGGGACGGCGTCCCGGGATGTCATCTCGAGGCGCGCTTCCCTTTTTGTCATCTCGAGGCGCGCAAGCGCCGAGGGACCCCTCGCTTCGCTCGGGGCGACAGAGAAGGGCTCGGGGCAACAAAAAAGTAGGCTCGGGGTGACAGCAGGAGGGCTTGTACAAAAACATTTTTACTACAGCCTCGTTGACCTTACTGACAAACATCAAGAAGGTGCTAAAATAAGAGAATCATTTAAGGGGTCAATTCTATAACAAGTTGGCGTCAGTATACATAAAAAGGGTCGAGATTTACGGGTTTAAGTCCTTTCCTTATAAAACCATTGTAGAATTGCATCCTGGGATTACAGCGATTGTAGGACCAAACGGGGCGGGGAAAAGCAACCTTCTTGATGCCATAAAATGGGTCCTTGGCGAAGGAAGCCCAAAGCGCCTCCGAGTTAAAGAGATGGCTGACCTTATCTTTTCTAGCGACCATGGACGAAAAGTTGACTTTGCGGAGGTTAAGCTTGTCTTAGCTCATGAACCTCCTGTGTTAGAGAAGTTTAAAGACCTCCCGGAGATTAGCATTGTTAGACGTTTCTATCGGGACGGAGAGGGCGAGTTTTTTATCAATCAAAAACCCTGTAGGCTAAGGGATATTCAACTTCTTTTCCTTGACCTTGGTATTAGTAATCAAGGTTATTCCATCATCGACCAAGGTGATATCACGAAATTCATCGAGCTTTCAGCTAAGGAAAGAAGAGTTTTTCTTGAAGATTTAGCGGGAGTTTCAAAGATTAAATTTGCCGAGGTAGAAGTAACTAAAAACATAGAAAAGACAGAATTTAACCTTATTAGAATTAAAGACCTAATTTTAGAAGTAGAACGTCAGTATTTATCCCTAAAAGAGCAGGCAGAAAGGGCACGGAAGTATTTAGAAATAAAAGGAAGGTATCTTACCCTATCGCTTGCCTTAAACGAAGAAAGGGCTAAAAGGGTAGGCACTGAATTAAGCGAGGTTCGGCAGAAGATAAAAAGTTTAGAAGACAAAAAAGCTTCTTTAGAAAGAGAAATTGAAAGACTTGAGGACCTGGAAAAGGAAGAGCAGATAACGATGTCTGAGCTTACATTAAAGCTAAAATCTTTGCAAGGAGAAAAGGCTAACTTAGAAGCTGAGCTAAACAGGCTCAATCAGAGCCTAAACAACCTTCTTCGAGAAGAGGCTGACCTTAAGGCTCGCATGGAGAGGGAGAGGATTCGCTTAAGTCATGAAGAAGAGAGAATAAAGAAGGTAGAAGCTGAAGAAGACACAATTCAGAATGAGCTTTTGAAGCTTAACCAACAAAAAGATGAACTGCAAAGGCAAAAAGATGAAAAGAACAAGGCTTTAGCCGAGGGAAGAAAGGAGCTTGAAGCTAAAAAAGCTGAATCGGCAAAGCTTGATGCTTCATGGCAAGAGCTTTTGAGAAAAAGGGATAGACTTTATGAGAAAAAAGCCTTACTTGAGAGCCAAATAAAAAGCTTTGAGAAAGAGTTAGCAAGGCTAAAAGAGGATGTTCTCACTTTAGAACAAAGGGATAGTTCTTCTAAAGAAAGGTTGGCAAAGCTTAGGGAAGAAAGAAGAGGTCTGGAAGAAGCTTTGCAAAGAATAAGGCAAGAAATCAATCTTCTCAAAAACAAACAGGATGACGTCTCGTCAAACCTTTCAAGCTTAAAAGAGGAGATGATTTTAGTCTCCTCTCATGCTCAAAGATTAGCAAAAAACATAGAATTTCTTGATTCTCTGCTTAAAAAAGAGGGAAAGCCCGGGAAAATTGACCTCCCTACGGAAAGGATCCTTGGATATAAGTTTAAAGACCTTTCTACAGAGGATATAAAGATTCTTGAGTTTGTGCTTGGTGATAGGCTTAAAGCCATCATCGTTAAAGATATAGACGAAATAAAAAATCTGGCCAAAAGTAGCGAGGAAAACCTCATCTTTATACTGGAAGAAGAGCTTAAAAGATACGACTTTTCCTTTTTCAAACATCACAAAGACACAGGGCTAATCATAAGCCCAGACGGTTTCATCTATTTGATGAAGAAAGAAAAGAGGGGACTATTTTCCTTGATTAAAGAAAGGGAAGAGCTTTCCGCAGAGTTAAAGGTTTGGCAAGAAAAAGAAAAGGAGCTTAAAGAGAGGCAAAAGAGCCTAATCCAAGAAAAAGAGGCAGTTTCTAACGACATTAAAAAGCTTGAAGATAAGGCAAGGGAGCTTGAAAAAAGGTTAAACGCTCTTTTATCCATGGAAAGAGAGTTAGAAAAAGAAGCCTTAAAGATGGAAGAGAGAAGGCTTCGCCTAAGTGAAGAAAGGCAAAAATTGGAAGAAATGCACCGAGAAGCTCTTTCTGAAATGGGAAACATAAATCAGGAGTTAGAGGGGGTCCAAGCTAAAATAATAACCCTTGAGAAACAAATAAAGGATAAGAAAAGAGAAGTCGAAAATTGGGAAAAAGAATTTTTAAGCTTAAGAAAGGGCTTAGAAAGCCTTGAAAGAGATCTATTACAGTTTAACACGAGAATAGCTTACTTAAACGATAGGCTTAAAGCGCTAAAGGAAGAGAAACAAAGGGCGTTAGCTGCTATGAAATCTTCAAAGTTTAATCTTGAAAGGCACGAAAGGGAGGCTTTAATTCTTTCAGAAAGCTTAAAAACCCTTAAAGAGAGGAGGTTTAAGCTCGAAAAAGACCTTGAGGCTATAAAACTAACTTTGCAGGAAATTGAAAGAAAAAGAGATGAACATGTATCAAGAATAAAAGAATTGCAAGACCAAAGAAAAACTCATGAAAAGATGGTCCACAAGCTCACAGTGGAGATGCATAATGCCAGCCTTCGAGAAAAAGAGCTTGAGCTTCTTTTAGCAAAGTTAAACGATGAGATAAAGACCCTTAAAGAAAGCTTGTCTTTTGATGGATTAAACAGTGGTTCTTGCCTACCCCTAACTTTTGACCCCTTCCCTGACCTTACAGAAGAGGTTTCAAGGCTTAGAGAGGAGCTAAAGAAGTTTGGAGATGTAAACCTTCACAGCATAAAAGAGTTTGAAGCTATCGAGAAGCGCTATAAAGAGCTCCTTTCTCATAAGGAGGATTTAGAGGCAAGCATTGCCAAGCTAAAAGAGGTTTTAAGGGAACTAAATGAGTCCGCTCGGTCAAAGCTTGTTGAAACTTTAGAAAAGGTAAACGAAAAGGCAAGGGAGATTTTTTCTGAGCTTTTTCCTTCAGCACAGGTTGAATTAGCGCTCGTAGGGGAAGACCCTCTAACCGCAGGGCTTGAGATCAGGATAAGGATCCCAAACAAAAATGTAAAAAGTATTAACATGCTGTCTGGTGGAGAGAAGGCTTTATGTGTTATCGGATTTTTACTTTCTTTTTACCTTGTCCATCCAAGCCCTTTCTTGGTCTTAGATGAGGTTGATGCCCCCCTTGATGAAAAGAACGCTATCAAATTTGTAAAACTGCTGAGGAGGATTACTAAGAATTCCCAGGTTCTTTTGATAACTCACAACCCTCAAGTAATGAAGGAAGTTGACCTTTTAATCGGAGTGACAATGGAAGAGAAAGGAATATCCAAGGTTCTTAAACTTAACCTTCGCGAGTTTAAGAAGGATCATCAGCTCGAGGCAACTCTCCGAACAAAAAAGGCTATCCTACCTTAAGAAACTATCTTCAAGGCTCGCCATGGTAATTTCTGTAAGAATTTCCGAAAGGACCTGTCTATATGCTATGGTCATTTCTACAAATTTTAAACCGATTTCCATTACTTTATCAGCTTTTATCCAGCGAACCTCAGCTTTTGTTTTGAAATTATAGGTTTTAAACTTTATGAGAAGATAAACGATATCTCCCTGATTTAGCTCCGGAATGTCATACAGTCTTAGTCTTGCTCCTTCGGCGCTAAGGTCAACGAGCTCACCCTTATAAACTTTTCCATCTAAGGTCCCTATTCGGGTATCGGCATTGATTATGTATCTTGTGTAAAAACGTTTATTTTGCATAAACTCTTCTCTTTATAGGTCCTCTAAAAATCTTTCAATCTTAGCCAATCTGTCCTTAAGGTCTACATAACTTGCCTTCTCTTTGGCTACAACTTCCTCTGGAGCTTTCGTTAAAAACTCAGGGTTTGAAAGCTTCTTCTCAATCTGAGCTAATTTCCCTAAAATTTTTTGTTTTTCTTTTTGCAAGCGTTCCCTTTCTTTTAGGGTATCAATATGACCGGTTAAGTCAAGATAGACTTCACCGGTTGCTAAAATCACCGAAACTTCCCCTTTTTTCCTTTCTTTATCGGTTAAAAATTTAATTTCCTCAATCCTTGCCAAAAATTTGATGATCTCTTGATGGATAGGCTCCCGAGTGAGCCCCTCTAAAAGCTTCTCATCGGAGGACCTAAAATAACAAGGTAAGTCTCTTTGAGCTGAAAGGTTGTATTCCGATTTTATGTATCTTATGGCTTGAACAAGCTCGATCATGGTTTTTACTAATATTTCATCATAATGAGACAAAGAAAGATTTTTGGGGGTAGGATAGCTCTGAGATAAGAGGAACTTTCCGTCATTTTCAGGAAGTTTGCTCCACAGCTCTTCCGTTATAAAAGGTATAAAGGGATGAAGAAGCTTTAAAACTTCGCTTAACACATAGTAAAGAACGCCCTGAGTTTCTTTCCTAAATCTTGGGTCCTTAAGATAAAGCTTTGAAATTTCTAAATACCAATCGCAGAAGGCATCCCAAAGGAAATGGTAGGCAGACATGGCTGCCTGGTCAAACTCAAACTCTTCAAGCTTTTGACGAACTTCCGCTACAGCTTTGTCAAGCTCAACAAGGATCCATTTTGAGAAGAGCGGCTCTTTTGTCTCCCCGAGCGTAGCGAGGGGTGTCCTGATATCGGAGTTAAAAAGTGAACGAGCTTCCTCAAAGTCTTCAAGGTTCATTAGGACAAAGCGGGAAGCGTTCCAGAGCTTGTTTAAGAAGTGTCTAAAGCCCTCAATGCGGGAGGTGGAAAGCTTGATGTCCCTTCCCTGCGCAGCAAGGGCAATAAGAGTAAAGCGTAAGGCATCAGCCCCATACTTTGCGATCATGTCCAAGGGGTCTATTACATTACCCTTGCTTTTACTCATCTTTTGTCCTTTCTCATCCCTTACCAGGGCATGGATGTAGACCTTTTCAAAGGGAATAGCTCCCATAAAATGGATCCCCATCATGATCATCCTTGCTACCCAGAAGAAGATGATGTCAAAGCTTGTGACAAGCACTGAGGTAGGATAGAAGCGTTTAAGAAGGTCTGTTTTTTCAGGCCAACCCATGGTGGAGAAGGGCCATAGGGCTGAAGAAAACCAAGTATCAAGCACATCTTCATCCCTTTTTAAACGGGTTCCCCCGCACTTTGGACAAGTCTCTACTTCATCTTCTTTTGAAGCGATAGTTTCTCCGCAATCTTCACAATACCAAATGGGGATCCTATGCCCCCACCAGATCTGCCTTGAAATGCACCAGTCTCTTATGTTTCTCATCCAATCAAAGTAGAGGTTTTTCCAGTTCTCTGGATAAAACTTGATGAATTCATACTCAACCGCGGAAATTGCGGGCTGAGCAAGAGGCTTTGTCTTCACAAACCATTGTTTGGAAAGGAGAGGCTCAATAACTGTGCCACAGCGGTAGCAGTGCCCAAGCACCACTTCATAATCCTCTTCTTTAAGAAGAAGCCCCTCTTTTCTCAAATCTTCAACCACTCTTTCCCTTGCGGAAAACCTATCAAGTCCTTGATAAGGACCTGCTTCAGCCGTCATGTATCCCTTTTCATCTATAACCTTAACAAAAGGGAGATTGTGTCTTTTTGCAATCTCAAAATCTGCAAAATCGTGAGCAGGGGTAACTTTTACAGCGCCGGTTCCAAATTCTGGGTCAACGGCCTTATCGGCAATGATGGGGATAAGCCTTCCAATGAGAGGAAGTCTAACCATTTTCCCTATTAACGGCTTATACCTTTCGTCCTCTGGGTTAACGGCTACCGCAGTATCCCCAAGCATGGTTTCTGGTCTTGTGGTAGCAACGACGACCTCTCCAGTGCCGTGAGCTAAAGGATACACCAGATACCAGAGCTTTCCTTGCCTTGGTTCAAACTCCACCTCAAGGTCAGCAAGGGCGGTTTCACACCTTGGGCACCAGTTGATGATATAGTCTCCGCGATAGATTAGCCCCTCCTCATAGAGCCGACAAAAGACCTCCCGCACCGCTTTTGACAAACCCTCATCCATGGTGAAGCGAAGATACTTCCAGCTACAGCTTGCCCCAAGCCTCTGGAGCTGTTTGATGATGGTGTTTCCATACTTTACCTTCCACTGCCAAACCCTTTCTAAAAACTTTTCCCTTCCAAGGTCATGCCTTGAAAGCCCCTCCTTAGCTAATTCCCTTTCTACTACATTTTGAGTGGCAATACCCGCATGGTCAGTGCCTGGGACCCAGAGGACATCAAAACCATCCATCCTCTTATATCTTGCCAGCACATCTTGGATGGTGTTGTTTAAGGCATGCCCAATGTGAAGAGAACCCGTGACATTAGGAGGCGGTATGACCATCGAAAAGGGCTTTTTTGATGGCTCAAAGGTAGGGTTGAATAGGTCAGAGTTAAGCCATCTTTCAAGCCATTTTTCTTCGATAGAATGTGGCTCATATGCCTTATCAAGACTTTCCTTCATCAAGCTTCACCCCTTTCTTCTAAGATTTGTGTCCCAAGCCCTTCATCTGTGAATAGTTCAATAATCAAGGAATGGGGAACCCTTCCGTCGATCATATGCACCTTTTTTACACCCTGAGAAATGGCTTTTCTTGCGCTTTTAAGCTTCGGGATCATTCCTCCCCGGGCAACTCCGCTTGAGATTAGCTCTTCCACCTCAGAAACTTTTAGAGTAGAGATAAGCTTTCCCTCGGCATCTTTTACTCCCTCTACATCTGTCAAATAGATCAACTTTTCCGCCTGGAGGGCACCTGCTAAAGCTCCAGCCACAAGGTCAGCGTTCACATTGTAAGCTTGCCCATCCTCGCCAACGCCGACAGGTGCAATCACAGGAATAAACTCTCGCTCAAGGAGCGTAAACAAAACTTCAGGGTTAACCTTCTTAACCTTTCCCACCCGTCCAATGTCTATGATCTCAGGCGGTCTATCCTCTCCTGTATACCTGTAAATAGTCATCTTTTCTACTTGGATTAAATCTCCATCCCTTCCAGAAAGCCCAACCGCCCTTCCTCCCACCTGATTTATCAGGCTAACGATCTGTTTGTTTACTGTCCCAACAAGGACCATCTCAACAACGTTCATCGTCTCTTCATCCGTAACCCTTTGCCCCTCTATAAAAACAGGCTTTAAGCCAAGGCGCTCCATCATTTGACTGATCTGGGGTCCGCCCCCATGAACTATGACAGGCTTTATGCCTACATACTTCATAAGGACGATATCCTTGGCAAAGGCAAGCTTTAATTCTTCATCAACCATGGCATGCCCGCCATACTTTATGACCATGACCTTGCCATAAAAGTCCCGAAAATAAGGAAGGGCTGAGATTAATATTTTAGCCTTCTCTAAGATATCCATGGTTTACTCCTAACGGATTGATAACCTCTACCAGAAGGCTGGTCCATGGGCGATGTAGCAGCGAATACCCTCTTCCTTAGCCCGTAGGGCATGCTCTTCACCCGGCAGGATCACCACCACATCCCCAGCCTTCACTTCCCTCCATTCTCCGTTTAGATAAACCTCGCCTCTTCCTTCAAGCACAAAGATGCTATCTACCTGAACATCATGGGTATGGATTGGAACCTCTACTTTTGGAGAAAGCTCTAAAACAATCAAGCTGAGATTTGGGCTTTCCTGCTTTGAAAGGATGTATCCTATTCTCACCCCAGGGATCTTTGGATGGTGCGTAAGCTCAATTTGAGACAGGTTTTTTATAAAGGCCATCGCTAAAACCTCCTATTCAGGTTTTACGCGGTAGATGACTGAGGTGGGGAAGTTGTCGTGAACAAGCTCAAAGTAGCGTGGGTCGTATTGTCTGAGGATGAACATCCTATTAAACAGGGTGTCTGCCTGCTGAGGTGGGAGAAGAAAGAGCCCGAACTTTCCCCCCTGTGTCCGGACAAGCTCAACCACATAGCCGTTTTCAAAAAAGTGTTGAGCCTTAAGCTCTTTTCCGTCATGAAAATAGAAATTTTTAATAGGAATTGTGCCGTTCTTTATGTTGATTATACCGTTTGCTAAATCTAATATGGCATTATCAAGGTCAGCGCATTGAATAACATTTGGAGCTATTATTCTACAGTCCTGAGGTGAAACTATCTGTCCAAAGGTTCCTTCTTTTTTATTAAAATCATAGGAGCCAAAATAGTGGATCCAGCCAAACTTGGAGATCAAGTCATCGGTAAAGACGACATAGATGGGGGTTTTGATGGGCATATCAAGCTTGCCAGCAAGTATATCTTCTACAATTGCGCTTGCCCTTTTACCTTCTTTAAGAAGCTTTGCTAAGCCCGTTAGCCCGTAGTTTGCGGTAAAGGATATAACTCTCCATCCTTGCTCAGGGTTAGAGGCGGCAAAGCTTTTAGCCACAAGATAGGTTTTGGGAGACGCCTGGCTTCCTCCGTCGTGGATGGTTGCCCTTCTTGCGTAAAGCTGGAAGGCATACCCGTAATCCCACCAGGTCCAGATTACGGAATTCTTTGGGGTGTTATGCTTTATCCAATCCATATCCTTGACAAGAAAGGAATGGACCTTCGGGGTGCTAACGGCAGAAACTGCCCCTCTTGAAGCAAAAATTAAGGTCAAAAAGAGGATTGTCCCTGTAAGAAGAAGGGCAAAGCTTCTTTTTCTTTCTTCTACGAAAAGATCCAACATTGGAAGTAGTTTTTCAAAAAGGAGATGCACGAGATAGCCAAGCCCAAGACCTACAAAGGGAGAAAGATACATGGCAAACCTTGCGCCAGAGACGAAGGTAAGAAGCCCTATTCCAAAAAAGGGTAAAAGGAAAAATAGGCTTCTGAAATGAAAGATGAAAAGGGCTAAGGCACCGATTAAGCCCGCCACTCCCAAGGCTGTAGAGTAGGTTGCTGTGGCAAAAACTTCTTCAAAGGAGAACCGTTGAAGCTCAGAGATTGATTGAAAGATGTTTGGAAAATCAGAAAAGAGCTTTTCAACGCTTGTCTGCTCCTTTAGCCCAAAAACTAAGGTTTTTACTTGAAGATATAGATGATAGGGTCCAGCGTAGAGATACCAAACTTGAGGAAGAATAAGCAGTCCAAGGTATAAGTAGTCTTCCCTTTTAAAAGAAGAAAGCTTAAACCTCTTTTCCCAGAAGTAATAGATAATAAAACTTAAGACTAAGACGAAACAAAGGTTGGGATGACCATACCAGAGCTGATAAAAGATTAAAGTAACCGAAGCCAGACTAACAAAGATTAGCTTTTTTCTTTGAGTTTGTGAGGCAAAGAATAGATAGAAAAGAAAGGCAATGAGGATAGGGAAGGTGAGGTTTAGGACATCGTGGTCAAGGCGCATAAGGTTTGTTCGGCCAAGATACATGGGTGCGGCAAGCATTACTATTCCGCCAGCTAAACCAGCAAAAGGAAGGTTAAGCCTTTTTAGGTAGAAAAACAGCGGAATAGCAGGAGAAATTGCCAAAAAGGGAATTAGATACCAAGTAAGCCAAGCAACGGATAACCCCGTTAGTTGAGATAAAAAATAAAATATATTGCTAATAAAAGTGCCTGAAATTCCATACTTTGGCGCAAACTCTTCTTTATCAAATTTAGCTTGGGAGGAATTATCGGGAAAAAACCTAAAGGGGTCGATTTTCCCAGGCCTATATAAACCTTCTTCCATGTCCTTGGCAATCCTGGCAAAGAAGAAAGAGTCATACTCGCTGTATAAGGGTTCACCTTTGTAGAAGAAGAGGTGTTCGTTTGCTTTCCAAAATTGGACATCGTCAAAACGTATGTAGAGACCAAAGACCAGGACCACTAAAAAAAGAAGGTAGTAGACTAAATTAGCCGAACTTATACGCAAGACCCATACCTCCTCGAGGATAGTCCCAACTTATGTTTAAAAAGGGGCAAGCAACCCGACAGGAACCGCATTCAAGGCAAGCCTGATAAGCTACGATTATCCTTCCTTCTTCGCTTAGGCGATAGACATTAGCTGGACAAAAAAAGAGACAGGGCTTTGTTTCGCAGCGAAGGCAAGTCCCTTCATCCTTTATTTTAAGATGAGCGTATTCTTCATCGACATAAAATTTTACGCTTGAAATCTTATCATCTATGTTCATGCCTAAGATTATAATCAAAAAGTTTTGCCTTGCCAATTGATTGCTCGGGGAGCACATGGTGGGTTCAATATTGTTGTCAGAAAAGCTTTTAGATTTTATAATTAAGGCAAAAAGGATTCCATTAATAAGGGGGAGGGTATGGCTGGACATTCCCATTGGGCGCAAATAAAAAGAAAAAAGGCTGCTCAAGATGCTAAGCGGGGGCAGCTTTTTACTAAGCTTATTCGAGAGATCGTTATAGCGGTGAGAACCGGCGGAAGCGGGGACCTTGATATGAACCCTCGTCTTAGAGCAGCCATTCAAGCGGCAAGGGCTGCCAACATGCCCAAGGAAAACATTGAACGAGCCATCAAAAAAGCCCTTGGTCAAGAGGAGGGCACGCAATACGAAGAGGCAGTGTTTGAGGGTTATGGTCCAGGGGGTGTGGCCATCCTTCTTACAGCTATAACAGATAACCGCAGAAGGACGGTCTCTGAGATTAGGCATCTTTTCAGCAAGTATGGCGGAAGCTTAGCCGAGCCGGGTGCAGTATCCTGGATCTTTGAGCATAAAGGTCTTATCTTTGTGAAAAGGGATAAAAACAGGGATGAGGAGTTGCTTGAGATAGCTATCGATAAAGGGGCTGAAGACACAAGGGAGTATGAGAGCGAGGTTGAGATCGTAACTTCTCCCTCAGACTTTGAAACCGTTAAAAAAGCCCTTGAAGATGCGGGTTTCGAAATTCTTTCAGCAAAGCTTACCATGGTTCCAAAAACAACCATCCCTATTCAGGATAAATCTACAGTTGAGAGCTTGTTAAAACTTCTTGACGCCCTTGAAGACCACGACGATGTCCAGCAGGTCTACGCAAACTTTGACATACCTGAAAGCCTTATGGATAGTCTAAGTAAATGAAAATCCTTGGATTAGACCCGGGGGTTTTAAATTTTGGCTATGCCAAGGTTTTTGTCTCAACAAATAGGTTAGACCTTCTGGATTTTGGCACCCTTTCCCCCCCTCGTTCATATTCCTATTCAGAAAAACTCTTTTGGCTCTATCAAAATCTGACCAAACTGGTTGAGGATTTTAAGCCTGATTTTTTAGCCTGCGAGGAGTATTTGCCCCGAGTGAACCCTGAAAGCTCAGCCAAGGTTGCTCAAGCTCAAGCCTTGGTTCATCTTGCTTCAGCAAGCTTTAAAATATACCTACGGACCTTTCATCCAAGCACCTGGAGAAGCTTACTCATAGGCTCAACTAACGGAAACTTAGAAGCTTTAAAAGAGAGGCTCAAGCTCTTCATGTCTGAGGAAACCTTAGATAAACTCGATGAGCATGCCCTTTCCGCACTCGGGATAAGCCTTTCTTTAGCTTTGGATATGGGGCTAATCTAAGATGTTCTATCTTCTTAAAGGGTCTCCCTTAGAGTTTGTTCAGCCAAACAGGCTTATTCTTTCCTCTGGGGAGGTTGCCTGGGAGGTATTTCTTCCCCTACGGACCTTTGAGCGCTTAAAGAGCCAAAACCCATCTCAAGAAATAACCCTTTTTGTTGCTGTTATGCTTGTTAGGGAGGAGTTTATTCAGGTCTTTGGTTTTGAAAGTAGAGAGGAAAGAGAATTTTTCTTAAAGCTAAACAAGCTTTCCCGAGTTGGTCCAGTTTTAGCGCTAAACGTCCTTTCTTATTACACTCCAGAGGATATAAAGCGGATCGTCCTTGAAAGAAGAACTCATGAGCTGGCAAAGGTCCCAGGGATAGGGCAGAAAAAGGCAGAAAAACTTATCCTTGAGATAAAGGGGCTTTTTGAGAAGCTTACAAAGAAAGGGAAGACTTTGCCTGAGCCTGTGGTTGACTTGCTATCTGAAGCTAAAGAATTCCTTGTAAGCCTTGGGTTTTCAGCAAAGGTTGCGGAAGAAGTGCTTCTTAAGGTGTATACGGAAGGGGATTCTTTAGAAGAAATCTTGAAAAAATCTTTGAAAGAGCTTGCACCGGCCACGAGTTGATGAACCGAAGAAGCCTTTTAAAGATTTTAACCTTGGGAAGTTTTGCTGCCTTAGGGCTTGCAAGCTTAAGGAGCCTATTCCATCTAACCTCCCGTCCTCCAAGGCTTGTTTTCATCCCTTCAAACGAGCTTGAAAAGCTAAAGAACGGTCCTCTTTTTGGGGAAGATTACATCTTAGTTAAAGTGAGCGGAGAGGTCCTTGCCTTTAGCCGAAAATGTCCTCACTTAGGCTGTAAGCTAAACTTTGACCCAGTCCAAAATCTTATATCTTGCCCCTGCCATGGAAGTAAGTTTACCCTTCAGGGGAAATACATCTCCGGTCCTGCTAAAAAGGACCTGTATCTCTTAAACACTAAACCCTCAGACAAGGGTATTTCCCTTGCCTTACCTACCTAACCTACCTAAAAAACTCTACCCAGAGGTCGCCTATTTTTCGGCCTCATCTTTTTTGGTTTGCATCCTTTCCGGGATGGTTCTCTCTTTTCATTATTTTCCAGAGAAAGCCTTGCAAAGCCTTGTAACTCTTGAAGCAACCGTCCCTTTCGGAAGGTTCTTTCGCAGTCTTCATTACTTTTCAGCCCAAATAGCCCTCATAAGTCTTTTCCTTCATCTTTTGGACAGCCTAAGGCTAAAGGTCTATCTTCTTAAAAGCGGAGTAAGCTGGTTCTTTCTTGGTCTATCCCTTTTTGTAATGCTCTATCTTTGTTTTACCGGGTATCTCTTGCGAGGGGATGAAGTAGGGGAGCTTGCTTCCGCCATAGCAGACTCTTTGACTAAATCTTTCCCTATCCTTGGTTTGGCTCTAAACAAGCTATTTTTCGCTGTCCCTGAGACAGGGCTCCATCGGGTTTATCTTTGGCATATTTTTTTTTCCTTTTTAACGACTTGCGGAATATTCATCTTTCATGTGCCGTTTAAAAGGCTCGTCCGGTTTCCCCAGGCAAGCTACGCCCTTTTTTCGGTTGTGCTTGCCCTTATTTTCTACCCACCTTTAAAGCCCTTTGGCGAGGTCGAGGCAAGGGGACCTTGGTTTTTTGTTGGAGCTCAAAGCATGCTTAAAGTCTTTCCCCAAGAATTGGTCTTTTTATACCTTTTACTCTTTACCTTTCTTTATCAAGCTTTTTCCTTGTTTAGAAGGCACGAAAAGCTGGTTTTTGTACTCTTTATGTCCTATCTTTTAATCTATTTTGTATTTTCCCTATTGTGGTTTGGTCTCCCGTAGCCCCCTCCACCTGGAGTATAAAGGCTTATCCTCTCACCTTTTTTAACACGAAGTGCTACTTTACTTGGAAGAAGGCTACGAGCTCCCTCTTTGATTAAATAGTTCATTCCTCGTTTTCCGGGTAAACCTCCAAAGAGCCCGTAGGGTCTTGTTTTTCTTCTATCGGTAAGGAGGCTTACTTCAAGGTCTTCAATAAAGATGTAGGTTCGGATTAAGCCATCACCCCCAGGATACTTTCCCAGTCCTCCTGACCCTCGTCTTAGGGCATACCTTTCTATCCGCACAGGATAGATGTTTTCAAGGACTTCAATCGGGGTGTTCATGGTGTTAGTCATGTGGGTATGGACGCCAGAAAGACCGGGGAGCCCAAGCCTTCCCCCCATTCCGCCTCCGATTGTTTCATAGTAAGCCCAAAGCTCGTTTCCAAAGGCGATGTTGTTCATGCTTCCGCAAGATGCTGCTGGCACAAATTCGGGCATAAGTTCTGATAAAGCACCAAGCAAGGCATCAACTATCCGCTGCGAGGTCTCAACATTTCCCGCTGACACCGGAGCAGGATACTTAGCGTTAACCAGGCTACCTTCAGGAGTTATAACTTCAATCCTCCTTAGTATTCCTTCATTTATAGGATATTCTCCAAGACGCGAAAGAAGAGAGAAGAACACATAATACACAGAAGATAGGGCTACCGCTCTTGGAGCATTAACCGGACCTTTAACCGCCTTTGATGTGCCGGTAAAATCAACCAGAACCCCTTCTCTAGAGACGGAAACTTCAACCCTTATCGGAATTTTTTTAGCAGAAAAGCCGTCATCATCAAGATAGTCGGTAAAGCTTGCCTTCCCCTTTTGGCTAAACCTTAAAAGCTTAAGAAAAGCCCTCTCGGAGTAGTTTTTTAGCTCATCGATTAGGGCAAGAACCTTTTCGTCTCCATGAGTTTGAAGAAGCTCAACAAGGCGCCTTTCTCCCCTTTCTAAGCTTGCAAGCTGAGCCTTAATGTCTCCCTCTCTTTCAACAGGGTTCCTAACCCTTTTTAAAAAGCTTTCCCAAAGCTCGGAGTTTAGCCTTCCTTCCTCTACGATCAGGCTTGGAGCTATTATCACTCCCTCTTCCTCTATGCGGGTGGTTGGAGCCATTGAGCCTGGGTATTTTCCTCCGACATCCGCATGATGAGCCCGAACAACCAAGAAAAACCTGAGCTTTCCTTGATAAAACACTGGCTTTACAACGGTTATGTCAGGAAGATGTGTTCCCCCTTTATAAGGGTCGTTTGTGATGGCGATGTTTCCTTCCTTCCAGGGAAACAGGTCTTTAAGATGTTTCATCGTTTCGGGCATAGCTCCAAGATGAACCGGAATGTGGGATGCTTGGGCGCAGAGCTCTCCTTTTTCATCAAAGATGGCGCAAGAAAAGTCGCACCTTTCGCGGATGTTTGGGGAAAAGGCCGAGCGCTTCAAGACTACTCCCATCTCTTCAGCAATCCCGGATAGAAGCTGGTTTAGTATTTCAAGCTCAACAACCTTCATGCTTTTCAGCTCCTATTAGGATAGCAAAAGATGGTTAGGCCGTCCTTTACTTCAGCTAAAAAGCCTTCTTCTACAAATAGAGTGGTATACCGGTCGATTATCAAGAGAGGTCCAAAGAGCTTATCTCCCTTCTTTAGCTCGTCCCAAGGGATAACTTTAAACTTTTTAGGACCTTCCTTCGTGTAGACCTCCTTTTCAAAAGGAGAAAAGACAAACTTTTGGCTTTCTACTTTAAGGTTTAAAGGTTCATCCTCCCCAGTCAGGCGAACCCTCACATTTATCACTTCTACTGGAAAATGCTCAAGGCAAAAGCCAAACTCTCGTCTATGGGCATCATGAAAGGCTGAAGCAAGGTTCTCTTGATAGGGCAAGCAAAGCTCGTAGCCCTGCCCTTTGTAGCGTAAGTCAAGAAAAACCTCGACCCTTGTCACCCCGAGCCCCTCTTTTGTCACCCCGAGCCCCTCTTTTGTCACCCCGAGCGAAGCGAGGGGTCCCTCGGCACTTGCGTGCCTCGGGATGACACGGTGGGAGGCTGTCGTCCCGAGCGCAAGCGAGGGGTCCCCTTTTGGTGCTCCAAAGGATAAAACCCTTTCAAAGGCAATTTTCTTTAAGCTTTCTATTTCGGTTCTTATTTGTTCTAAATTTTCTACAGGAAGGAGGACGGTTTTTGAAAAGTCAAACACTGGGCTTCCGGTGTAGAGCCCTAAGGCAGAAAAGGAGCTTGCAAGCTTTGGTGCAATAAAGCCTTGAAGATTTAGCTTTCTTGTAAGGTCGCAGGCATGAAGACCGCTTGCTCCGCCAAAGGCTAAGAGAAAATAGCTTGAAGGGTCAATACCCCTCTCAGTTGACACCTTTCTTAAAGCTCGAACCATGTTTGTGTTAACAATTTCTACCACGCCAAGCGCTGTCTCAAGAGGAGATAATCCTACCTTTTCAGCAAGCTTGGTTAAGGCGTTAAAAGACCTTTCAGGAAAAATCCTCATTTCTCCGCCAAGGAAAAACTCAGGGATTATCCTTCCAAGGATGAGGTTTGCATCCGTGACTGTAAAGTCGTTTCCCTTGCCGTAGCAAGCTGGTCCTGGGTCAGCTCCAGCGCTTATTGGACCAACTTTAAGAAGACCCCCTTCATCAACCCAAGCAATAGACCCACCCCCAGCTCCCACCGTATGAATGTCTATGACTGGGATGCTCACCGGATACCCATCAAACTGATACTCTTTAGTGAAGGGAAGGGATGATTTTATAAGGCAAACATCCGTTGAGGTGCCACCCATGTCAAGGGTTATAACTCCGGCTATCCCAAAATACCTTGCTAAGCTCAAACCTGCCTTTGCTCCTCCTGCAGGTCCAGAAAGTATGGTCTGAACCGCTCGGTGCTTGGCAAGGGAGATCGGCATGTAGCCCCCGTTTGATTGCTCAACAAAAACCCTCGTCTGAGGAAGCTTTTCTTCCAAGGTTTCAAGGTATCTTTTTAAGATAGGGCTTAGATAAGCGTTTATCGCTGTAGTTGCCGTCCTTTCATACTCTCTTATTTCACAGAGGACCTCATGACTTAAGCTTAAAAAAAGCTCCTTAGAAGTTGAAAGAGCCTTAGCCAGGCTTACTTCATGAACTGGATTTTTATAGCTATGAAGAAGGGATACGGCAACGCTTCTTGTCCCTTTTCTTTTCACATACTTCAAAACCTTTTTGACCTCTCTTTCTGTTAGAGGTTTTATCACCTCACCTTTTGCAGAGAGCCTCTCATCTACCCCGATTATGTTTTCCTCTTTGACAAAGGGTTTAGGCTTTTCCACGAAAAAGTCGTAGATCTTCGGTCTTGTCTGCCTTCCAATAAGGATAACATCTTCAAAACCTTTTGTGGTAATAAGGACGAAATCTTCGCCTTTTCGCTCAAGAAAGGCGTTTGTAGCAACCGTTGTTCCATGAATAAGAACTTCAGGCTTAATTCCAATTCTTTCTAAGCCTTGAAGGATGGCTTTTGCAGGATTGCCAGGCGTTGACGGAACCTTTAGGGTTTTAAGTTTCCCATCTTCTTCCCAGACAAAATCTGTAAAGGTGCCTCCAGTGTCTACTCCAACCCTCATTTTCCAATGCAAAACCTGCTAAAAATGGTGTTAAAAAGGTCTTCTGTAGTGACCTCTCCTGTGATCTCTGAAAGAGAGGAGAGGGCACTTCTTAGACCAATGGCAATTAGCTCAGGCAAGGATTCCTTCTTTTCAAGTTCAGAGAGGGCTAGCTCAAGCCCCTCCTTTGCCTTAACCAAAGCCATCTTCTGTCTTAAATTTGGGGCTACCTCAGGCACCTCTCCCCAGCTTGTGGATAAAACCTTGTCCGCAATAGCCTTTGACAACTCCTCAAGCCCTATTTCTTGGCTTGCCGAAATCTCAATAGGAGAAATTCCCCTGGATTTAGCAAAGGCATCCCACTCAGAAATATAGTTTGGCGTAAGGTCAATTTTATTTATCACAAAAAGATGGGGTAGGCTTTCTATTTCTTTGTAGATGGTTTCTGTTTCTTCATCTGGTTCCGCTTCTGCCGAGACAAGAAACACCACAAGGTCTGCTGACCTAACCTTTTGCCAAGCTCTTTCCACACCGACCTTCTCGATAGGGTCGTCCGTTTCCCTAAGTCCTGCCGTGTCAACAAGTTTGACAGGGAGCCCACCTATGGTTGCCAATTCTTCAAGGAAATCCCTCGTTGTGCCCGGGATTGAGCTAACGATAGCTCGGTCTTCTTTTAGAAGCGCGTTCAAAAGAGAGGATTTGCCTACGTTTGGCTTTCCGGCTATTACTAAGGTTAGCCCCTCCCGGAAGACCTTCCCCTCTTCTTGAGCAGAGATGAGACGCTCAATCTCAGCCATAACCTCCTCTTTTAACCTTTTTTTAAGCTCATGAGGGGCTAAGATTTCGATGTCCTCTTCCGGAAAGTCAATCGCAGACTCTACATGGGCAAGCATCTCAAGTATAGCCTCTTTGAGCCTGTGTATGCGTTGAGAAAGTTTCCCTTCTAAAGCCTTCAAGGCAAGTTTTAGGGACACCTCGCTTTTTGCCGAGATGATCTCTTCTATGGCTTCAGCCTGCGCGAGGTCTATCCGTCCGTTAAGAAAGGCTCTTAGCGTGAATTCGCCAGGCTCAGCAAGCCTTGCCCCCATTCTTAAAACCAGCTCGAGGATCTTTCTCAAGTTTATGTATCCGCTATGGGCATAGATTTCAACCACATCCTCCCGAGTGTAAGAATGGGGAGCCTTCATGTAAGCAACAAGGACCTCATCAAGCCTCTCCCCAGTTTCTGGGTCAACGATAAAGCCGTAGTAGAGCCTGCGGGGTTCAAGGTCTCTATGCGCCTTTGCGGGCTTAAAGATTGCTTGAAGAATAGATTTAGCCTCGTCTCCGCTGATTTTGATTACACCGATAGCCCCCCTCCCAGGAGGGGTAGCTATCGCGGCTATGGTGTCTTCGGTAGAGTATCTTGGAAGCAACTTTAGGCTTGGGGCTTGACCTCGAGCTTTACCCTTCTTTCTTTACCCTCTCCTTCAAAGGTGTAAGAGATATCAGGATGTTCTCTCAGGACACGCTCAACGATCCGTTCTTCCCTTCTTGTTTTTACCCTTAAGGTGCGAGGTCTTTTATCCTCTTTTATGAGAGAAATAGCCCTCTGCAAAGCCCGCAAAAAGCGCCTCTCCCCCTCAAGGTCAATGCCCTCAGGTTTAAGATTGACCTTTGGTCCAACGCCAAGGGCTTTAGCAACGATTTTATTCGTTAAGAACTCTAAAGCTGAGATCGGTTCCCCGCCGTTTACCAAGAGATATCTCAAATCCTCTCCTGAAAGAATAAGGTCTACCTCCATTCTTGCCTGATTGAGGTTTGTTTTGAGGTCAATGTTGAGGTCTGCATTATGGAAGAGCTCTTTGAGAAAGAGGATAGCTCGGTTTGCCCTTTCAGATAAAACCCTTGCGGGCTTAATCCGAAAGTAAGCCTTTATCTTTTTGCTGGAGATGATTCCACCCTGGCTAAATTCCTCAATTGAAATTTCAAGGTCTTCTGGTAGGCAGGAAAGCTCCTCACATGCCTTTTCTAAAAGCTGGTCAAGACTTTTTCCCTCAAGAGAAAGACCTTTCTCCATGGCACCCCCTCGACTTTATGTTTTTATTTTTTATACATCCTAAGGGTCAAAACCTGCTGCCCTATAGATAAAAGATTATTCACAAACCAGTAAAGGACAAGCCCTGAGGGAAAGTTTACAAACAAAAAGGTAAAGAATATCGGAAGTATAAGCATAACCTTTTCTTGCACGGGGTCCATCGATGATGGCGTAAGCTTTTGTTGAATGAACATCGTAGCTCCCATGAGGATAGTAAGAAGAGGAATTCCACCAAGCCATGGAATCTCAAAGCTTCCAAGATAGAGCCTCTCAGGGGCTGATAGGTCGTCAATCCAAAGGATAAACGGGGCATGCCGAAGCTCGATAGCCATAAGAAGCACTTTGTAGAAGGCAAAGAAGACGGGGATCTGGATCAAAATGGGTAGGCAGCCAGAGAAGGGGTTTATCTTATGGGTCCTGTAGATGTTCATGATCTCCTTTTGTAAGGTTTGTGGGTCATCTTTATACTTTTCCCTTAAGCGCTGGATTACCGGTTGAAGCTCCTGCATCTTCTTCATGCTTTTAAAGCTCATATGGTTCAAAGGATAGAAAAGGATGCGTATGAGGATGGTGACTATGACTATCGCCCAACCGTAGTTGTGAGTAAAGTTATGCAAAAATTTAAGCAACCACAAGAGAGGCTTTGCTATGATGTCAAAAAAGCCAAAATACAGAGCCTTAGATAAAAGAGGATACTCCTTTCCCATTTCTTCGGATTTTTTAGGACCAAGATAAAGCTTAAAGTTATAGGTGATTTTTTCTCCTGGGTTTAGAGTAAATTCAGGAGTCCAAAGGATGAATTCCTCTGAGTTTTCAAGCCTACGGAAGGTGGCTCTAAAATTCCCTTCCTGCTCAGGGATGATAGCCGTCATAAAGTATACATCCGTGTAGCCAAGGTATTTAAGCGGTCCAACATACTCGGTAAGCGTATCCTTTAGCTCAACCTCGTTAAGATGGTTTGTGTAGTAGAATGGTCCTTTAAAGACATACTGACTTCCTTTGACAAAGGGTGAAAAAAGACCCCTTATAAGAAGTCTATCCTTAACCGGCTCATTCTTCAAATTTTTAAGCTCAACCGAGAGGTCAACGAAGTAATTATCCCCCTTAAAAGTAAAGACTTTAGTCAGGCTTAAGCCCCCTTTTTCACCGGTGAGCACAATCCTTTCCTTTTCACCTTTGTTTAAGGTCCTCTCATCCGGTCCTTGATATTCCATTGGGATGTAGGCTATGCTTGGGTCGCTTGCTAAGTAGATTTCAAAGGGGTAAAAATTATGGGGCACAAGACTTACGGGCTCTGGCTTATTCTTTTCCTTTCGATAGTTTAAAAGCTTAAATTCTGTAAACCTTCCCCCAGAGGTATTAAGATTAGCTATGTAAAGAGCAGTGATAAGGCTTATTTTTTTCAACGGCAAGACCGTTTCGTTTGTAGGAAAGGGTGTTTGAGCAGGACCTGGGCTTCCTTGTAATACCTCTCCCTTCTTCATCGCTTCCTGAGGTTGGGTTGAGAATGCTGTCCCATTCTGGGGTGTTTGAGGAGCTGGGAAAAACTTTGCTTGAAAGACCTGAAAGATGATTAAAACAAGGACAGACAAAACAATAGCCAAGATCACATTTCTTTCCATTAAATTCCTCCTTTTGTTGGCGAGGCTATAGATTTTTTATCTTTTAAGGGAGGAGGGTCGTAGCCTCCTTCAAAGAAGGGATTGCACTTTAGAATTCGCTTCATTGCAAGATAGGAGCCCTTTATAACCCCCCATTCTTTGATGACTGAGTAGGCATAACTACTACACGAAGGATAGTAGCGACAGTGTATTCCAAAGATTTGAGCGAACATAGGAGACATGAACCTTTGATAAAAACTTATAGCTTTAAGGACGATGTTTTTAAGGAACGGCATTGGAGAATTCCTCAGAAAGTTTAGGTTTGAGCTTTTCTTCAAGCTCTGAATACTTAAAGCTTAAAATTTTTGGGCTTGCAACCAAGATGAAGTCCGCTGAGGCGGGAAAGATGTTCTCATTCCTTCGAAAAAATTCCCGTAGCAACCTTTTAGCTCTGTTTCTTTTTACAGCCTTGCCAACTTTTCTGCTTGCCACCACAGCAAAACGCCTAATACCGAGACTATTTGGTAGAAAGATTATCAATAAAATATCCTCAAGCCAAATCTTTTTTCCTTCTTTAAATAATCTTTCAATTTCTTTCCTTTTAAGCTTTAGACGGTTGTTAGACGCCAGCGTCCTTTTCTCCTGCGGTTCTTTAAGATCCTTCTGCCAGAGCGGGTCTTCATCCTTGCTCGGAAACCATGCCTTCTTTTTGCCTTAAGTCTGCTTGGTTGATAGGTTCTCTTTGGCATAAGAGACCTCCTTAAAGGATTTTAAGGATAAGCATCAAAGCTTTGCGACCCTAAAGTTTAGCATCTTCTAAAAAATTTTCCATAAGTTAAAATGATTTAACACCGCTTAAGGAGCTTGCTCATGAAAAGGATTAGCCCTCTTCTAAACCAAATATTGTTTGAAGTTTACGCTAACCTTTTGAAGAGAAAGAACAAAGGTCTTTTCTTCCGTCCCTTTTGGAATAGACCTTCCTTTGACCTTAAATCTTATCTCCAATCCCAGGGCTTTGTTGTCATCGCTGAGGTAAAAAGGGCAAGTCCTCTTAAGGGAGAACTTAGAGAAAACTTTAACCCCATTGAGCTTGCCTTATCCTATGAAAGGGGAGGGGCAAAAGCCATCTCTGTCATCACAGAGGAGGTCTTTTTCAACGGTTCCTTAGAGTATTTAGCTGCCATAAGAACTGTGGTTAGCCTTCCCATCCTTAGAAAAGATTTCATTCTTGACCCATTGCAGATAGAGGAAGCCAAAGCCTTTGGGGCAGACTTTGTCCTCCTTATAGCAGGAATCTTAAAAAAGGAAGAGCTTTCTGAGTTAATCCCCTATGCAAAAAGGCTTGGGCTTTCAAGCTTGGTTGAAGTTCACGATGAGGAGGATTTAGAAACCGCCTTGTCCTCCGGTGCCGAGGTTATAGGTATAAACAACCGAAATCTTTCAACCCTTAAGGTTAACCCAGAGCATTGCTTTAGACTGAAATCCCTCATCCCCTCCTGCATTCCTGTAATAGCTGAAAGCGGGATAGATAAACAAGAGCAGATTAGACGGTTAAAAGCTGAGGGCTTTAGCGGGGCTTTAATCGGGACAGCCTTGGTAAGGCACAAAAACCCTGAAGAATTTTTGCAGACCTTACTTGCTTAGAGGGGTATGTAAAAGTATAATATTTTAATCATGGGATACAGACCAAACTTTGAGAAGGGTGGGGGCATACTTCCAGCCATCGTTCAGGATTATCAAACAGGGAAAGTTCTCATGCTTGGGTATGTCAACGAGGAAGCCTTTCAAAAAACGCTTGAAACAGGTTTAGTGCACTTCTACAGCCGTTCACGAAACAAGCTTTGGTTAAAAGGGGAGACCTCTCGGCAGTATCTTTATCTGCGTGAGGTGTATGTAGACTGCGACGAGGATGCCATCCTCTTTAAGGTTGCTCCTGTTGGAGCTGTATGTCATGAAGGCTATCAAACTTGCTTTTATAGACGTCTTGAGGGTGATAGCCTTGTCATAGTTGAGGAAAGATTAGTCTCGCCGGAGGAGCTTTATGGAAAGAAAGCTTAAGTTTGGCATCCCAAAAGGGAGCTTAGAGAAGGCAACGATTGACCTTTTTGCGAGAGCAGGCTGGACGATAGAGGTCCATGCAAGGTCTTATTTTCCTGTTGTCGATGATGAGGAGCTATCCTTAGTCATTTGTCGCCCTCAAGAGATGAGTAGATATGTTGAGGCTGGCATCTTAGATGCTGGTATAACCGGTAAAGACTGGATCTTAGAGAACAATTCTAAGGTGGTCGTCGTCGAAGACCTTATCTACTCTAAGGCAAGCTTTAGACCGGCAAAATGGGTAATAGCGGTGAGGGGAGACTCTCCTATGAACCGCTTAGAAGATCTACATGGTAAAAGAATAAGCACCGAGCTTGTTAACTACACTAAAAGGTTCTTTTCCGAACGAGGAATTCAAGTTGAAGTAAGCTATTCCTGGGGGGCAACTGAGGCAAAAGTAGTTCAAGGTCTCTGCGATGCCATCGTCGAGATCACCGAGACAGGCTCAACCATCAAGGCTCATGGTTTAAGGATCATCTATGAGCTAATGGAAACCTATCCTCAGCTCATAGTTAATGAAGAGGCTTATAAGGATGACTGGAAAAGAAAGAAGGTCGAGCAAATAGCGGTCCTTCTTAAGGGGGCTTTAAACTCCCATAAAAAGGTAGGTCTTAAAATGAATGTTCCGTCAAAAAGCCTACCTCAGGTTATCGAGATCCTCCCAAGCATTACTGCTCCAACCGTTTCTCAGCTTTACGATACCGATTGGTTTGCCCTTGATGTCGTGGTTTCGGAAAAGCAAGTTCGGGACCTCGTTCCAAAACTCCTTGACCTTGGAGTTCAGGGTATCATAGAGTATAGTTTAAACAAGGTTATTTAGAGGGAAAAGCATGCAGAGGCTTCCTTTATCCTACATCAGACCAGGGATGAAGACCTTTGAAGAGGTTGTGGATGCCCAAGGTAGGGTCCTTTGTGGAAAAGGGGTTGAGCTTACCGAATCAATGCTTCAGAAGTTTCAGGAGCTTGGAGTATCCTACATCACAGTAGAAGGGACACCGGTTAAACTTCCCTGGGAAAAGACCTTGGAAGAAGAGCTTGAGCTCTTAGAGAAAAGGTTTTCCGGGGTAAAAGACGAGTTTCTCTTGCATGTTAAAGAGGTTTTAAAAGAGGTTTTGATGATGAAGCATTCTTCAGGAGCCAAAAATGGCTGATCCTTCCGAGAAAAGAAAGGAAGTCAAAAAGAAGATCAGAAAGCTTGAAGGGTTGCCAACCCTTCCACCGATTATTCAAAAGCTTAACGCCCTCATAGAGGATGAGAGGTCATCTCTTACCCAGATCGCAGACCTTATAGAAAAAGATCAGGTTATAACTACTAAAGTCCTTCGTTTGGCTAATTCCGCCTTCTACGGCTTTCCTCGCAAGGTATCCACGGTTCAGCAAGCCATGATGCTCCTCGGGATAAATGTTCTTAAGATCCTTATCATGACCTCATCCATCTTCGAGATAATCTCCAAGGAAGATGTTGGGCTTTGGGAGCATTCGGTTGGAGTTGCGGCCTGCGCTAAGATCCTTGCTGAAATGAAGGAAGTATCAGACCCGCAAGAGATAGCAACGGCTGGTCTTCTACACGACCTTGGCAAAGTCGTTCAGATGATCGCCTTTAAAGAGGATTACGAAGAGGTGAAAAGGAAAGTAGAAGACGGACTCTCTTCCCTTCAGGCTGAGCTTGGGGTGTTTGGGATCGACCATGCTGAGATGGGAGCCTTTCTCATGCAGCAGTGGAACCTACCCGAGAGGCTCATAGAGATGGTGAATTCGCATCATGACTTCTCGCGTTCTAAAAAATTTCGAAAGGAATCAGCTCTCCTTCATCTTGCTGACCTTTTAGTTCAGGCTCGAGGCTACGGAGAAACAACTTATGTTGGGCTTCCCCCCTTTGACCCTAAAGCCTTATCTATCCTTAAGGTTGACCCGTTGGAAATTAAAGAAATCTACTTAAAGCTTGAACCAAGGTTGTATGAGCTAAAATTCTTTACCGAAGAGCTAAAAAGGGAGATAACTTGAGGTCAAAGAAAGAAAAGAAAGAAATCTTTCTTTTCCTACCAAGAAAAAAGCCTTTTACCGATTGGTCAAAGCTTTTAAAAAGAGATTTCAAGTTAAAGCACTTTTATAAGTCAAATGACCTGCTTTCATCCCTACTTTTCTCGCCTCCCCAGGCAATACTTTACTACTTTAATCGAGAGAGAACAGTCTTTGAAAACCTTCTTCAACTTAAACATAACTTTAACCTTGTTTCTTTAGCTATAATTTTAGTTCTTGAGGAAGAGGACCTGGAAAGGCTATCCGATGACCGAATTTTAAGTCTCATTGATGACTTAATTCTAACAAGCTCAACCCCTTTAGAGCTAAAGATTAGGCTAAGTCTTTGCCTTCATCGGCTCACAAGGATTTCAGACAACAATCCCTTAACTGGGCTTCCAGGCAACGTATCCATCGAGCTTGCCATAAAAAAAGCCCTTGAGAGCGAAGTGCCCTTAGCCATCGGCTATGTTGACCTTGATAATTTCAAAGCCTACAATGATATTTATGGTTTTTCTGCCGGCGATGAGGTGATCAAGAATTTAGCAAGGATCCTGCAAACTACCATCTTTGAGAAGACCACAAAAGCCTTCTTAGGTCATATTGGAGGGGATGATTTTGTGTTTATCGTCCCCCTTTCTATGGCTGAAGAGATAAGCAAAGAAGTTATTCAAAAGTTTAACGCCCTACTGCCCGCTTTTTTAAGCGAAGAAGACCTAAAAAGAGGCTGTTTTATAGCTAAAGATAGGCAGGGAGTTTTAAGGGAGATCCCACTCCTCTCCGTCTCCATAGCGCTTGTTCCTATTACTAAAGGAAAATTTAGACATCCTGGAGAGCTTGCGACAAGGGCTGCCCAGGTGAAATCCGTCGTCAAGAAAATTCCCGGTTCTAACTACTTTATGGACCGAAGGGCATAAGCCCTTCGGACCTTTGAGGACTCTATCTGGCGTAGGATTTCTTCTTGCTTCTCTTCAAGAAGCTTCCCAATGTATTCAACCATGGCTAAACATTCTTTAGCTTCCTGTTCCCTACCTTTTAAAGCCTCCTCATACATTGTCCAATTTTCAAAGATTTCGGAATAAGCCTTTTCTGCGTTTTCAAAATCTGAGGAAAGAAGAGCAAGCTCAACCTTTTTAAGGCTATCTTTAAGGTTTAGGCTTTTAAGCCCTTCCGATGGCATAAAAAGCATCCCTTAACTTTTCTAAGATTTCGATGGAGTCGCGAACGGGTTTTTCATCCCATCTGATGCTTGCCCTAATCAACTCTTCGATTAAGACTTCATAGATCTCGTTTAAATTCTTAGCTATTTCGCCTCCCTTTTCAAAGTTTAGGCAAGCTTTAAGATAACTGAGGATGTCCACTACCTTGCTAAAGGCTTCAGCTCTAATTTTTACCCTTTTGACTTCATCTTCCTCGGATTCAGTCGCCAAAATCTGCTTAAGTAGAGCGATCGCCCGGTTGTAGAGGAGCACAACATGCGTAGCAGGATTGGCTGACAAGACCTCCTTTTCTAAGTACCTGGGCTGAGGTCTAACCATCTTTTCCCTCCCTGTTTTTTACATTACTTATCGGATGGAGGATAATTTTCTAAAATTTCTATTGTTTGCTCGTCTCGCTTAATCCTTTAACAAAGGATTCAAGCCTTGTCTTAAGGGTTTCATTCTGGTTCATCAAGGCTTCGATCTTGCTAAAGATAAGCCTAAGCTTTTTCTCCTCTTTGCTTAAAGAAGCGGTAAGCCCCTCAGCCTTCTTATCAAGGCGAGAAATAGCTTGGTCTTCAGTATTTTTATAAGCCGTGAATGTCTTTGCAAGACCCTCAAGGTAATTCGATAATCCCTCTTTGACAGAAGACAGAGCCTTCTTTACGTCTTCGACCTTTCCTTGAGATACAAGCTGATCATAGGCTTCGCCTCTTAGCGCATACTTTCCATCGTCTCCGATGTTGATCAATCCTAACTCTTGCAAAGGTTTAGTTAGCCTAAAAAGGCTTGCCTTAATCTGGACTAAGGCGGAGTTGCCCTGAAAGAGCCCGCCCTTTTCGGTCATGGGTTTTAAAAGGTCTAAGACCCCGTTTATCTTGTTTAAAAGGTCAGAAATTGCCTTCTTGCCTCCGGACAAATCATCGTTTACGGTAATGCTGACATAATCCGTTGAAGTCTTCTGGGCGGTGATGGTTAACCCTGGGAGGACATCTTTAAAGGTGTTCGTTGGGCTTGTAAGAATGCTTCCGCTTGGGAGCTCAAGCTGAGCGTTCTTAGCCTCTTGAAGAGTTGTTAAAGAGCCAAGGGGAAATGGCGAACTTCCTGGGGCTATCTCTATGACCGAGCCCGAAGCAGATTCTTTGGTTGAAGCTCCAACATCCTTTTCCGAAAGGAGAAGCTTGTAGCTACTTCCGTCAAAAAATACGCTTGCCTGAACCCTGTTTTGAGATGAATTTATGGCGTTCACAAGGTCGTTAAGCGTGCCCCCAGAAAAGTTGATGGTTGTCTCCTCGTAAGCGGAGCCGCTTGTGTGATACCGCAGGGTAAAGGTTGCAGATGAAAGCGGGGACTCAAGGCTTGAGACCCCACTTGTGGAAAGCCTCATTTCCGCCTGAGAAAGCTGGTTGACCTTTACTTTTAGGGTAAGGTTGGGGGGATTAGCGCTTGCTA
>Ga0081479_111493_pt1 | contig 28177 bp, 21 predicted proteins | sample MamHotmetagenome_FD_70984 | JGI IMG/M metagenome (GOLD analysis project Ga0081479, IMG submission 70984) | Hot spring cone microbial streamer communities from Mammoth Hot Spring (Liberty Cap Streamers), Yellowstone National Park, USA - T=72 v2... | ecosystem: Environmental > Aquatic > Thermal...
AATCACACCACTTTGAAAACTACCCCATTAGTGGGAACCAAAAGCCCTTAAGAGCCTTTTTCACCCACATATGGGGGTATTTCGTGCAGTGCGATTACACACTTTTACGCATGACAGACCAGTAGCACAGGCCTTCCAGCCTGTTGGGGGAGGGAAGACCGTCAACGAATGGGGAACGAATAAACGAATGGAGACCGCGAACCGCGGACGGCAGACCGCGGGGTGGACGGAGGACAGCAGGCCGCCGTAGGGCAGGCTTTCCAGCCTGTCGGGGGGGAGGCGAACCGTCAACGAATAGGGCACGAATAAACGAATGAGGACCGCGGACGGCAGACCGCGGGATGGACGGAGGTAGCACAGGCTTTCCAGCCTGTCGGGGGAGGCGAACCGTCAACGAATAGGGCACGAATAAACGAATGAGGACCGCGGACGGCAGACGGCGGGATGGACGATGGACAGTAGACCGTGGACGGTAGAGCCGTAGCACGGGCTTTCCAGCCTGGCAGAGGGAAGACCGTCAACGAATGGGGAACGAATAAACGAATGGAGACCGCGAACCGCGGACGGCAGACCGCGGGGTGGACGATGGACGGCAGGCTGCCGTAGGGCAGGCTTTCCAGCCTGCCAGGGGAGGCATACCGTCAACGAATAGGGCACGGATAAACGAATGAGGACCGCAGAATGGACGGCAGACAGCAGACCGCAGACCGCCGTAGAACAGGCCTTCAGCCTGGCGGGGGGGCAGGCCGTCAACGAATGGGGGAGTACAGACCGCGGGCTGCAGACGGCGGGAGGACGGCAAACCCTTGTAGGACGGGCTTTCCAGCCCGTCAGAGACTGTCAACAAATGGGGGAACGAATCAACGAATCAGACCGCCGCATGGACAATAGAAAGCATCGGGGAGCGGCAGGCAGGCACAGGCACAGGATGGACAGCCACAGCCAGAGAGGTTTCACCGACTGCGATCCATCCAGCGAGAGGCCAGGCTCACGAGGGGGCAGTCTCTGATCCCCCTGTTTTTCCTGCCGCGACGAGTCGGGAAAGAGATACTTTGAGGGGAAAATCAGGCTATGTCTTTTCTCCCCTGAGATAACGGTCGCATTCCTGCGCAGCCTCCCGTCCTTCGCGGATCGCCCAGACCACCAGGCTTTGACCGCGATGCATATCGCCGGCGACGAAGATGCCAGGCACGGAGGTTTGGTAGCGGCCGGGAGCCGTGCGTACGTTCCCCCGTTCATCGCGTTCCACGCCTAACTGGTCGAGCAAGGAGGTTTCTGGCCCCAGGAAGCCCATCGCCAGCAGCACCATCTGAGCAGGATATACTTCTTCGGTACCGGGAACAGGGCGCGGGGTCATTCGTCCTTTTTCATCCCTGACCCATTCGACGCGCACCGTATGAACCGCCCGTACCCGCCCCTGTTCATCGCCTTCAAAGCGAGTAGCCGTGGTGAGGTAACGGCGCGGATCGCTTCCATAGAGCGCGTAATGCTCTTGATGCCCGTAATCCATGCGGTAAACTTTTGGCCACTCCGGCCAGGGGTTATCCGGCTGACGGGTTTCAGGAGGACGCGGCAGGATTTCCAGTTGGGTGACACTTCGGCATCCCTGGCGCAAGGCGGTCGCCACGCAATCGGTGCCGGTGTCTCCTCCACCGATCACCACCACATCCTTGCCTTCAGCAGAAAGGTACGGATACCCGAAGGCGCCTTCGACCTGTACATCCCCATGTTGTTTATCCAGCAGATGCTTGGTATTGCCATGCAAATATTCCACTGCGAAGTGAATCCCGGCCAGTTCGCGCCCCGGAATGTTCAGATCGCGAGGGCGGGTTGCCCCGCCGCAGAGCACAACGGCATGGAACTCGCGAAGTAGCTTTTCCACTGGATAGTTCTTTCCCACCTCCACATTGACAACGAATTTCACGCCTTCCGCCTCCATCAGGTCCAGACGGCGCTGCACCACTCGTTTATCCAGCTTCATGTTGGGAATGCCGTACATCAGCAAGCCTCCGATGCGGTCGGCGCGTTCAAACACGGTGACTGTATGGCCGGCCTTGTTGAGCTGATCGGCACATGCCAGCCCCGCAGGCCCCGATCCGACGATCGCGACGCGCTTTCCCGTGCGGTGCAAAGGCGGAGATGGCTTGACCCATCCTTCTTCAAAGCCGCGTTCGATGATCGCCAGCTCAATCGCTTTAATGGTCACGGGGGAACCATGCAGGCCCAGCGTACATGAACCTTCGCAAGGCGCCGGGCAGACGCGCCCTGTGAATTCCGGGAAGTTATTCGTAGCCAGGAGGCGTTCCAGCGCCTCGCGCCACATTCCACGATACACCAGATCGTTCCATTCAGGGATCAAATTGCGCAAAGGACATCCCGCCACCATACCACGCAAAAGAACGCCTGCATGGCAAAAGGGGGTGCTACAATCCATACATCGCGCCGCCTGCTGGGGCAGTCTTTCCGCAGCATGGTTAAGGTGGAATTCCTCCCAATGCCGAATACGCTCAAGGGGAGGCTGTTCAGGGGGTGCTTCTCGAGAATATTTCAGAAAATCGCCAGGCTTGCCCATGGTTTCCCTCCTTTCAATTTCCAGAGATGCGCGCTGGATCTCGCTTGTTCTGTTCAAAGGCGGCCATCATGGCTTCTTCCCCTCGCAGGCCGCGGGCCATCGCTTCCTGGATCGCCAGCAGCATTCGCTTGTAATCTTTCGGAAAAACTTTGACGAATCTCGGCACCATCTGATCCCAGTCGCGCAGGATGCGCTGAGCCAGCAGGCTACCGGTATATTGCTGATGCCGGCGGATCAACTCTCTGACTTCCTCGATCTCTGCCGCATCCTCCAGAGCTTCCAGGTAAACCGTTTCCCGGTTACAACGGGATGCGAAATCTCCATGCCAGTCAAGCACATAGGCGATCCCACCCGTCATGCCGGCCGCAAAGTTACGGCCCACGCGGCCCAGGACGACCACTCGCCCCCCGGTCATATATTCGCAACCATGATCGCCGATCCCTTCGACGACCGCCACGGCGCCGCTGTTTCGCACACAGAAACGCTCCCCCGCCAGGCCGCGAAAATAGGCTTCGCCGCTGGTTGCACCATAGAGCACCACATTTCCTACGAGGATATTCTCCTCCGCCGCGAAGGTAGCCTCTGCAGGTGGATAGACGATGATCTTCCCCCCGGAAAGGCCTTTCCCCAGATAATCATTGGCATCCCCTTCCAGAATGAGCGTGACTCCGGCGGGCAGGAAAGCGCCAAAGCTCTGCCCGGCCGTTCCCTGGAAATGCAGGCAAATGGTATCTTCGGGAAGCCCCGCCGAACCATAGCGCCTTGTGATTTCGCTTCCCAGAAGCGTTCCCACAGCGCGATGGACATTGCGAATGGGCAGGGTCGCACGAACCGCTTCGCGCCGTTTCAAAGCCGGCTGGCATAACGGAAGCAGGACGGTATAGTCGAGTGTCTTTTCAATGCCATGTTGCTGAGAAGTGCGGCAATGCAAACTGCCTGGGTCTTCCACTTCCGGCTGATAGAGGAGCGCGGAGAGGTCAAGGCAGCGGGCTTTCCAGTGATCGGTCTGACGCACGGTTAACCTATCCGTGCGCCCGACCATCTCCTCAACGGTGCGGAATCCCAGTTGGGCCATCAGCTCCCGCATTTCCTGGGCGATGAATCGCATCAGGTTAATCACATCTTCAGGCCGGCCGCTGAATTTCTTGCGCAGTTCCGGGTTCTGGGTCGCAATCCCGACCGGGCAGGTATCCTGATGACAGACGCGCATCATAATGCATCCCAGGGCAACCAGCGGCGCAGTGGCAAAACCGAATTCTTCTGCGCCCAGCAGCGCGGCGATCACCACATCCCGACCGGTCATCAGCTTCCCATCCACTTCAAGGACGACGCGATCGCGCAGGTTGTTGAAGACCAGCGTTTGATGCGTCTCCGCGAGCCCGAGTTCCCAGGGCAGGCCGGCGTGTCTGATGCTGCTGAGAGGGGAGGCTCCGGTCCCGCCATCGTAGCCGCTGATCAGGATCACATCCGCATGGCCCTTGGCGACCCCGGCGGCAATGGTACCCACCCCGATTTTGGAAACCAGTTTCACGTTGATACGCGCCGACGGATTCGCATTCTTCAGGTCATAGATCAGTTGAGCCAGGTCCTCGATGGAATAAATATCATGATGAGGCGCTGGGGAGATGAGGCCAACGCCGGGGGGCGAATGGCGCACGCGGGCGATCCACGGATAGACCTTGTGACCGGGCAACTGTCCCCCCTCTCCGGGCTTGGCGCCCTGGGCCATTTTGATTTGCAGTTCGTCTGCGTTCACCAGGTATTCGCTGGTCACACCGAAGCGTGCGGAGGCCACCTGTTTGATGGCGCTGCGTCTGGAATCCCCATTGGGCAAAGGTGCAAAGCGCGCCGGGTCCTCGCCCCCCTCGCCGGTGTTGCTCTTGCCGCCGAGGCGGTTCATCGCAATTGCCAGCGTCTCATGAGCCTCCTGGCTGATCGATCCGTAGCTCATCGCTCCGGTTTTGAAGCGTTTGCAGATAGATTCAACCGGCTCCACCTCCTCCAGTGGAATGGGTTGAGAGGCAAAGCGGAAATCCAGTAAGCCGCGCAGCGTCGCAGGCTGGGTAAATTGCTCATTGATCAGTCGCGAATATTCTTTGTAAAGTGCGTAATCGTTCTCACGACAGGCACGCTGAAGCAGATAGATCGTCTGGGGATTGTAAAGGTGATAGTTCCCATCCTCACGCCACTGATATTCACCTCCCGATTTCAAGAAAGACCCGTTGCCCTGTCGCTTATACCCTGTATCATGGCGCATCTGCGCCTCCTGGGCGATAATATCCAGGGTAATGCCCCCCAGGCGAGAGGTGGTTCCTGTGAAGTATTCCTCGATCACAGCCGGATGGATACCGACCGCCTCAAAAATCTGTGCGCCGCAATAGCTTTGAATGGAAGAGATTCCCATTTTGGACATGGTTTTGACAATGCCTTTCACGGCCGCTTTGACGTAGTTTTGAATCGCCTGTTTTGGATCGGTGATCTTCAGCATACCCCGACGCACCATGTCCTCAATCGTCTCAAGGGCCAGGTAGGGATTGATCGCGGTAGCTCCATAGCTGATCAGGGCTGCAAAATGATGCACCTCTCGCGGCTCACCGCTTTCCAGGATGAGTCCTACCTGCGTGCGATTTCCGGTTTTAATCAGATGCTGGTGTAATCCTGAGACGGCCAGCAGGGCCGGGATCGGGACGTGATCTTTATCCATCCCTCGATCCGATAGAATGATCAGGTTGACCCCGCGCGCAATCGCCTGATCGGCTGCCTGATAGAGGGCCTCCATGGCTTGTTTCAACCCTGTCCCGCCGGAATTTGCCGGGAAAAGGATGGGCAATGTAATGCTCAAAAAGCCGGGCAGGCGAATATGGCGGATTCTTGCCAGCTCTTCGTTGGTCAGCATGGGGGAATCCAGCCGAATCTGGTGACAGCTTCGAGGCGAGGGGGAGAGGAGATCGGATTCTGCTCCCACCATAACCTCCGTTGCAAAGACAATGCGCTCTCGCTCAGAATCAATGGGTGGGTTCGTAACCTGAGCGAACAATTGCTTGAAGTAGTTGTAAAGCAGTTCGGGCTTTTTGGAAAGCACCGCCAGCGGAGCATCGTAGCCCATGGAGCCGATCGGTTCGACGCCTGTTTCTGACATCGGCCCCAGGATAAAGCGCAGGTCTTCGAGGGTATATCCAAACGCAGCCTGTCGCTGGGAGAGGGTGGCAGGGTCCGAAGGAGGGATGTATTCGGGGCTGGGAGCGGGAATTTCATGCAGGCGCACCTGATATTTGGCCAGCCAGTCCCGATAGGGGTGTTGGGTTGCCAGTTGATGTTTGATTTCCTCGTCACTGATAATGCGCTTCTGGATGGTATCTACCAGTAGCATCCGTCCTGGTTCCAGCCGCCCTTTATACGCAATCTGCGCCGGGGGAATTTCCAGGACGCCGGCCTCTGAAGCGAGGATCAACAAGTCATCTTTGGTGATATAGTAGCGCGCCGGTCGCAATCCATTCCGATCCAGAACCGCGCCGGCCACGAAACCATCGGTGAAGGCCATCGCAGCCGGTCCATCCCACGGCTCCATCATATTGGCATAAAACTCATAATAAGCGCGCTTTTCTTCGCTCATGTGTGGGTTGTTCGACCAGGGTTCCGGGATCATCAGGGTCATGGCCTGAGGTAACGAATAACCTGCCAGCACCAGGAATTCCAGCACGTTATCAAACATGGCGGAATCACTCCCGTCCGGCTGGATCACAGGCAAAACTTTGTGCAAATCGTCCCCGAAGCGCTTTGATTCGAGATGCTTCTCCTGCGCCTGGAACCAGTTGACGTTCCCGCGCAGGGTGTTGATTTCGCCGTTATGGACAAGATAACGTAAGGGTTGCGCCCGCTCCCAACTGGGAAAGGTGTTGGTGCTGAAGCGGGAATGTACGAGCGCAATGGCGCTCTCCATATCGGGAGCGGAAAGATCGTCGAAATATTCGCGCAGTTGGTAGGTGATAAACATCCCCTTATACACAATCGTTTTGTAGGACAGGCTGGCGATATAGAAATACTGACCGCCCTCCAGACGATGACTGTAACGGATTTCCTTCTCTGCCCGACGACGGATCACATACAGTTTACGCTCAAAATCCATATCGTCCTTTATATCGGGGCTGCGGGCGATGAATACCTGACGAATTTTTGGCTCGGCTCGACGGGCGGTCGGGCCAAGGTCGGTCTCTTTATTGATCCTTACCGAGCGCCACCCGATGACGCGCTGTCCCTCAGAAGCCACGATGCTCTCAAAATGAAGCTCGCACAGTCGGCGATGGGTCGGATCGGGTGGCAGGAACACCATACCCACCCCATACTGGCCGGGTTCCGGAAGGCTGAACCCCTTGCCATTGGCCTTGCGCTGCAGGAAAGCGTGAGGCAACTGAAGCAGGATGCCGGCGCCATCCCCTGTATTCGGTTCGGCCCCTCGCGCGCCGCGATGCGTTAAATTCTCTAACACCGTCAGCGCCTGCTCTACCACACGATGGGATCGCTCCCCCCGAATATTCACCACCATCCCGATCCCACAGGCATCGTACTCCCTTTCAGGAGAAAACAATCCTTGTCCTGTCTCTCTCTTCTGGCGCATACCTCTTCTGCTCCTTTCTCAGATAGACTGCATGAGCACATCCTTTTCAAGGCGAAGGCCTCAAAAAGGGTGTATTGAGACTCACTTTTCTTTTCGTTTATAAGAAAAAGCGGGGAAAGAACGGCCTCGAAGGTTATTGTTTCTTCATGATACAGACCAGGCCGGGAAAAGAAAATCACCCATTCGGGTAGTTTTTAGCGCTTGTGGTCACCCACCCCATAGCGCCCGCCTTCTCACCTGTCGGGTTATAATCTCCCTATCCTATCCCCTGAAGGAGCTTCCTATGTCCGAATACACCCTGCTCGATGCCTATCTGGAATCCAATCTGGAGGCCAGCCTGCAGGAGCTGGCACGACTGGTGGCACAGCCCTCGGTGGCGGCGCAGAATTGGGGCTTGCAAGAATGCGCTTCTCTGGTGGCGGAGATGCTCCGTCGTCGAGGGTTTCGCGTCGAGGTGATGCCTACCGGCGGCGCGCCGGTGGTGCTGGCCGAACGCAAGGGACGGAGCGATAAGACCCTGCTCTTCTATAACCATTACGACGTGCAGCCGCCCGAACCCCTCGAACTCTGGGAAACGCCTCCCTTTGAGCCATCCATCCGCGATGGGAAGATGTACGGTCGCGGTGTGAGCGATGATAAAGGGCACCTCGTGGCACGCCTCTTTGCCCTGGACGCTCTGTTAGCCACAGAAGGCGAATTGCCCTGTAACGTCAAGTTCATCATTGAAGGGGAAGAAGAGACCAGCAGCCTGCACCTGCACGAATTCATCCTGCAGAATAAGGAGCGCCTGCAGGCCGATGCCTGTATCTGGGAATTCGGTTACGTGGATCATCGAGACGTTCCCATGCAGTACCTGGGGCTGCGCGGCATTTGCTACGTGGAGCTTTCGGTCGAGACCGCCGCTACCGATGTGCATTCCGGGCTGGGCGGCTCGATCTTCCCCAATGCCGCCTGGCGACTGGTATGGGCGCTCCATACGCTCAAAGGTGTGGATGAGCGCATTCGCATCCCCGGCTTCTACGACGCTGTACGTCCGCCTTCGGCGCGCGATTGGGAGCTGATGGCCGCCCTGCCGGATGTCGCGGAAGAGTATCGCAAGCGCTACGGGGTGCGGGAATTCATCAAGGGCTTGCAGGGAGGCGCCGAATTACACATCGAGGAAGTCTTCAGCCCGACCTGCACCATCTGCGGCCTGACCAGCGGCTACCAGGGCGCCGGTGCGAAGACGGTGCTCCCGGCACGCGCCTCGGCGAAGGTGGATTTTCGCCTGGTGCCCGATCAGCATCCACAGGATATTTTGCAGAAACTCCGCGCCCATCTGGATCGCGAGGGTTTTTCGGACGTTCAGATTCGATTCCTGGGCGGCGAACCGCCGGCGCGTACCGATCCCGATCATCCGTTCATCAACCTGGTCGTGGAAACGGCGCGCCCGGTGTATGGCGTCCCCATGCAGAAAGTCCCCATGACCGGCGGCTCCGGTCCGATCTATCCCTTCGTCCATGAGCTGGGATTGCCCGTGGCGACCGCCGGCCTCGGCTATCCAGATACCCGCGCCCATGCTCCCAACGAAAATATTCGCATTGATCTCTACCTGAAACACGCGCGACACATGGCACGGGTGATCCGCGAGTTCGCCAGATAGTCAGGGAGCGGTTCAGGAAGCCCAACTCCTGACGGTGGATATCGCTCTATTCCCCGCTCACAGTGACTGGGATCGAAGTGATGTCCACCGTTCCATCCTGGTGCAGCACCTGAAGCTGGAGGATGTAAGCGCCTTCCAATCCCTGGGTATCCCATTCAGCGAGCACGTCTTCGATGCGTGGCGTTTCTGCGCTGGCGATGGTTTGCCACTCCTGAGGGTCGAGGCCTTTCCCTATCAGGAGGCGATAGGAGCGAAAATGATCCCCGGCGGCGGTGCCGCGCACGATCACGCGCCCGTGAACGCGCTCAAACGCCGAGGGCTGCAGGATGCGCGCCCAGGGCAGCGGCGGAGGCAGGCGAATCGGATCGTAGGCGGTGGGCGGCTGCGCCCACCCATGGGCTTCCGCCCAGCGCCGCGCCTGGGGCGGCACCTCCAGGTAGACGCGCTCTTCGATCAGGGGGGGCGGCGTGAAGACGGTGGCCAGCAAGCCGGTCTCACGATTGATGCGATAGCGTCGGTAGAGGGTATCCACCTCCTGGGGCGCGTTGCCGCTCAGGAAGACCTCCATCACCCGTTGGGGGCAAATCGGCGAGGGGAGCAAGCCGGAGGGATCGCAAACTTCCACCTGGATCACACCGGGCGGGAGCGTCCAGTCTTCTGCCGGTAGCGTGCGGAGCGAAGCCTCTAACAAGGGGCGCGCCAGGCTTCCCAACCATTGCGGCGCGACCCGCTCACCGCTCATGCTCCCCAGCCAGAGCGCTATCAGGCGCTGCGGCGTATAGACGACCAGCCAGGCCTGCTTCTCATCCGCACTGCGACCGATCCCCACAGCGAGCGGCCGCCCGATCTCCAGGATGCCGGGGTCACCCCAGGTATCACGGCGCGCCACTGCATCGCTGAGAACATGGTTGACCAGATAGGTCACCGCCGGATCGATCAGAGCCTTTCCCCGATCCGGGGAGGGCATCCAGAGGGCATGATCTTCACGCTCCAGGCGCAATAGCGTTTGTGGTGAGCGATACACTCCGGAGCGGGCAAGCGTGGCATAGGCCGTCGCCACCTGGAGCAGCGTGACCTTGCTTTCGGAAAGGTCAAGCAGCGAAAGGGTGTGCTCGACGGGGATTTCTCCCAGCTCACGCCGCAGCGACTGGGTGGGACGCGGGAGCGCATTCGCCATCGCCCGACGCATTCGCATCGGCCCCAAATACCCCTCCCCGGCCTCGTCCTGGGGAGGCAAATCCCAGATCAGAGAAGCAGGCGACCACCCCCTTGTGAAAGCCGTCAGATAGACGAAAGGATCGAGGATCGAACCCGGTGGATGGGAGGCCCAAAAAGGGGATTCTTTCCCCTGGAATGTCTCACCCATTGCGGCCAGCACCTCCCCGGAAGGCACATCGAGGATCAGCAGGGCCAGGGAAGGCAGGCCGACATGCGCGCCGGGTGGAAGCGTCGGGAGCGGCGGCGCCTGGGGACAGGGGATCGGCTCGGGCTGCGCGGCGAGGCGCTCCGTGAAGCGCTGCGCCAGGCACTCCGCCTGCGATTGCAGATCCCTGTCTAAGGTGGTATATAGCTTCCATCCCCCTTTTCTTAAGCGATTGAGAGAGAACGAGGTCTGCGCCTGCTCCAGGGCGAAACGCAGGAAAGCCGAATGTTGCGCCGGGACTCCCGCCGGGGTGAACGAAAGGGCGCGTAGCTCCTGTTCCATGCGCTGCGCCTGCGGCTCATCCAGCACGCCCTGATCGCGTAACCGCTGGAGCAGCGCCAGCGCACGCTGACGGGTTTCCACAGGCAGGGTATGCGGGTTGATCTGGGGATTTTGCAGCAGACTCGCCAGGAGGATGGCGGCAGCAGGGGAAAGTTCGGAGGCCGATTGCCCCAGATAAAAGGGGGCGGCCGCGCCGATGCCGATCAGGTTCTGTCCGAAATCCGCGCTATTGAGATACCATTCCAGCACGCGTTGGCGTCCAAAGCGGGTCGTGATCTGGAAAGCCAGCAGACGTTCCCGCAAGGCGCGGCGCATCGTGGGCGGTTCATCGTAGAGCAAGAGGTCGGCAACCAGTTGCTGCGCCAGGGTGGGATGAAGCTCCGGTTCTCCCAGTCCCTGCATCTGGAAGCCAGAATGCTGCCAGAAGGTTGGGTCCTGGGTGAGCAGCACGGCCGCGGGCAGCACGGCGGGGAGCTCCTGCAAGGAGACGTAGCGCCGCAGGCCAGGTTGAGGGGAAAGCTCCTGTAGCAGGCGCCCGTGGCGGTCATAGAGTCGGGTCGGCTGAAGGAGCTGGCCATTCTGTGGGTCGAACAACAGGGGGAGAATCTCAAGGGAGGGGAGATCGTGGGTGACGAAAACCCAGGCGGCGCCGGCTCCCAGGAGCAGAGCAGCCAGCAAAATGGCCAGGAAGGCGGCAGCGAAAAACGCCGCCGGGGATGGCCCCTCACGGGGTGGGAGGCGCAGGCGGCGGATCAGCAGGACCTTCCCCGCCGCATGATGCAACCCCGGATCAGACAGGGACGAGCCAGTGGGCATATTTCGGGTTGCGCCCGCGCACGACGTCCTCGAAGAGCGCGCGCAGTTTCGCGGTGATCGGCCCCATGCTGCCATTCCCGACCGGGCGGTGGTCCACGCGGGTCACGGCGACGATCTGGGCGGCGGTTCCGGTCATGAAAAATTCATCGCAGATATAGACTTCGGTGCGGTCAATCGAGCGTTCCACAACCGTCAGGCCGAGTTCGGCACGGGCCAGCTCGATCACCGAACGCCGGGTGATGCCCTCCAGGATGTTTTCAGTGATCGGGGGAGTGATGAGCACGCCATCCCGCACCATGAAGACGTTCATCGCCGTACCTTCGGAAATGTGCCCGTTTTGATCGAGCACCAGCGCTTCATCGAAGCCGGCGCGCGCCGCATCGGTCTTGATGAGCGCCGAATTGGCATAAGCGCCGCTGACCTTGCCCCGCGCCGGAATGACGTTGTCGTCAATGCGGCGCCAGGAGGAAAATGTGACATGGGCGCCGGTATCGTTGGCGACGTAGCGGTCAAAGGGAAGGCAAAAGATGGAAAGCGCATCCCGCAGGTTGTGGAGGCGCACTCCAATCCCCATATCGGCCTTGTAGATCAGCGGGCGGATGTAAATATCCTGTTTCCAGTCATCGGCGCGGATCAGGTCTATTGTGATCTGGGTCAGCGCCTGCTCATCGTAGGGTACTTCCATGCACATCATGCGAGCGGACTGCAGCAGACGGCGATAGTGGTCATAGGGACGAAAGATGAAAAGCCGCCCCTGCTCCTCGTTCCAGTAGGCGCGAATGCCGCCAAAAACAGCCGTGCCGTAGTTCAGGGCATGGGTCGCAATGCTGATCCTAGCCTCTTCAAAGGGCACAATTTTGCCCTCAAAGAAGGCGAAACGCGTGGGAAGGGACATGGCCACCTCCGAGAAGAGATTGGGGATGAGGCGATTATACCCCCATGGAGTGCTGGATGCCCACCTTTATCCCTCCCTCCCTGGAGGTGGAGCCTGGAACCGGATCAGCCGTAGCGTTCCTCCTTCCAGACATCGGCGTTGTTATGGTAGCCAGCCTGTTCCCAGAAGCCTGGGCGATCCTGGGCCAGGAATTCCAGGCCACGCAACCACTTGGCGCCTTTCCAGAAATACGTGGTGACCAGGTCATCCCGTCCCGGAATGTGGCCGATCACGCCTCGCAATGGATAGCCATGTTCCGGGGTCAGGGGTTCGCCGTTGAAATGGGTGGCCAGGAGGAAATTGTCCTGGAGCACAACTTCCAGGGGCAGGTTCGCTGTGAAACCGTATTCAGCATGTTGCAAGACGTAGCGCGCCGTCGGCTTGAGGCGGATAAATCCCTGCTCCACCAGCGTTTTGACGGAAACCCCTTCCCAGACGGTATCAAACTTGCTCCAGCGGGTCACGCAGTGAATGTCCATGACAATACGTGTCCGCGGCAACTGGTTGAACTCTTCCCAGGTCCAGCGGCGCTCCTCTTCGACCTCGCCCCAGATGCGAAAATCCCATGTGGCGGGATTGAAAGGTGGGATCGGGCCGTAATGGAGCACCGGAAACTTATTGGTGAGCGCCTGACCGGGTGGCAGACGCTTCTCGCGGCGCATTTTTTCTTCCTGCTCACGACGATCATCCCGATAAAACATGTTCACCTCACAAAAATAGACGAATCATCTCCGATATTCAGTTCTAACCGAAGTTCAGCGTTTTTGCCGATCAACGTGGCCCGCTGGCCGATAAACGAATGCACCAGCGAAAGCTGGCGAACGGTCACCCCGCTTTCCAGGATGCTATCCTCGATGCTGGCCTCTTCGATCACGCAGCCGGCGCCGATGGAAACGTTCGGCCCGATGGTCGAATGGCGCACGCGGGCTTCAGGATGGATAGCGACCGGCGGGATGATGCGTACATCTTCGGGGAAAGAGGGCGCAGGGAAGGGACGGTGAGCCAGCAAATAGCGATTGGTCTCCAGGGTGGCTGCGATGGTGCCGGTATCCAGCCACACCGGAACGGTATGAGGGCGCATCCTGGCCCCACGTTCGAGGAGGATATTGATGGCATCGGCCAGGAAAAACTCGTTCTTCAGGCGCAGGTCACGGCGCATTTGTTCCTCAATCGCCTCCACCAGGGCCTCCCCCTGGCGGAAGTAGTAACAACCGACGACTGCCAGCCGATTTTCCGTGCTTTGCGGCTTCTCAATCAGGTGACGGATGCGGCCCTCTGAATCTATCTCTGCCACGCCGAAGCGACGCGGGTCCTCGACTTCTTTGACCCAGGCCACCCCATCCGCCGTCTCTGCTTCGAGGAAGGAGAAATCTGTCTCCATCAGCGTATCCGAAAAGCACATGATCATCGGGCCTTGCAGGTGCTGACGAGCCAGGTAAAGCGCATGGGACTGGCCTCGCATCTCGTGCTGGACGACGTAGTGCACGCGCAGATGGGGATACTGTTCAGCCATGAAGCGCGGAATCTGGGTCTCGCCCAGGCCAGGCGAAACGATGAACACATATTCGACCGGCCACCCCTGCGGCAACGTGCGGAACATATCCAACAGGTAATCCAGCGCGGTTCTGCCGGCCACCGCCACCAGCGGTTTGGGTTTGCTCCAGGTTTGGGGACGCATACGCGTCGCCCAGCCGGCCATGGGGATCACAATCTTCAAGGGATTCATAAACTCCTCAAAGCTCAAAGGATGCGCCTTCTGCCGAGGGGAGGCTTACACCTTTGGCCCCGCCGCAAGCACCTCTGGGGGACAGGCATCGGCAAATTTTCGGAAGTTCTCGATAAAGCGCATCGCAAGCTGACGATATTTCTTCCAGTACTCGTCTTTGTTCGACCAGGAGCTGGAGGGGTCCAGCACCTCATCGGGAATGCCTGGGCACTGCAGCGGCACCTGGAAGCCGAAGACAGGGTCGGTGCGATAAGGCACATGCTCCAGATCGCCCTTCAGGGCGGCGGCGAGCATGGCGCGAGTATAGTGAATGCTGATGCGTTTCCCAATGCCATATGGCCCCCCAATCCAGCCCGTGTTGACCAGCCAGCAGCGCACATTGTAGCGTTCGATTTTCTGACGCAGCAGTTCGGCATAGGTGTAGGGATGATGGACCATGAAGGGAGCGCCAAAACAAGCCGAAAAGGTGATCTCCGGCTCGCGGCCCAATCCCACTTCCGTCCCCGCGATCTTGGAGGTGTAGCCAGAGATGAACTGATAAATGGCCTGCTCCGGCGTCAGGCGAGCGATGGGCGGCATCACGCCCGAGGCATCACAGGTGAGAAAGACGATGTTGCGCGGCTGGCCGGCGCGCTTTTCCAGCAAGGCGTTCTCGATGAATTCCAGCGGATAAGAGGCGCGAGTGTTCTCTGTGATCTCATCGGAATCCAGGTCCACGCGACGGGTGAGCGGATCAAAGACCACGTTCTCCAGAATGGTGCCAAAGCGGCGCGTGGCAGCATAAATTTGGGGTTCTGCCGTCGGCGAGAGGTGGATCACTTTGGCATAACAGCCATTCTCAAAGTTGAACACGCCCGCCTCGCTCCAGCCATGTTCATCATCCCCGATCAGGCGGCGGGAGGGATCGGCGGAAAGTGTCGTCTTGCCGGTGCCGGAAAGGCCGAAGAAGATCGCCACATCGTTTGGATCATCAGGTGCGACGTTCGCCGAACAATGCATGGGCAACACCCCCTGAAGAGGGAGCAGGTAGTTCAAGACGGTGAAGATCGTCTTCTTGATCTCGCCGGCGTAGGCAGTATTGCCGATCAACCCCAAATGCTGGCCAAAGTGGATGAGGATAAAGGTCTCCGAACGCGTGGCATCCATGGGAGGGAAGGCCTTGAAGCCCGGCGCCGCGATCAGTGTAAATTCCGGGATGAAGCGCTGATATTCCTCGCGCGAGGTCGGCGGGATGAACATATTGCGGGCAAACAGGCTGTGCCAGGCGGTTTCGGTGATAATCCGCACCCGCAAGCGATAATTCGGATCGGCGCCGGCATATACATCCTGGACGAACACATCTCGCCCCTGGAAGTAGGCCAGCAGGCGATTGTACACATCTTCAAATTTTTCGGGCGCAAACGGACGATTGTAGCTTCCCCACCAAACATGCGCCTCGCTCTGCGGCTCGCGGACGATGAATTTGTCGCTGGCTGAGCGCGCCGTATGTTTGCCGGTATGCACCAGCAGCGGCCCCGCATCCACCATCCACCCTTCGCCTCGGAAGAGGCTTTCCTCGTAAAGCACGGCAGGGGGCAGGTTCCAGTACACCCGACCGAGATTGATAAAGCCGTGATTTTCCAATCCGTAGTCGCTTTTCAAGAGCATGGCCACAGACTGGGCTGGGGTTTTGACATTCAGAAGGTGGTTCATAGCCAGTCCCTCACCATGCGTCGGTCGCCAATGTAGATTTCATTCGGGGAGGTGGGATCGAGGGCCCAGCGAATGCGGGCAATCCCTTCCACCACATCTTTGGTCTCGCCGGCGTAGCTGATGCGCAAATGCCCTTCCATGCCGAATTCGCGCCCGGGCACCGTGACCACCAGCGCTTTCTGGAGCAGGAAACGCGCCAGGGCCATCGAATCCTGGGAATAGGCGCGGAAATCCGGCAAGGCGTAGAACGTACCCTCCGGGCGAATACAACGCACATCCTGAAAGGTCTTCAGCTCCTGGAGCAGCACATCCCGATTGTTCTGCACGTGCAGGCGCAGCGCCTCGACGACGCTCTGCATCCCGTTCAAGGCGCCTTCGGCGGCTGCCTGGAGGATAGCCGCGGGGGTGGTGACGGTCTGGGATTGCACGCGGCGCATGATCTCGATGATCTCCCGCGAGGCCACTGCCCAGCCGATGCGGAAGCCGGTCATGCCATACAGCTTGGCCACGCCGTTGATCACGATGATGTGACTGGCATTCACATCTTTTTGTGTGAACGAATAGGCCGGCACCGCTCGTTTCCCATCGAAAACAAGCTTGTGGTAGATGTCATCCGCGATGTAATAAATGCCCCGCCGCTCGCAGAAATCTACCAGTTGGGCGATCAATTCGGGCGGATAAATGGCGCCCGAGGGGTTATTGGGGCTGTTGACGATGATAGCCTTGGTGGAGGAGGAGACGGCGCGCTCAATTTCCTCAAAGCGCGGCACAAACGTTCCATCTTCCGGCGTCACAATGACCGGCACTCCCTGGCACATGCGCACCATCTCCGGATAGCTCACCCAGTAAGGGGCGAGGATGATCACTTCATCGCCAGGGTTGAGCAGGGTAAAAAGCACCATCCAGATAGCGTTTTTTGCGCCAATGGTGACAATGACGTTTTCCGGCGCCACCAGACGGTCATAATTTTCCTCGGTATAGCGGATAATCGCCTTGCGCAGCGAAGGGGTGCCTTCCACAGGGGTATATTTCACGTCCCCAGAGGTCAATCTGGCTGCGCCGGCCAGGATGGCCTGGAAAGGGGTTTTGTTCTTCGGCTCGCCGATGCCCAGATGAATCACCGGCTCACCGCGTTCACGGAGCAGGCGCGCCTCCTCATTCAGGCTGACCGTAGGGGATTCAACAATGGAACGTGCAAGCTGACTGAGACTCATGGTTTTTCTCCTGTAAGCATAAGATCCTCCGCGCTCTTTCGCTGTTCCTCCAGGGTGAAGAGCAGGGAACGAAGCGCCCGCAGTACATCACTGGCGAGGACGCTGGCCGCAGCCAGGGAACGGGTCGCTTCCAGGCCGGCCTGTGCATGGAGCCAGGCCGCCAGCCAGGCTGCCGTATAGGCCTCCATGCCCTGGGCGCGCAGGCCGGTGATCATGCCGGCCAGCAGATCGCCGGTGCCGCCATGAGCCAGCGCAGAAGTGGCAATGGGGAGCGTGGCCGTGCGGCCATCCGGGGCGGCGATCACCGTGAACGCGCCCTTCAGCACCACCACATGGCCCCATTCGGCAGCGAAGCGACGCGCCACTTCCAGACGATGGGCCTGAATCTCTGCCACCGGCAAGCCACACAGGACGGACATTTCCCCCGGATGAGGGGTGAGAACCGTCGCAGCCGGCAGGCGCTGCCACCACTCTGGCAAACGGGCCAGGAGCTTCAACCCATCCGCATCCACGACCAGCGGCGGCAACTGGAGTGTCTCTGCAGAAGACGGTTTGGGCGCGGCCGTTTCAGAAGGGATAAAACCGATACGAGCCGTTGTTTTGCGAACCGGCGCAGACCCTGAAAGGAGCTTTTCTATGAACTCCTGGGTGGTATCTTCCAGCCCGAAGCCGGGGCCGATCAACATGGCCGTTGTACGTCCCAGATTTTGCAAGATCACCTCCGCAGCGGCAGCGTCAATGACGCCCAGCTCATGGGGCAGGAGCAGCCAGGTCGCTTCGGGCAGATGGCCGGCCAGCGCAGCATGAAGCGGCGAGGGCACCGCCAGGGTCACCAGTCCTGCGCCGACTGCGTAAGCACCCTGCCCGGCCAGCAGCGCCGCCCCGGTGTAATTCAGCGATCCCGCCACGATCATCGCTGTACCAAACGTGCCTTTATGTGCATCCGGCGGTCGCTGGGGCAGCACATGGAGGACCACCTCCGAGGTGATCACCTCGTCACGAATGGCCGCCAGAGCAGGCAGCGCCTCCGAAAAGCCAATATCGGCCACTTCCAGCTTGCCAAGCCTGGAAAAGGCCGGGAGTTTCAGCAGTCCCTGTTTGACCGCGCCCAGGGTAACGGTACAATCCGCCTGAAGCGTGGAGGGGCTAACCTCGCCGCTATCACAATCTGTCCCACTGGGGCAATCCACCGCCACCACCAGGCGGGGTGAGTGCTTCAGGAACGCCTGCACAGCCTCCAGGAGGATCGCAATTTCCTGGCGCAAGGGCAGGCGAATCCCTGTGCCCAGCAGGCCATCTAACAGGATATTCGCCTGACGCAGGGCGGTCGTCAGGTGCTGAAATTCCGGGTCCTGTTCCATCAGGAGCACTTTGCCGCCGCTTTCCAGGAACTGGCGGACGAGAGGATCGATCTCCTGCCCATTCCTGCGTTCTTTGATCAGGTAAGCCGTAGTCTCCCAGCCCTCCTGAGCCAGAGAGGTGAGTGCCACCAGCGTATCGCCGCCGTTGTTTCCGCTCCCGACCAGACCGAGAACGGCGGGCGGTGTGCGCCATCCGCGTTCGCCCTGATGGATCTGTGCCAGGCGGCGAACGGTTCTGGCAACCGCCTGGCCGGCATTTTGCATCATTTGATCGTAGCTCAGGCCGCGTGCATCTGCTTCAGCCTCGATCTGACGCATCTGGGCAACGGAAACAAGTTTTGGAACAAAAGGTTTTCGCTCGCTCATTCGATTTCCTCCAGATGGTCTAACCCCAGGCGGCGCAGCGTTTGGGGAAGAGGGGCGCCGCTCTGCCAGTCCCAGCCGCGCGCCTGATAATAGGCCTGGAGCATCTCGTCAAAAGGAATGACATACCCCGCGGCGCCTCCCTCGGCGTAGGGCTGGAGCAAGGCTTTGGGGAGTTTCTCGTGCTCACGGCGCAGGCCCAGACGCAAATTGATCAGACGCTTGAGGTTCCAGGCGCGCTCACCCGCCAGCATCATCTCCTCCAGCGACCAGTTCAGGCCGCAAGCCGCGTTGATCAGTTCCACCTGTAGCGCCGGCTCAATGTTGGCGAACAGACACATGACCATGGCGTTGAAGACCGTGCGCCAATCCTGGTGACGGGCAACATTGGCCGCCTTTTCAGCGCCGGCATAGCGGGAAAAGTACTCGATCCCCAGCGAGGGTTGAACATGTCCCCAGTCCACAAAGAAATAATCCGACTGATTGTGACAGGCGCCGCGCGGACTGGTGGCATAGACCAGTGCCATCCCGGAAACGCCACGCGGATCGTGACAGGCGATTTCCAGCCCGTTGACCTGGACTGCCTCCCCGGCGGCCCCGAAGGCCTCGGCCAGGCGCCGCGAACCCTCTGCCAGCAGATCGCCAAAGCCCTCGCGGTAAGCGGTCATGCGGATCAGTTGACGGATGGCTGTAACATCCCCCCAGCGCAATTCCAGGCCGCCGGTTTCCTGGGTGGTGATGCGCCCCTGCTCAAAGAGGTGGAAAGCCAGCCCAATCGTGTTTCCGGCGCTGATGGTGTCCATGCCATAGCGATCACAAAGTTCCCCCAAACGCACAATGGAGGCAAGATCGGGATTCAGGAGATTCGGGCCAAAGGAGATGATGGTCTCATATTCAGGGCCTTTACGCTTTTGTCCATCTTCGAGGCGCACCACGCGACCACAGGCGATCACGCAGGCATGACAGGCACTCTGCCCGGCCAGGATCGTTTCGCTCATGGTGGCGCCGGAGATAGCGTCTACATCCGGGAAACTTCCCTGATGGTAGTAACGGGCCGGCATCGCCCCCAGATATTCCGCATAGTTCGCCGCGCCCGCCGTGCCCAGGGCATGAAGCACCTGGGCTTCGTTATCCTGGCGCAACCAGCGATTGGCCTGGGAGCGCAGCGCAGCGTAACGCCCGGCATCGAAGAGAGGCAGCGTCTTGTTGGTGCCGCGCACCGCAATCGCCTTGAGATTCTTGGCCCCCATCACGGCCCCCAGGCCGGTACGCCCGGCGGTGCGCCCATGATCGCAGTAGATACCGGCAAAGCGCACCCCTCGCTCTCCAGCCGGGCCGATCACAGCCACATGCAGACCTGCCTGCCCGACTTCCGCCTTTATCTGCTCCTGGGTCTGGTAGGTATCCAATCCCCACAGGTGGGTCGCAGAACGAATTTCCACTCGATTGTCCTGGATCAGCAAATAAACTGGCTCTTCCGCGCGCCCTTCGATCCAGAGGCCATCATAGCCTGCGAAACGCAATTCTGGCCCCCAGAAGCCTCCGCAGTTCGATTCTGCCCACAGACCGGTGGCAGCGCCCTTGCCACAAACGACAAAACGCCCCACAGCGGGGCCGGCCGTTCCGGTCAGCGGGCCGGTGAGAAAGAGCAACGGCGCCTGGGGAGAAAGCGGATCCAGACTGGCGGTGAGGAACGGATAGAGCAGACGCGCTGCCAAAGAGGCGCCGCCGAGGAAATTCTCACGCCAGGCGCGCGGGATTTCCAGGCGTTCGATCCGTCTTGCGCCAAGATGAACCTTCAGAATCGGGAGCATGTTTACAAGATCTCCTCGGTGATCTCACGGCAACAGCGTACAAAATCCAGGACTGTCGGCACATTGCGCATCATGTAAGCCATACTTCCCCGCACTTTGAGCTTGCTGGTCATCATGGCCGTCATCGGGTCCAATCGCTCCTGAAGAATGCTCACAAAGTGCTCATAGGGAGCTGTCAGGACAAAGGCCGCCTGTCGTTCTGCCGGCGGCATCATCTCCGTCCTGCGACATTTCCCATGCCACAGGTCGAGATACATACGCACTTCTTGGGTCAATTTCCCCTGGGGGTGGATGATAAAGAGCAGGTCTCCCTCCCAATTACGAGCGACCTGTGCATACCGCTCATCGCTGTTGAGCTTCTCTTCCAGCGCCTTTAACCATTCTGCAGAGGGAAAAACAGTACCCATGCGTGAGTCTCCTGAGGATAAGGATATGCTGGATTATACCGCGCAGGAGAGCTTTTCAGCCTGTGAGGAGGTGCAGACCGTCAACGAATAGGAAACGAATAAACGAATGGAGACCGTGGACCGCAGACGGCGGATGGCAGACCGCCGTAGGACAGGCTTTCCAGCCTGCCAGAAGACCTCCATTGAACGAGGGGCGAGGAAAAACTTTGTGACTTTGTGTCTTGGTGGTTTATTCTTTTCTCACCGCGAAGGCACTAAGACACAAAGGTTGAGAAAGACCGTCAACGAATAGGGGAACGAATAAACGAATGGGGGACCGCGGACGGCGGACGGCAGACCGCCGTAGGACAGGCTTTCCAGCCTGTCGGGAGGCCTTTTCACTCAGCGTTTCGGATTCCTGCCCAGGAATGCCTGACCGAGGCGTTCAGAAAACGAGGGGATTTCCTCCCAGGACCCGCCGGCGATGTTTTCCCAATTCCCCTTTTGACGCTCCTTCCACCATTCTTCTCCGCCCAGACGAGCGTTTTGGAAGAATGCCTCCAGCGATTCGCCAGCGTTCTCTTCAATCCAGGCGCGGAGCTGCTGCAGGGAGGTCAGCATATCTTCCAGCGCCTGCAGCACGTTATCGCGATTGAGCAGGCTGGCCTGATGAAGGCTATCGGCTTCGCCAGCCTGAAGCGCCATCAGGAAGGAGCGGTAGGCCCATCCCGCCAGTTTGCGCCCTTCCTGCCAGCCGGGGCGATTCAGGGTGGTATGGAGCATGGCGGCGGCTGTCAGCGCCGGCAGCAGACTGACTCGACTCATCAGGCCATCTATTTCGGCGGCATCGGAAAACAGAGGCCTGGCATCCAGGGCGCGAATCAGCGCTTCCACCCCTTGCAACGTGCCTTCGGAGGCGCCCGGAAGCGTCGTCACAGCGATCAAAGCGCCAGAGAACAGGTCTGCGCGTCCCTTCCATTCACCCTCGCTCAGTACCTGGGGATTGAAGGCCGGCATCAGGCCAACGTAGCTACAGTGCGCCGGCAGATAACGGGCAGCCCATTCAGCCGCGGCTCGCTTCACCGGGGCAAAATCTACCACCACACTCCCCGCCGGCACAACCGGACCAATGAGTTGAAAGGTCTCTTCCATCCACGCCACAGGCTCGGTGATCAGGATCCATTGCGCCTGTTCTACCGCCCGCGGCAGGTTGTATTCTACTTTATCCACCGCGTTCTGTTTCTTCGCCTGCTGTGCCCGCCCCGGCTCTCGATCATGCCCGATACGGTGCAGCCTTGCGTTCTTTCCCAATGCCAGGCCCAATGATGTGCCTACCACGTCCAGGCCGATGATGGCGACTGTCGGCGTAGCCATAGAACCTCCGCGGAAAAAGGATAGAGCGTGGCTTGATTTTATCGCGAAACCGCTACAAGATAGAAATGCGTGTGGTACACTATACGATAACATCTGCGCTTTTCAGCCATCCGAAACTGCACCCCCGTTGGAGGTAATATGCATCCCGCCTTCCAGTACGAACGCTATCTACTCAAGCGTCAGGTGCTGGCTTTGACCGGCAAGTTCCGCTTTTATAATCCTCAGGGAGAGCTGGTGCTGTTCTGCGAGCAGAAAATGTTTCGCCTACGCGAGGATTTTCGCCTGTATAGCGACGAGCAGAAAAGCCAGGAAGTGCTGATGATCAAGGCGCGCCAGATCCTGGATTTTGCGGCGGCCTATGACGTGATAGATAGCCTGAGCGGAGCGAAGATCGGGGCCTTGCGACGACGTGGCTTCGCTTCCATCGTGCGCGATCGCTGGGAAATCTTCGATCCCCAGGATCAACCCCTGGGCTACCTGACCGAAGATTCGCTGGGGCTGGCTCTTCTACGACGGCTGCTCCTGGGCGCACTTTTGCCACAAAATTACGATCTCTTCCTCAACGAACAACGAGTCGCCGATTTGCGTCAACGCTTCCACCTGTTTCGCTATGAGCTGGAGATTGACTTCAGCATGGATGCCTCGCAGCGGCTGGATCGCCGCCTGGGAATCGCCGCGGCAGTCCTGCTGGCTGCCATCGAAGGGAAACAGGAGGGATAGCCATGCCGCGTCAACCGCTTTTCGCTGGTCTGGTTGTGGATGAGGAGGGGAACGCTGTCGAAGTGGCTTATGTGGGGAATGAGCCATGCTATGTTGTCAACGACGCCGGCTTCCGCAGGCACATCCCCGCCGAGCAGGTTGACCTGGAGGTGCTGCGCCAGATGCGAGAGATGATCCGAGGACACGAAGGGGAAATTTCCTCTCAAGCGGCGAAAATGCTTGGGCAGGACGATCTGTTCACGCGGGCGATGATCGAAACGCAATTAAAAAACCTGGAGGCCCATTTCAGAGCCTTGCTGGAAACAGGCCTCCCGGAAGAAACACGCGCCTATTTAGGCATGATGGGCTTCAAGCTGGTGATCAACGTCCATGGCGAGATCGTGCGCCTGGAGCAGCCTGGCCTGCTCTCGGATGAAGATTAGACCCTGCTTCTTTGCCCCTCTGCCACCTCATAGCCCCGTCGCAGCGCCTGGAAGTTCAGCGGCAAAAGCTCGCGATGCCTGGCCGGCAGATGAGCCTCCAGGGCTTTTTCTACGTCCTGCAAGGTGAGTTCAGGCAGGAAAGGCAGCAGCGCGCCGACCGCCACCATGTTCAACAATCGCCGATCCCCGATCGCCTCAGCGATCTCGTTACAGGGGATGAAGACTTCGGTGATGTCGGTACGCTTGGGGCTGCGATCCACCATAGATTGATTCACGATCAAGGCGCCGCCGCGCTGGATGAGCGGCTCATACCTGTCGAATGAAGGCAGGTTCAGCACAATCGCCAGCGGCGGATGTTTGACCAGGGGAGAGCCGATCTCTTCATCCGCAATGATCACGGTACAGTTTGCCGTCCCACCGCGCATCTCCGGACCATAGGAAGGGATCCAGGTGACCTCCTTGCCGGCATCCATGGCTGCATAAGCCAGCACCTGCCCTGCGAAGAGCACACCCTGTCCGCCGAACCCTGCGATGACAATCTCCCTTTGCATGTTGCCTCCTTCATACGCGAATCTGAGCGACGGCTGGACTGACGCGGTAATCCCCCAGCGGGAAGTAAGGCACCATGCGCTCTTCGACGAAGCGCAACGCTTCGACCGGGCTCAATCCCCAGTTCGTGGGGCAGGTGGAGAGCAGTTCAACCATCGAGAATCCCAGCCCGCGCACCTGTGTTTCAAAGGCCAGACGAATCGCCTTCCTGGCCAGGCGGATGTTCTTCGGGTCGTGGAGGGAACGGCGCACCACATAGCCGGCGCCCTCCAGCGTGGCCAGCATCTCGGCCATGCGGATCGGATACCCCTGTGTTTCGACATCCCGCCCAGACGGAGAGGAGGTTGTTTTCATGCCCGGCAGGGTGGTCGGGGCCATCTGTCCACCCGTCATGCCGTAATTGGCATTGTTGATGAAGATAACGGTGATATTTTCGCCGCGCGCGGCAGCATGTACGATCTCGGCCATGCCGATAGAGGCCAGGTCGCCATCTCCCTGATAGGTGAAGACCACCCGATCCGGCAGCACCCGCTTGATTCCGGTGGCCATCGCCGGGGCGCGTCCATGCGCCGCTTCGACGAAGTCGCAGTCGAAGTAGTTATACGCAAACACCGCGCATCCGACCGGGGCCACGCCAATCGCCCGGTCCAGCACGTTCATTTCTTCCAGCACCTCAGCGATCAGGCGATGGGCAATCCCGTGGGTACATCCTGGACAGTAGTGCGTGGGGAATTCAGTCAAGCCTTCAGGGCGGGTAAACACAATATTCGCAGGCGCAGTCAACGTTGCCATCCATCACCTCCGGTAAGTCTGGTCATGCGTTCCAGCCATGCCAGGCGAGCATCCTCGCCGGGCGCAGGGGGCGCTTCTACCAGAGCATGGATCTCATGGAGAATCTCATCCGGGAAAGGCACCACGCCGCCCGGACGACCGTAGAAGCGAAGCGGTACCCGCCCGGCGTTTGCCAGTTCTACATCCTCAAGCATCTGACCGGTGTTCATTTCCACCACCAGGAAACCGCTGACCCGTTGGGCCAGCTCTGCCACGACCTGATGCGGGAATGGGCTGAGGCTGATGGGGCGCAGCAGCCCAACTTTCAGTCCCTCCTGTCGGGCGGCGCGCACGGCGGAGAGGGCCACCCGTCCGGCTGTGCCGAAGCCGATCACCACGAATTCGGCATCCTCCAGGTGATAGGCACGATAGCGCACTTCGTTGGCCTGAATCTCTTGCCAGCGACGGAAGAGACGCAGGTTCGTCTGCTCTTCCTGATAGGGATCGAGATAGATGGAAGAGAGCACGCGGCGTTCGCGTCCCATCTTGCCGGTCACAGCCCAATCCCACTGGCGATGATAGAGCGGTTGCATGGGAGGCATCTCTGCCGGCTCCATCATCTGACCGATGCTGCCATCGGCGATGATCATGACAATCGTGCGATACTTTTCCGCCAGGTCAAAAGAAAGGGTCACGAGATCAATCGCCTCCTGGATCGAAGAGGGGGCCAGGACAATACGCGGGTAATCGCCGTGACCACCGCCGCGCACGGCCTGCTGATAATCTCCCTGGGAGGGGGCGATATTCCCCAGTCCGGGGCCGCCGCGCATGACATTCACCAGCACCACCGGCACCTCCGTGCCGGCGATATACGACAATCCTTCCATCATCAGAGAAATACCAGGGCTGGAGGAGGTGGTCATCACCCGTGCCCCGGTGCAGGCGGCGCCATACACCATGTTGATAGCCGCCACCTCGCTTTCCGCCTGCACAAAAACGCGCCCCAGCTCCGGCATTCGCCTCGCCATCCATTCCAGCACTTCCGTTTGAGGCGTGATGGGATAGCCGAAATAGGCCTGTAACCCGGCGCGAATGGCTGCTTCGGCGATTGCTTCATTCCCTTTCCAGAGTTCGCGTGCCATAGAAACCTCCTGCGCCTCAAGCCACCCCCATCGCCGTCGCCGGCGCTTTGGTCACCTCACGATAAACGGTGATCGCCGCATCCGGGCATACCAGTCCGCAAATCGCACAACCGGTACATCCATCCTTGAAAATATGCGCCGGATGATACCCCTTCGGCGTCAATCGAGACATATCCAGCTCCAGCACGCCCTGGGGGCAGGCATGAACACACAACTCGCACCCCTTGCAATAGAGCGGATTGACTTCGATCCAACCCCTGGCTGGCATTTTGCCTCCTTTCAAAACCTTTTCAGCGAAGTCAGAGCAGATTTATAGGCTTTCTCTTTCATTATTTCTTCTTTGCTGCCTCAGGGGTAGTGTTATGCATCCTCTTGAGCATGTACAAAAATCACGTGTAGCGACTCTCCCGGCATCTACAATGAATTCGATCATCTTTGAGGCGCAATTCTTCGCGCAGTCCGTCAAAAGTTTCTGGCTATATTGACATTCCCTGAAGGTGAGTGTATGATCAGGTCAAGAGCCTGCGGTTGAGATGGCGCATTTGCCTTTAGCCATACTGAACGGTAGTGTATCTTTCCTTCAGGAAATTTGAACTCCTCTACCCTCCCCATCCTTGTTGCGGTAGCAAATTTTCTACCGTTACATTGCGAGCCGCCGCAGGCGGCGAAGCAATTCCCATATCGGCCAGGAGATTGCTTCGCTACGCTCGCAATGACAGGAGACAGAGGTTTTTTCATGGCTTTCGGGCGACTCGCTGCGAATTTCTTGAACGCATGATACACAGTATCCTGTCTTGGCGCATGAAAGTCGGTTCCCGACCGGCTCTGCCCGCCCGTGGACCCAAAAGGCTTTTACCCCGGCTCAAAATGCGAGCGCAGGGCATGAGCAAACAGCGTATCACCAGGCTCTGCCTGGTCCAGCAAGGCCTACCGCAGGTCGGCGGTACAGCAGTTGGCCGCCCCATCTCGCCAGATTACGGCAATAATTTGTTAAACTTCATTTAGCCTGACCATGGCCCAAAAGGCTTTTACCCCGGCTCAAAATGCGAGCGCAGGGCATGAGCAAACAGCGTATCCACCAGGCTCTGCCTGGCCCAGCAAGGCCGACCACAGGTCGGCGGTACAGCGGTTGCTGAACGCAGCAGATTGAGAGCGCAAGATTTCGTGGTATGATACAAGCAGGAGGTGGAAGAATGACGGAACAACAACTTCTTGAGCGTATTACCCTCAACCCCAAAGTTATGGCTGGCAAGCCAGTTATCAAGGGAACACGCTTGACCGTAGAATATGTGCTTAATTTACTGGCCCATGGGGCGACGGTTGCAGAGATTCTTGAAGAATATCAAGGGCTAACCCCCGAAGATATTCAAGCGTGCTTATTGTTTGCCAAAAAATTTCTTGCAGACACCACATTTGTACCATTATTGGAGCCAGCGTAAATGCGCTTCCTGGTAGATGAATGCACGGGACCAACGGTAGCACATTGGTTGCGCGCGCAGAATCATGAAGTTTTTTCCGTGTACGAAGAAGCACGCGGCATGGAAGACGATGAAGTTATTGCGAAAGCGTTTGCCGGGAATTGGATTTTGATCACGAATGACAAAGACTTTGGTGAGAAGATCTCGAGAACGACGTCCGCATAAAGGCGTTGTGCTATTGCGCCTTGAAGATGAGCGAGCCGTGAATAAAATTGCTATCCTTCAACGCTTGCTTGAAGGCTATGCGGAGCGGTTAACAGACCAATTTGTGGTTGTAACAGAAAGAGATGAGCTAATACCAAAACCAGGCTCCACAAGCAAGTGCATAGAGCACTTCAAAACATGGCCTTTGAAAACGTTTCTCATAACAGGCGCTTGGGGTGGGCGGCTTCGCTTCGTTTTGCTCAACTCGCCGCCACGAAAGCGTGGAGTTTTTGACCGTTGGAGGACGACATGGGTTGGAGGACCTCGAGTTTAGATAAACCATTTTTCCCCTGATAGAAGTATCAGGGGTGGGACAGCACCTTATCAATTGAATTTCAAGCGGTTTGGGTGGCAGAAACGCCCTTTTTGACTACTTGGTGCCGCTTTTTGGGCGTTCTGGGGCCTTTGGGCCAGCCGGGCGATTTTCCGCGCGGTTTGGGAGGCCGGGCTGGCGTTCCAATCTGCAAGAAAATCGCACCCAGACTCTGGTGCACCCGCTGCGGGGTCAAACTGCTTTGCGCCTTTTGCCAGGGTAGAGGACGGTCTTGCACGACCGGACGCGCCAGGAAGAGCATCCAATGCGCCAACGTCACCAACCAGGTCCATGTATCCCCTGTCTCGGCGGACTGGAAGCGGGGTAAGGTCCAGCCCAGCGTCTCTTTGCGGAAACGCACACC
>Ga0081479_106848_pt1 | contig 28102 bp, 28 predicted proteins | sample MamHotmetagenome_FD_70984 | JGI IMG/M metagenome (GOLD analysis project Ga0081479, IMG submission 70984) | Hot spring cone microbial streamer communities from Mammoth Hot Spring (Liberty Cap Streamers), Yellowstone National Park, USA - T=72 v2... | ecosystem: Environmental > Aquatic > Thermal...
AGCCTGGTGATACGCTGTTAATCTTGTACCACCGACCTTGGGCCGGTTCGACCAGGCAGAGCCTGGTGGTACGCTGTTAATCTTGTACTACCGACCTTGGGTCGGTTCGACCAGGCAGAGCCTGGTGGTATGCTGTTAATCTTGTACCACCGACCTTGGGTCGGTTGGACCAGGCAGAGCCTGGTGGTACGCTGTTCAAGTCTGGATGCTGATAAGGTAGACCGCGAACTGGACGATAGACGGTGGACCGTGGACGGTGGCCGGTTGCAGGAGGGCTTTCGAGGCTAAAGGACAGGTAGAGATGGTAAAATGTGAGGCAGGGAATTTCATGCCATGTCTGTCTCTTACTTCCCGTGAACTCTGCTGAGGTGACCATGCAGCGTATTGCACCGCTTGGGTTCTTGCTTTTCTTGCTGATTTCCTGCGCTCCGACGCCTGTGGTTTCGACTGCTACCCCAGTCTTGACTGCCACGCCTTCGCCTTTGCCCGCTTCTCCAACGCCCGTGCCGCCGAGCGCAACGCCTGCGCCCACTCTCTCGCTTCCCCTTACCCCTACCATCAGCCCGAACGATCGCGCCGCCTTTATCGGTGAAACGTATGTGGATTACACCATTCTGAAGCCCGGCGAACGCTTTACCAAGAGCTGGAAACTGAAGAACAGCGGGACTTTCACCTGGAACGAATCCTACTTCCTGTACCGTGAAGCCGCGCTTCAGAATGAATCCCTGACCGCGGTGGAACGCCTGCCGCTGGCGAAAACGGTTGCGCCTGGGGAGACGGCTGAATTTGCCGTGGAGATGATAGCCCCTGAAAAGGTGGGGATCTATACCGTGAACTGGTCGCTGCGCAATGCTCAGGGCGAAATTGTGCCGGTGGATGGAAGCCGCTTCATCTGGGTTACCATTCGCGTTTGTAATGGGGCGCAATCCTGTCCTGAAATTCCCTCTGCCGGCAGCGCCGCAAACGGTGTTTCTGCCAGGCTCGTCGCGTTCACACCTCAGCCGCAGCGTGCGGTGGCGGCATTTTGCATGACCCTGCCGGGGCCCAACTATGCGCCTTCACCCGCTTCGGTGACCCTTCTTTTAGATGGCGTTTCGTATCCTTATTCCACGGGTGTTACAACCTCTCCGGGATGTTTCGAGTTTGAATTCCCCGTCACAATCGAAAAGGTGCAAGCGGTGCAATCGGTAGCGATTTCGATTGCGCAGGTGCGCATTTTAGGGGGACCCAATGACCCCGAGGGGGCCTGTCAGGCGGCTCACGCAGCGCTCACGGCGCGCTATCCTGGCCTGGATTTTACCTGTCAGTTCAGCATGGCAGGATATTACACCAATCTGAAACTGCCTCCAGGGCTGAGCCGTGAGCAGGCCGATGCGCTGATTGTGGATGCAATTGAGGGCGCAATCTACGGCCCCTGGCAATTGACGGTGCGCTGAGATGGGGAAGCCGGCCAGGAGAGGAAGATGAGCGCTGCGGAGGCGAAACGCAATGGCGCAAGAATGGACATTGAGCAACTCCAGATTTGAGCAGGGTAACTGAAGTTTCACCACGAAGAGTTGTTCAATTTTCATCATATGAAATTAAATTCATGAAAAAACACATCATTCTGACGGGATTCATGGGTAGCGGGAAGACGACAACCGGGCGCGTGCTCGCGGCTCGTTTGGGATGGGATTTCATAGATACCGATGAGGTGATTGTGCATCGCCTGGGGATGCCGATTCCGCAGGTCTTCGCGCAGTACGGGGAGGGGTACTTTCGCCAGGTGGAGGCGCAGGTGTGCGCCGAGGTTTCGGAAAGAAGGGCGCCCGCCGTGATCGCACTGGGAGGGGGAGCGCTGCTGAACCCCGAAACGCGGCAGCTCCTGGAGGCGCGCGGCGAGATTTTTTGCCTGGTCTGCGATCTGGATGAATTGATGCGCAGGGTGCAGCACGGGGAGGGGGAGGCGCAAAACCGGCCGCTTTTCCAGGCAGAGCGTGCACGGCTGGAAGCACTGTTTGAAGCTCGCCGCCCGATCTATGAACGTTATCCGCAGATAGATACAACTACTTCCAGCCCGGAAAGGGTAGCAGAGGAGATTTTGCGCCAATGGAACACGTTACGCTGAATGTGCCGGCCACCGCCGGCGGTACGATCCCGCTCTATCTGGGATATGACCTTTTGGAAACCTTTTTGCCCTCCTTCCTCAGGCAGAAGGATTTTTCTGCTGTCTTTATCGTGACCAACGAGACGCTGGCGCCGCTCTACGGCGAACGGCTGCAGGAACGGGTGGAGAACAGTCATTTGCTGGTTGTGCCGGATGGCGAACGCTATAAGACGCTTGAGACTGCTACCTGGCTTTATTCCCGATTGCTGGAATTGGGGGCCGATCGCAAAAGCGCGCTGGTGGCTTTGGGCGGCGGCGTGATCGGCGACCTGACGGGCTTCGTCGCCGCCACCTTTCTGCGCGGTTTGCCCCTGATCCAGGCGCCGACTTCACTGCTGGCCATGGCCGACGCCAGCCTGGGGAGCAAGGTCGGGGTAGACCTGCCACAGGGCAAGAATCTGGTGGGGGCTTTCAAGGATGCCATTGCCATCGTCAGCGATCTGAGCGTCTTACGCACTCTGCCACAACGGGAGTTCAAAAACGGTCTGGCAGAAATTCTCAAGGCCGGGATGATCGGGGACGCCGAGCTGTTCGCGCGGCTGGAAAGAGGGAATGTGGAGCCTGTCGAAGAGATTTTGTTGCCGGCGATTAAAGTAAAGGCGAATATTCTGGCGAAAGACCCCTTTGAACACGGCGAGCGCGCCTATTTGAACCTGGGGCATACGTTCGGCCATGCGATTGAGGCCGTTTTGCAATATCAAATTCCCCATGGGCAGGCGGTGGCTATCGGGTTACGGGCAGCTGCACTGCTGGCGGAGCGTCTGGGGATCGCCTCGGGGGAGGTGCGCGCCCGGGTCGAGCGCGCCCTGCTCGGGCTGGGTCTTGCAGGCGCAGTGGGAGGCGCGCGAGCAGAGGCCTTGCTGCAGGCTATGGAATACGACAAGAAGCGGCAGCGGCGCCGTCTCCGTTTCGTCTTGATCCAGGAAATCGGCGTCCCCTTGATCGTGTCCGAGGTGCCGACTTCACTACTCCTTGAGGTGCTGGAGGTGATCTGTGACCAACATTCTCGTTCTGAATGGGCCGAACCTGAATCTGTTAGGGACGCGTGAACCCCATCTCTACGGGCGGGTAACGCTGGCGGAGATCGAAGAGCGATTGCGCCAGCGGGCGGCGACGTTGAAAGTGAGCCTGCGTTTCTTCCAGAGCAACCACGAAGGGGCACTGATAGACGCCCTCCACGAGGCGCGGGGCTGGGCGGAGGGGTTGATTATCAATCCCGGTGGCTATGGCCATACGAGTATCGCGCTGCGCGACGCGGTGGCAGCGCTGGGGATTCCGGCGATAGAGGTTCATCTTTCCAACCTGGCTGCGCGCGAGGCGTTTCGACAGCATTCGCTCCTGAGCGGGGTCTGTTGGGGGCAGATTATGGGGCTGGGCTGGAAGGGCTATGAGCTGGCCCTGGAAGCGCTGACCTGGCGCTTGCAGGGGGGAATGGATGGGTAATTGGCCAATGCGCGAGAGGGGGGTGGCTTCCTCTCCGACGGTGGTCTTCCTGCACGGTTTCCTGGGATCGGGGGAGAGCTGGGAGGGGGTCGTCAGCCGCCTGAGCGACGCATTTCACTGCCTGCTCGTGGATTTGCCGGGACATGGGCGAAATCTTGCGCCGCTTGGACGCTGGCCTTCGCTGGGGAAATGGGCTGCGGCGCTGGAGGCGTGTCTGGAGGAAAAGGTGAGCGGCGCGGTACATCTGGTCGGTTACTCGCTGGGTGGGCGGCTGGCCCTGCGCTTTGCGTTGGATTTCCCCCATCGGGTGCGCTCTCTGATCCTTGAAAGCGCCTCCCCTGGGTTGAGTGGAGTTAGAGAGCGCGCCCTGCGGCGCCGGCTGGACCGGGAACGTGCCCAAATGTTGCGTCGCGATGACTATGAGGCTTTTCTGGAGGCCTGGTACAGGCAGGAGATCTTTGGGAATCTGGAAGAGGGGCAACGTCAGGCTTTGATCCAGGCGGCGCGGGGAAGGGATGCCCGCAAAATGGCGGTGATCGTGGAGTCGCTCAGTCCAGGACGTGAGCCTTCGTTGTGGGATTCGCTGGCGCGGCTGGAAATGCCGGTGCTCCTGATCGGAGGTGGGGAGGACCGGGTCTATGCCGGGATTCTGAGGCGTATGGCTGCCAGTATCGCCAATGCCCGGCTTTACCTGGTTGAGAAGGCCGGTCATAACGTGCACGCGTTTTTCCCCCAGGAGGTGGCGACGGCGTTGAGGGAGTTCCTGGATGGACGGTAGACGGTGGAGCGTGGACGGTGTAAGTGCGCTCTGTGCACTCCGCGGCGAGTTTCTGGCAGAGAAGTGTAACTACTCAGCCATGTCATTGCGAGCCGTTTTTTTTTGGGCGAAGCAATCTCCCGTTTATCAGGCCAGATTGACCGCCTGGGGATTGCTTCGTCGCAAAGAACGCTCCTCGCAATGACAAATACAACAGTTTTTATACAAGACTTAAAAGTTACAGATAATTTACGAACAAAGCAACATTTATTCCACTGTTTTATTATTTTTTGTTAAAAATCTCATCATACGCCTGATCGAGCTCGCCGCCGAAATGGGCATAGCGGCTGGTGGTAGCGATACTTTCATGGCGCGCCAGTTCCTGGGAAAGTTTGAGGTTGCCCTTTGCCAGGTAGGTGAGGGTGACGAAATAGTGGCGAAAGTCGTGAATGCGCACCTGGTGTGGATCCACACCGGCCTCCGTCATGCGTCCTTTGAGGGCTTTCCACATGGCGCCGGATGTGATAGGGCGCAGGCGCTTGCTGGCGCGGCGATCGTGACGGGCAAAAAGGGGTTGAGATGCAAGCGGGACACGCGCCGGCGGATAGTGACGGTCGCGTTCCTGAAGGTAGTCGCGCAGGGCAGCCAGGGCGCGACGCGAGAAACGCACCACCGCCTGTTTGTCGCCTTTGCCGATGATGATGGCGCGCCCTTCGTTCCAGTCAATGTCGCCGCGTCGAAGGGCGCAGGCCTCGGAGATGCGCAGGCCGGTATCGGCGAGGGTGAGAATGAAGGCGCGATCGCGCAGCAACGTCAGGCGGGCAAAAATTTTTTCGCCGCCACCAGAAGATTTTTCACCGCCGCCAGAGTTTTCGCTCTCAGGGGCGGAAGATTTTTCGCTTCCAGCGTCGCCATCAATTTGTTCGTAATATGTGATAATTTTCTCAATCGCCTCGCGGTCAAAACGGACAATGCGCTTGCCCTGGCGACGGCTGTAGTGTTCGGTGGCTTCCTGGAGTTCCATCCAGTTCGCGGCGCGCAGAAAAGCATAGAAGCGTTTGACGGCAGTGCGATAAACCAGTTGGGTGGCCGGCGATTTGTCCTGAATGGCTTTGAGAAAACGGATATAGGTTTCAGTGGTCAGGGGGGCATCTTCGCCGACGATCTGAATGAACTGTTCCAGGGCGTTACGATAGGTGGCGATGGTACGGGGAGAGCGTTGGAGCGTGCTCAGGAAGTGTTCGATCTGGTCGCGCATGGGATTTCTCCTTGACCCCAAACCTCGTTCGCAAGGCCGGGTTTGGGATGACTGGGGGGTATAATATCATTCGATATAATGGAAATTATATCGAATGATTCTGATTTGTCAAGGGTCGCCGTCGCCACAAAAAGGTTTTTCGTCGCCACAGTTGCAGTTACACCCCCTCCCCGCTTGCGCCTGCGGGGTTGTCTGGCAGGAGCGACTGTTACCAGCAGAAAGTTTTCTGCCGGTAATGGAACATTGTGGCGCTTCAGGGAAAATAGAGAACACTACCCCTTCCCCATATCAGCCTGGAGACAGATCTGAACAACGAATCGCATGCAAAAACAAAATTTTTCTTCGATAGTATTAAATTTTGTTTAATTTATACTCCTGATGAAGGCTGCGTAACTATTCCCCCCTGCCTCAAAACCGTTTGGGATGTCATTGCGAGGAGCGTTCTTTGCGACGAAGCAATCCCCAAGCGGTTCATTTAGCCTGATGAATTCGGAGATTGCTTCGCCAAAAAAACGGCTCGCAATGACATGGCTGAGTGGTTACGAGGCTGCCATTCCCCACACCCCGCCCCCTCACCCTTGACATCCCTCCCCTCTCACAGCATAATCTCCCCCATGCTGACCGAACTGGAGCTTTATGATCGCGTCCGCTTGCGCAAGCCACATCCCTGCGGCTCGTATGAGTGGATCGTCGTGCGCCTGGGGGCGGACATCGGGCTGGAGTGCACGGGATGCAAGCGGCGCATCCTGCTTTCGCGGCGTGAGCTGGCGCGTCGCCTGAAGACCATCCTTCCACGGAGTACCGATGAACCTTCCGTCAAACCATAAACCGCACGTTGTGCTGCTCTTTTCAGATACCGGCGGCGGGCATCGCTCGGCAGCCGAGGCCATCGTCGAGGCGCTTCAGATCGAATGGGGAGATGCCATCACCACGGAGATGGTGGATTTTTTCCGCTACTATGCTCCTCCCCCTTTCAACCATGCCCCGGAACTCTATCCCCTGATGGTGAAAATTCCCGAAGCCTGGGGCGCCACCTTTTATCTGACCGATGGCCGCGCCCGTGCCCGCGCCATCACCTCCGCCCTCTGGCCCTATGTGCGCCGCGCTGCCTTCAAACTGATCCGTCATCATCCCGCCGACCTGTACATCAGTGTCCATCCGCTTGCGACCACCCTGCCGTTGAACGCACTGGGGAAACAGCGCCCGCCTTTCCTCATTGTCGTCACCGACCTCGTCACCACCCATGCCCTGTGGTACGATGACCGCGCCGACCTGATCCTGCTCCCCACCGAGATGGCCTGCGAGCGGGCGATTGCCAATCACATGCCGCCGCAAAAACTGCGCGTCGTCGGGTTGCCGGTTTCGCAGCGCTTTTGCGCCCCGTTCGCGGGGCCACAGGGTGTCCCAACGGGCGATAAGATCGCCCTGCGCACGCGCCTGGGATGGCCGGTGGATCGCCCCCTCGTGCTCCTGGTGGGAGGCGGCGAAGGGATGGGGCCGCTGACCGCCAACGCCTTTGCCATCGCCGAGGCCGGGCTTGACCTGGCCCTGGTGATCGTTGCCGGGCGCAATCAGCGCCTGAAGGCCGAGCTGGAATCCCGCCGCTGGCCTGTCCCCACCTTCATCTACGGTTTCACGCGCGAGATGCCCGACTTCATGCGTGCTGCGGACGTGCTGGTGACCAAAGCCGGCCCCGGCACCATCAGCGAGGCGCTCAACGCCGGCCTGCCGCTGCTGCTCTATGCTCGTCTGCCGGGGCAGGAAGATGGAAATGTCAAATTCGTGGTGCGCGAGCGACTGGGACACTGGGCGCCGCGCCCGCAGTACCTGGTGAGCATCCTGCGCCAGTGGATCGAACAGCCCCAGGTACGCGAATCCTTTGCCGCCCGCGCCCGCCAGAAGGCCCGTCCGCAAGCGGCTCTCACCATCGCCCGCATCGTCGGCGAGCAGCTTGGCCTCCCCGTGGAGGAGAATATCCCCCATGCCAGTTTGGGATGAGCACCACCTGGAGTTTTTCAGCCTCAGCCCTCCGCAGACCCAACGCCTGGGCATTCGCCTGGGTCGAAACCTGCAAACGGGCGATTTGATCTGCCTGCAGGGAGAGATCGGCAGCGGCAAGACCACCTTCGTGCGCGGCGTGGCCAGCGGCTGGGGCAGCCCGGACCCGGTTTCCAGCCCGACCTTCGTCCTGGTCAACGAATATCGCCGTCCCGATGGGCTGCGCCTCTACCACCTGGACGCTTATCGCCTGGCGCATCTCCAGGAGGCCCTTGAGCTGGACCTGGAGGCCATGCTCACCACGGGAGCGCTGATCGTCGAATGGGCAGAACGGCTCACGCCCCTGCTCCCGATGGAAAGGTTATGGATCGTCATCGAGTACGTGGACGAGGAAGTGCGCCGCTTCTGGTTTGAGGCCCAGGGGAAGCGCTACGATCTCCTGCTGCAGCAGTTACGCACCTCCATCTATGGAGCCTGATATGATCTTAGCGATAGATACCTCCACCGCCTGGTGCGGCCTGGCCCTCTACCGCCCTGGGGAAGTGATCGCCGAAGCGATCTGGAAAACGCAGTCCTACCACACCGCGCATCTCGCCCCGGCCCTGGAGCATCTGCTGCGCCTGAGCGGTGTCTCGACGCGCGATCTCCAGGGCGTGGCGGTTGCGCTTGGCCCCGGCTCCTTCACCGCCTTGCGCGTCGGGCTGGCGCTTGCCAAGGGGCTGTGTTTAGTGCTTCAGGTCCCGATTGCCGGCGTGCCGACCTTAGACGTGTTAGCGGCTGCGCAGGCCGCGCGCCGCGGCTTCCAATCGCTGATCGCCGCCCTTCAGGCCGGGCGGGGTCGTCTGGCCATTGCCCGCTACACACCGGAAAATGGTCGCTGGAAAGCATCCGAATCCCCGAAACTCGTCACCCTGGAGGCCCTGCTCAATATGCTGGAGCTTCCCACGCTCCTGTGCGGCGAATTCACGCCGGAGCAGCGCAGGCAACTGGAGAAGCATCCCCTGGTCTTCCTGCCCGCGGCTTCGGCCTGTGTGCGTCGCCCGGCGGTGCTGGCCGAGCTGGGATGGCAGAAGATTCAGCAAGGCAAGGCCGATCCCCTGGCGAGCCTGGCGCCGATCTACCTGCACCTGACGGAGAACGCCTGATGTCCACGCTGACCATCCGCCCCATGAGACGAGAGGATTTGAGCGCCGTGGTGGAGCTGGAACGGCTCTCGTTCACCCTGCCATGGTCGGAAAATGCCTTTCGCTACGAGCTTGAAACCCCGGCCAGCCGCGCCTGGGTCGTCGAAAAGGATGGGCAGGTGGTGGCGAGCCTGGTGCTCTGGCTGGTGCTGGATGAAGCACACATCGCGACCGTAGCGGTTCATCCCGATCATCGCCGTCAGGGCATCGCGCGCGCCCTGCTCCTCCACGCTTTGCGCGCTGCCTGGAACGAAGGCGCGCGCCAGGCATTCCTGGAAGTGCGCCTGAGCAACCTGGCCGCCCAGGAGTTATACCGTCAGCTCGGCTTTGAAATCAGCGGGCGGCGCCCCCGCTACTATCACGATAACCATGAAGACGCATTGCTGATGACCTTGAAAGAGGATACAATGCAGGAAATCTTGAAAATTCCCGATGCGGAGAGGTCCCATGAATCCTGAAGAGATACTGGATCAGGTGGCTCGCGAGGTGGCCGTCTGTACCCGCTGTCCGTTACACCACTCGCGTAAGAAAGCCGTCCCCGGCGAGGGGCCGGCCAGCGCCGAGATCATGTTCATCGGCGAAGCGCCGGGATTCTACGAAAACGAGCAGGGACGCCCGTTTGTGGGCGCCGCCGGCCAGTTCCTGGACGAGCTGCTCCAGCGCGCCGGGCTGAAGCGCGAGGAAGTCTGGATCGGCAATGTCATCAAGTGCCGCCCGCCGGGCAATCGCGATCCGCTGCCGGAGGAGCTGGAGGCCTGCAACGAGTATCTGGAGCGGCAGATCGCCGCCATCAATCCGAAGATCATCGTCACCCTGGGGCGCTTCTCGATGGCGAAGTTCCTGCCAGGGGCCAAAATCAGCGCCATTCACGGCCAGATGCGTCGCGTGGGCAATCGCTTCGTGATCGCCATGTACCACCCGGCCGCCGCCCTGCACCAGGCCTCTTTGAAGGCGACGGTCATCGAGGATTTCACCCGCCTGCCGCAACTTTTGCAACAGGCCCGCGCCGAGTTGATGCGCCTCACCCCGCCGCCCTCCCCTGCTCCACCTCCGGATGAACATGAAGAACCCAAACAACTTTCCCTGTTTTAGCCTATGCGACTCCTCAAACTTTCCCTGTTTTTCCTGATCCTGCTGAGCGCCTGCCGCGCCTCCCCACCGCCCCCTGCGGGCGATCCCGCGCGGCTCATGACGCAAGCCGTGGTGACCGTCTGGGCGGCAGCGACGCAGACCGTGGCGGCACAGCCCACGGCCACCTTCACACCGCCCCCTCCGACCGCCACCCCCACCCCGCCGCGCACGCCCCCGGCCCTGCCCCCCCTCTACACCACCTCCCTGCTCAACCCGCTGGATACGCCCCATGCCTACATCCAGGATACCTGTCAGTACCTGAAGGCGAAATGGGACCCGAACAATGCCGCCCCCGGCACCGTGGTCATGGTGATCATGTTCCACTCCATCACCAAAGGCGAAGCGACCAATCCCTACCAGATCAGCGCCTCCGAGCAGCGCATGATCCTGCGTGACCTGAAAGAGCAGGGCTTTGAAGCCATCAACATTCAGCAGTTAGCGGATTTCCTCTATCGCAACGCCCGCATCCCGCGCCGTTCGGTAGTGCTGATCGTGGATGATCGCCATCACGCCGAGTATTTCAACAACCACTTTCGCCCCTTCTATGAGCAATGGGGCTGGCCGGTGGTGAATGCCTATATCGCCAAAGACGAACGCCCGGACCTGTGGCAGGAGAACGCTGCCCTGGCTGCCGAAGGCTGGGTGGACTACCAGGCGCACGGCGTGATCCATAACGATCCCATTGGCCCGGCTTCCACTGAGGAATACATGCGTGGCGAGTTATTCGGAGCGAAGGCGAACCTGGAAAAGTACTTCCACAAGACGCCCATCGCTTATATCTGGCCAGGGGGAGGCTTTACGCCCCGTGCGGTACAGATCGCGCGCCAGGCCGGCTACCAGCTCGGTTTCACCATCAACCCGCGTGGCCCGTTGATGTTCAACTGGGTGCCGCTGGCGGATGCCCCGGACCCCAACCGCCCCGCCTACCTTGCCGAAGGCCCGGCTGCCGATCCCCTGATGACCCTGCCGCGCTACTGGGATAAGGACGCCCGCGCCCACCTGGATACCGTGCGTCGCATTGGCAACGAGGCCGCCGCCTATGCCGAACAGCACCGCGCCGCCGAAATCGAGTACTACAACATCGTCTGCGCCCCCACCTACGGGCCACTGCCGCAGGGACAGTAGCCGCCCACCGTCCATCGTCCGCGGTCTATCGTCCACCCTCAACCATCCATCGTCTATCGTCCACTCTGTCCACTGTCTATCGTCCATTCTCAGGAGGTCCTATGGAACTGCAACTGATCCCCATTCAAAAGCCGGAAAACGTCAACTTCATCCTGGGGCAATCCCATTTCATCAAGACAGTTGAGGACGTGCACGAAGCGCTGGTCAACGCCGTGCCCGGCATCCGCTTTGGCCTGGCGTTCAACGAAGCCTCGGGCAAGTGCCTGGTGCGCTGGTCAGGCACGGACGAGGCGATGATCGAGCTGGCGCGCACCCATGCGCTTGCCATCGGCGCCGGGCACATGTTCATCGTCTTCCTCGCCGAAGGCTACTACCCGATCAACGTCCTCAAGGCCATCCAGGCCGTTCCGGAGGTGGTGCGCATCTACTGCGCCACCGCCAACCCGGTCCAGGTCATCGTTGCCCAGACTGAACAGGGGCGCGGCATCCTGGGCGTCGTGGATGGCGCTTCCCCGAGGGGCATCGAAGGCGCAGAAGATATGGAGTGGCGCAAGCAATTCCTGCGCAAGATCGGCTACAAGCTCAGCTGAGACAGGAGGTCGCCATGCCTCCCTTCCTCACCACCCATTGCCCTTACTGCCGGCGGGTCAACCACTACGATCTTGCCGCGCTGCGCGCCGAAGTCGCTGCCTACAAGGGTCAGGTGCTGCGGGCGCTCTCCTCGGAGGAGTTCAGCGTCGCCTGCCAGTATGCGGATTGTGGGCGGCGCTTTAAGATCTCCCTGCCGGCTGACTCTCCAGGAGGAAAGCCCGATGACTGAAACTCCTCCCCAACCCTCCGAGACGATCCCTGTCCCTGCGCAACCCCTTTCCGCCGAAGACGAGCACCTGGAAAAGCTCTTTGACGAGCTGGAAAGCGACTCGCTGAAGACGCTGGAGGAAGCGGCGCGCCAGATCATCACCCTCTCCACGGCCCTGTTGGGCGCTTTCTTTGGTCTGCTCTCCCTGGAGAAAGCGCCGCAATACCTGGGGTTTGCGGAGGTCAAATTCCTGGGCAGCGCCACGCTGATCGCCTTCTTCCTCGCTCTGCTCCTGGCGCTGCTGGTGATCGCCCCGCGCCGCTACCTCTTCCCCCGCGCCAGCCTGACCGTTAAACGCGCCCTGCTGAACGAAATCCTGCAGCGCAAACATCGCCGCGTGCGCCTCGCCTCCTGGCTCTTCGGGCTGGGCGCCCTGCTCATGCTCCTGGCCGCGCTCGACCTGCTGCTTCTGCGGCTGTAGGACAGGCTTTCTGTCAACAGCAGGACGGGCTTTCCAGCCGTCAAACTGGACGGTGGAGATAGACCGCAAGCGGCGGACTCCAGAATGCTGGCCCAAAGGAGAACCCATGCTCACGCTCACCCTTTCCCTGACATCTTCCGACGTGACCGTACATGTCAACGGCGCAGAGAGCCATCGTTTCCCTTTTTCTGCGCTGAGATGGAGCCAGGAGGATATAGAAGCCTTTCGCCAGGCCCCCTCCACGCGGGGGCAGCATCTTTACCGGCTGCTCTTTCCAGCAGGTTCGGCGGCGGCGCGCGCCTTGCAGGCCCTGCCGCTCGCCACGGACGAAAGCGGTCGCCTGGCCTTGCAACTGGAACATGAAGCCCTGCACGCTGAGCCCTGGGAATATCTCCACGATGGTCAGACCTACCTGGCGACCGAGCGCCCCTTCCTGCGCCTGGTCCAGGCGGCCTTCCCCATGCCTGCTTTGACGGAGCGCCTGCGCCTGCTCTTCATCCCCTCCGATCCCCTGCTCCCCTTCGACCCGGACCGCCCCTCCCACCTCGACCTGGAGACGGAGTGGAAAGAGTTAGAAGAAGCGTTGCGCGATCTGGACCCGCCCCTCGACCTGGAAGAGGTGCGCCCACCGACCTTTGGCGAGTTGCAAAAGCGAATGCCCGGCGAGCACAGCCTGATCCTGCACTTCACCGGTCACGGCACGGTGCAGGGGGATCGTGCTTTCCTGATCTTTGAGCAGCCCAGCGGTCGCGCTGCGGAAGTGCCCGACAGGCAGGTGACCGCCGCCTGGCGGGGGAGGGCGATCCTGGTGGTGCTCTCCGCCTGCCTGAGCGCTGCCCCCGCGCAGGGCCAGGAGGCCAGCCTGGCCCACCGCCTCTGCCGCCAGGGCATCCCCTTCGTCCTGGGGATGCAAATGATCGTCCCCGAAATCCCGGCGCGTCAGTTCACCACCCTCTTTTATCGCTACCTGATGGCCGGCGAAGACCTCTTTGAGGCCGTGCGCCAGGCGCGCCTGAGCCTGCTCAGCCAAAGCAACCCGCTGGCCGAGCTGCTGATGGGCATCCCCGTGCTCTATGCCGCCGAAACCGGCCGCGCCATCCTGCGCCCCGCAGGGCGCGGCTTGCAGCTCCGCCCCTCCCCGCGCCCGGACCTGAGCGCCCTGCCGGTCCCTGAACGCGGCTTCTTCGGTCGCCAGCAAGAGCTGGTGGAGATCGGCGAACGGCTGACTGCCCCTCCGCGCCGTGAGGGCGCCGCCTTCCAGCCGCGCACCCTCACCCTGCACGGCACCGGCGGCATCGGCAAGACCATTCTGCTGCGCAGGGCCGCCGAACGCTTCGCCTGGGCCTTCCCCGATGGCGTGCTGGCCATATCGCTCGAACCCCTGCAGCCCACCGAGATAGTCACCAGACTGGAAGCCTTCTTCGGCCTGCCCGAAGGCCGCGACGCTGAAGGCCGCCCCCTGGAACTCGAAGCGCGCCTCCAACGCCTTTTAGAGGCCCTGCAGGACAAACGCCTGCTGCTCGCCCTGGATAACTTCGAGAGCCTCTTCAAGGCCCGCCAGGAGGGGACGGAAGAGCAAAAGGACGCGGCTACCGATCTCTACAAATTCTTCGAGCAAATCCCTGCCCGCGGCCCAATGCTGCTCATCTCCAGCCGCGAGAGGACCGAACTGCCCGGCGAGATGCTCATCCCCGTGTACGGCCTGGCAGAGGCGGCCGGTGCGGACTTCTTCTACAGTCTGGTATCCGGGCGGCGCAGTCAACTGACCCGCCAGGACTGCCTGGCGGTGGCGCGCGCCGTGGAGGGCCATCCCCTGGCCCTGCGCCTGCTCGCCCCGCTCTTCGATAGCGGTGAAGGCCAGGATATGCAGGATTTCCTGCAAAACCTGGAAGTACACCTGCGCCAGGCCAGACACAGGATGGCGGAGGGCGAACGTCACGATACGCTCCAGGCCTGCTTCGATTTCTCCCTGACCTACCTGGAAAAAGCCGCCCCCGAACGGGTGGCGGCCCTGGCGCGCCTTTCGCTCTTCCGCGGCGACTTTCCTGCCTTTCTGGCGGCGCCGGTGCTCTTCGGCAGCGAGCACCTGCTGAAAGATGAAGACCAGCAAAAAGCCATCCAGGAGGCCGAGGCCGTGCTGCTGCGCCTGTGGGAGTTCGGGCAACTGGAGCGCCGCGAAGTCCTGCCGCTGGGGACGAGCGCGCTCTATCTCTACCACCTGCACCCGGCGCTGCGCCCCTTCGCCGCCACCCGCCTGGACGAAGCCGGCCGCGTCGCAGCCGCAGAAGGCTACTTCCTCGCCATGCGCCGCCTGGGAAGCCTCGCCTACGCCGAATTTGAAAAGGGCGGCCTGGAGGCATTCCTGGCCCGTCGCGCCATCCAGGACCTGGTTTCTGCCTGTGCCTTGCGCCAGGATGCGGAAGGAAGCACCCTGCGCTTTCACACCGCCTGGTTGTTGACCGTCTTTGGCGACCTGGACGGGGCGATGCGCCTCTACCAGCAGTCGCTCGAACTGGATGAACGCCTGGGCGACCTGCAGGGCAAAGCCGCCACGCTGCACCAAATGGCCGGCATCTACGTCACCCGCGGCGACCTGGGGGGGGCGATGCGCCTCTACCAGCAGTCGCTCGAACTGGATGAACGCCTGGGCGACCTGCAGGGCAAAGCCGCCACGCTGCACCAAATGGCCCGCATCTACGTCACCCGCGGCGACCTGGACGGGGCGATGCGCCTCTACCAGCAGTCGCTCGAACTGGAGGAACGCCTGGGCGACCTGAAAGGCAAAGCCGCCACGCTGCACGAAATGGCCAGCGTGCTCGTCACCCGCGGCGACCTGGACGGGGCGATGCGCCTCTACCAGCAGTCGCTCGAAATCAAGGAACGCCTGGGCGACCTGAAGGGCAAAGCCGCCACACTGCACCAAATGGCCAACGTGCTGGTCACCCGCAGCGACCTGGAGGGGGCGATGCGCCTCTCCCAGCAGTCGCTCGAAATCAAGGAACGCCTGGGCGACCTGAAGGGCAAAGCCGCCACGCTGCACGCCATGGCCAACGTGCTGGTCACCCGCGGTGACCTGGACGGGGCGATGCGCCTCTACCAGCAGTCGCTCGAAATCAAGGAACGCCTGGGCGACCTGCAGGGCAAAGCCGCCACGCTGCACGCCATGGCCAACGTGCTGGTCACCCGCAGCGACCTGGAGGGGGCGATGCGCCTCTACCAGCAGTCGCTCGAACTGGAGGAACGCCTGGGCGACCTGAAGGGCAAAGCCACCACGCTGGCAATGATGGCCCAGGTGCATATTCTGCGCGGCGAGCAAGAGCCCGCCCTGCGCGCCTTGCTGGTTTCACTGCAAATCCTCTCCCAAATCGGCGCCGCCCCGGATGCCCAAAAAGTGGCGGGCATTCTCGCTGGCTGGCGTGAGCAAATGGGCGCTGAGGCCTTCGACCGCCTGTGGCAGCAGGTGACGGGGGGAGACCTCACCCCTGGCCCCCCTCCTAAGGGGAGAGGGGAGTCTGCGGAGGGAGGAGAAGGGCAGGCGCAGGCCATGGCCATCGAGCAGTTCATCGCCCTGGTACTGACGGCAGCGCATGAGAAACGCCCCGAAGCCGCCGAACTCTTTGAATTCGTCTCCCGGCTGGCTGCAGATCCCTCCCAACCGGCCGCCCTGCGCAGGCTCGGCAAAGTCCTCCAGCGACTGATGCTTGGCGATAGCCGGGTGGACCTCTCCGGGCTGCCCGCCGCGTGGGTGGAGGTGATTCGGAAGTATGGGACCGTCAACGAATAGGGGAACGAATCAACGAATATGGACGGCGGACCGCAGACGGCGGACGGCGGGATAGACCACAGACCGCGAGTATGGGACCGTCAACGAATAGGGAACGAATCAACGAATGGAGCCCCCATCAGGACGGGCTTTCCGGCCTGCTGGGGGAAGGCCGTCAGCCGAGGGGAGTGTGCATTCGTTTATTCGTTAAAAATTCGTTGACGGTATGGCTTCGTGTTGTAGAGGTGAACATGTCCCTTGTTGTGGATGCAACCGGTAATGCGCTGACTTATAAAATCATCGGCCTGGCCATGGAAGTACACAACGAACTGGGGTATGGCTTCAAGGAAGAAGTGTACGAAAAAGCGCTGGAGGTCAAACTGCGTCAGGCTGGCATTCAGCCCTTTCGTCAATATGAAGTCTTTGTCGCATACGAAGGCGAGCAGGTTGCCACTTTTTACCTGGATTTGTTCCCGGAACAGCAAGTTGTCGTGGAAATCAAGGCCTTCAGCCATCAGTTGACCAATGACGAAGTGGCACAGGTGATCAATTACCTGAAGGCTACCGGCGCAGCGGTAGGGTTGCTGTTCAATTTCGGACGCCGCCGGCTGGAATACCGTCGCCTGTTTCCACCTCAAGACATGAAACCGGTACAGCGCCTTGGTCGAGATAACGCTATCAGGAGGTGATCATGCTCCTGAACAAGACTGTGCACCAACCTGTTGGAAAGAGAGGCAGACCGTCAACGAATAGGGGAACGAATCAACGAATATGGACGGCGGACCGCAGACGGCGGACGGCAAAAATGGACGGTGGACGGTGGTAGGGCAGGTTTTCGAGGCTGGCGGGGGATGACCGTCAACGAATAGGGAACGAATCAACGAATGTGGACGGCGAACCACGGGCGGCACAGCACGGCTTTCCAGCACGTCGGGAGAGAAAAACCTTCGTGCCTTCGTGACTTAGTGGTTTATTTTTATGACAGGCTTCCCGGCTTGCTGGGGGAAGGCCGTCCGCCGAGGGGAGTTTGCATCCGTTTATTCGTTAAAAATTCGTTGACGGTATGGCTTACACGCGCAGGACAGGCTTCCCGGCTTGCTGGGGGAAGGCCGTCAGCGGAGGAGGGAGCGTGCATTCGTTGATTCGTTAAAAATTCGTTGACGGTATGCCTTCCACGCGCAAGACAGGCTTCCCGGCCTGCTGGGGAAAGGCCGTCCGCCGCGGGAGCGTGCATTCGTAAAAATTCGTTGACGGTATAGCTCCATGGTGGTAGCTTTGCCCAGGTCCAGGGAGATGGCGCAGGAGAAGGCAGGGAAAGCCAGATTCAAGCGGAGGTTCCACGGCGGGCAAACCCCGATATTTATGATATTTATCTATAATATTGACAAACGTCCGCCTTCCTGCTATACTATCCAGTGATGAAAAGCACACGGGAACGCGTGTTACAACTTCTCGCCCGCAAGCCCCGTCAGACGGTCAATGAGCTGGCTCAGGAACTGGGGATTAATCCGATCTCCATGCGCCATCACCTGAACGTGCTGCAGATGGAGGGGCTGATCGCAGCGGAGGAAAAACGCCATGGGGTGGGACGCCCACGGCTGGTGTATTCCCTGACGGAAAAAGGCCGCGAACGTTTCCCGACCGGCTATCTGCGCCTGACCATGCGCCTGCTGGAGCAGATGAAAGAAACCATGCCCACCCCCATGGTAAAGAGCCTGTTCAGCCAGATCGCCGCCGACCTGGCGCGCGAATACACCGCCGAACTGGAAGGGTTGAGCATGGAAGAGCGGCTGGAGCTGGTGAAAGCCCTGCTCAGTCAGGAAGGGTTTGTCGTCGAGTGGGAACGGCGGGGGGAACAATATCAGATTCATGAGCTCGCCTGTCCCTACTATCAAATCGGCATCAGCCACCCGGAGGTCTGCACGGTGGACGAGGAGTTAATCTCCAAAATGCTTGCCGTCCCGGCGGAGAAAGTACAGTGTGTGCTGACCGGCGGCAACTACTGTACCTACGTTATCCAATCCTCTACGGAGAAAAAGCATGAGCGAAACGGTGAATCAAATCAAGTGGAGCCTGCATGAAACACATCCCGACCTGGTACAACCCCTGCGCGAGAAACTCTCACAGGTCGTAGACCCGGAGATCGGGCTGAATGTTATCCAGTTAGGCCTGATCCGCGAGGTGCGCATCGAAGACCATGTGGCGCGGATGCGGATGATCCTCACCACCCCCTTTTGCCCCTACGGGCCGGCGCTGATCGAAGCGACGCGCCAGAAGGCCCAGGAAGCCCTGGGGATGCCGGTGACCATCGAGATGGGGATGGAAATATGGGATTTCTCGATGATGGAAGACCCATCGGTGCTGGATTGGGGCCTGTACGGTTGAGCCATGCCCAACCGCCTGATCCATGCCCTTTCTCCTTATCTTCGTCAACATGCCTCCAACCCTGTTGACTGGTATCCATGGGGGGAAGAAGCACTCGAGAAAGCCCGCCGTGAATCGAAGCCGATCTTCCTGAGCATTGGATATGCGGCCTGTCACTGGTGTCACGTGATGGCCCATGAGTCGTTTGAGGATGCGGAGATTGCCCAAATCCTGAACGAGCATTTTGTTCCAATCAAGGTAGATCGAGAGGAGCGGCCAGACCTGGATGAGATTTACATGCAGGCCACAATCGCCTTGAGCGGTCAGGGCGGCTGGCCGATGTCGGTCTTCCTGACGCCAGACCTGCAACCCTTCTTCGCCGGCACTTATTTCCCCAAAGAACCCCGCTATCGGATGCCCTCCTTTCGCCAGGTGCTCCTGGCGGTCCTGGATGCCTGGCAGAACGAGCGCAGCCGCATTCTGGCCTCCGCCGAATCCATCACCCGCCAGTTACAGGCCTCGCTCCTCAACCCCTACCCTGGCGCGCTCACGCCGCAATGGCTGGACGCCATCACGGAGGAGCTACTGCGCACGTATGATTGGGTGCATGGCGGCTGGGGCGGCCCACCCAAATTTCCCCAACCGCTGCTGATCGAATTCCTGCTCCATCAGGCCTGGAAGGGAAATGCCCGGGCCCTGGAGGTATGCCTGCACGCGCTGCGCTGTATGGGGAAGGGCGGCATGTATGACTGGGTCGGTGGAGGATTCCATCGTTACAGTGTGGATGCGCAGTGGCTGGTGCCGCACTTTGAAAAGATGCTCTACGACAACGCGCTGCTGGCGCGCGTCTATCTGCACGCCTGGCAATTGACGCGCGATCCCTTCTTCTACCACATCGCCGAAGCGACGCTGCACTTCCTGGCGCGGGAACTCACCCACCCCAGGGGCGGCTTTTTCAGCAGCCTGGACGCTGATTCGGAGGGGGAAGAAGGAAAGTATTACGTCTGGACTGCAGACGAGCTGGAAAAAGTCCTGAAAGAAGATTATCCGCTCTTTCGCAGCGCCTTCAACATCCGTCCATTCGGGAACTGGGAAGGTAAAACGGTGTTGCAGCGCGCTCTGGATGATCACAGCCTGGCCCGACAGTTTGGGATCAGCGTGGAAGAAGTGGAAGCAAGGCTGGAACGCGGACGGGAAGCGTTATTCCGCTACCGTCAGGCACGGGTGCCCCCTGCAACGGACGTGAAGGTTATCACCTCCTGGAATGGGCTGGCTCTCGCCACACTGGCAGAGTTTGCATGGTTCGCGGATCAATCGCCCGGCGGCACACAGGGGGAAAGTCAGATGCTGGCTGGGTCTTTGGGGGGTTTTTCGTTGGTGGCTCAGAGGGATTGGTATTTATTGGCTACACGAAATGCGAAATTCTTGCTCGACGCCCTCGGCTACCCCGATCTCCGCCACGCCTGGAACAACGGGCTGTTGAGCCAGGAAGGCTTCCTGGAAGATTACGCCAGCCTGATCCTGGGCTTGCTCCAACTCTATCGGTGTGATTTTAACCCCACCTGGTATCAGGCCGCCAGGACGTTAACCGAAGCCATGCTCCGCCATTTCTACGATCCCCAACACGGATTTTTCGACACCCCCTCCGCCGAGGGTCTGCCGTTCCGCCCGCGCCAGGTGCAAGACAACGCCACCCCCAGCGGTAGCGCGCTGGCGGTCACCGTCCTGTTGCGCATGAACGCGCTGGAAGGGAAAACCGAATGGCGCGCCATCGCCGAAAGGAGCATCGAACAACAGGCCGCCCTCATTGCCCGCTATCCCCACGCCTTCGGGCAGTGGTTGCTCGCCGCCGACCTGGCGCTGACCCCCTCTCAGGAGATCGCGCTCCTGGGCCGCTCCTTCCAGGATTTGCATCCCCTGCTCCAGACCATGCGCCAGGGCTGGTATCCGTACGCGGTCATCGCCGCCAGCGCCTTCCCGCCCTCCCCTGAATCCCCGGCCCTGCTCCACGACCGTCCGCTTCAGGATGTCGCAAGCGCCTATGTCTGTCATCACTTTGTCTGCGAACGCCCTGTAAGCACTCCCGAGGAGCTTCACGCCCTGCTCCGCCCCACATCCCCAACCTCCTGACCGGCTAACTGTGGTAAAATGTGGCCATTCCTCATCCACAGGGCTGCGATGGATAACCGTATCCCCCTGCTACGCATCCAAAACCTGAAAACTTACTTTTACACCGAAGATGGCATCGTCAAAGCGGTAGACGGCGTAGACCTCGAAGTCTACCCCGGCGAAGTGTTGGGCCTGGTCGGCGAATCGGGATGTGGCAAAAGCGTCACCTCGCTCTCGATCATGCGCCTGATCGCCCCGCCCGGCAAAATCGTAGAGGGCGAAATCTGGTTTGATGGGCAGAATCTGCTCAGCCTCCCGGAGAAGCAGATGATCGCCATCCGCGGCAACCGCATCTCGATGATCTTCCAGCAACCCCAGACAGCGCTCAATCCGGTTTTCAAAGTCGGCGATCAGATCGTCGAGGTGCTTCAAATCCACCGCCAGATGGACCGTAAAACGGCCTGGGAACGGGCGATAGAGATGCTTCGCCTGGTCGGCATTCCAGACCCAGAACGGCGCGCCCAGGCCTACCCTCATGAGCTTTCCGGCGGCATGGCCCAACGGGTGATGATCGCCATGGCCCTGGCCTGCGAGCCGGCCCTGCTGATCGCCGATGAACCCACCACCGCCCTCGATGTCACCATCCAGGCCCAAATCCTCGACCTGATGCGCAACCTGCGCCAGCAGATCAACACCGCCATCATCCTCATCACCCACGATCTGGGCGTGGTCGCCGAAATGGCCGAGCGCGTGGCCGTGATGTATGCCGGGCAGATCGTGGAACAGGCGGAGGTCAACGCCCTGTTTGATACCCCGCTCCACCCCTACACCCAGGGGCTGCTGGAATCAATCCCGGTGTTAGGAGAATTCAAAGAGCGTCTGGCGGTCATCCCCGGCAGCGTCCCAAACCTGATCAACCTGCCGCCCGGCTGTCGTTTTGCCCCACGCTGCCAGGCAAGGGTCAAATATGGTCTGAAGATTTGCGAGCAGGAAATGCCTGCCCTGCAGGAGATCGCCCCCGGTCATCGGGTACGTTGCTGGCTGTACCAGCAAGCACCCGATCATCAGCTGCCGTTCCCCCTCGCGGCAAAGGTCTGAACCATGAACAACGCCCGCCCACTCCTCGAAGTTCAAAACCTGAAAACCTACTTTCCCGTGCGCGCCGGGTTGCTGCAGCGCGTGGTCGGCTGGGTAAAGGCAGTAGATGACGTCTCCTTCACGGTCTATGAAGGGGAGACGCTGGGGCTGGTGGGTGAATCTGGCTGTGGCAAGACGACGGTGGGACGCTCCATCCTGCGCCTGATCGAACCCAACGCCGGCCGCGTGCTCTTCGAGGGGCAGGATGTGCTGCGCCTGCGTGGGCGCGAATTGAAAGCGCTGCGCCGCAACATGCAGATCATCTTCCAGGACCCCTACGGCTCACTCGATCCGCGCCTGCCCATCGGCGAATCCATCATCGAGGGCCTGCACATCCACGGCATTGGCACGCCCCAGGAACGCTATCAGCTCATGCTGGATATCCTCCGCAAAGTGGGGTTAGAGAGCTACCACGCCCGACGCTACCCGCACGAATTCTCCGGCGGTCAGCGGCAGCGCATCGGCATCGCGCGCGCCCTGGCGCTGCGCCCGAAATTCATCGTCTGCGACGAACCCGTCTCTGCCCTGGATGTCTCCATCCAGTCCCAGGTGCTGAACCTGCTCAAAGACCTGCAGCAGGAATTCGGCCTGACCTATCTCTTCATCGCTCACAACCTGAGCGTGGTCGAGCACATCTCGGATCGGGTGGCTGTCATGTACCTGGGGAAAATGGTTGAAATTGCCCCGCGCCAGGAAATCTTCCGCTCCCCCCTGCACCCTTACACCAAAGCCCTGCTCTCTGCCATTCCCATCCCCAACCCCAAAGTGCGCCGCGAGCGCATGATTCTGAAAGGCGATGTTCCCAGCCCGTTGAATCCCCCGCGCGGCTGTCGCTTTCATCCCCGCTGCCCCTGGGCCAAAGACATCTGTTCTCAGGAAGAACCGCCCTTGCGGGAAGTTTCCCCCGGACATCAAGCAGCCTGCTGGCTGATCGAATCATGAGACCTCTCCCCTGGATCCTTCTGCTGTCGCTCTTGCTGAGCGCCTGCCTGCCGTTGATACCTCCCCCGCTGGCGCAGACCGCGCTCCCCGCAACACCCTCTGCGCTGCCGACGGCTTCTTCCACTCCCACCCCGGCCCCCCGTTCGCTGACCATCTGCCTGGGAGAGGAGCCGAACACGCTCTATCCCTTAGCTCGGCTGAACGCCGCTGCCCGCACCGTGCTCTCCACCGTCTATGACGCGCCGGCTGAACGCCTCAACTACACCTATGTCCCCATCATCCTGGAAAAAATCCCCACCCTGAAGGACGGCGATGTCAGGCTGGAGCGTGTGACGTTGAAACGTGGGGATGAGATCGTGAACGCGGAGGGCCAGGTCCAGGCCCTGGCGCCAGACGTGCGCTTTCTCCCGGCCGGCTGTCGCAGCGCGGACTGCGCCGTTCGCTGGGATGGAAAGAGCAACGTGACCATGGAGCGTATGCGCGTCACCTTCAAGCTCCTCAGCGATATTTACTGGTCCGATGGCGCCCCGGTCACCGCGGCAGATTCGGTCTTCGCCTACAACCTGGCGGTTGCCCAGAAAGATGCTTTTCACGCCTACCTGCTCGACCGCACCACCTCGTATAAGGCCCTGGACGAACGCACGGTGGAATGGATGGGCAAGCCCGGCTTTATTGACCCCGATTACGTACAAAACTTCTGGCTGCCGCTCCCGGAGCACGCCTGGAAAGACTATAAACCCTCTGAACTTGCCGATCTGGACGTAGTCAGTCGCACGCCACTCGGTTATGGCCCGTACGTGATCCAGGACTGGCGACCGGGCGACTCCATCCTGCTGCGGAAAAACCCCTCCTATTTCCGCGCTCGCAACGGATTGCCGCGCCTGGATACCATCACCTTCCGCTTCCTGCGCGATCCGAATCAGGCGATCAGCGCGCTGATCGCCGGCGAATGCGATCTCCTCGATCCCACCTTACCCCTGGAGGGGCAGGTCGGCCTGCTGCGCTCCCTGGAGCAACAGGGCAAAGTTCGCCTGTGGATCGCACAAACCCCCATTCTCGAATGGCTCGGCCTGGGATTGCGCCCGGCCTCCTATGAGGATGGCTATACCCCTCCGCAGTATGACCGTCCGGACTTCTTCGCCGATGCGCGTTTCCGCCAGGCGCTCGCCCTGTGCCTGGATCGGACGCGCGCCGTGCGCGAAGTGCTCTTCGATACCACCCAGGTCCCGGACACCTTCTTCCCCTCCGCTCATCCCCTGCACGTGACAGGCCTTCCCACCTATCCCTATGATCCTGAGGCTGCGGATGAGCTACTGAAGAGCCTTGGCTGGTACGATCACGATCAAAATCCCTCCACCCCGCGCCGCGCCCATGGCGTTCCCAATGTCCCGGATGGCACCGAGCTGATCCTGCGCTACGACACCACCCAGGCACTGCAGCGTCGCCAGGTAGCTGAAATCCTGGCCTCCTCCCTGCAAACCTGCGGCATTGGCGTTCAACTCCATTTCCATCCCGCCCAGGAATTCTACGCCGAAGGCCCCAAAGGCCTGCTTTTCGGTCGCAATTTTGACCTGGCGCAATATGCCATTGGGGGCGCGTTAGAGGTCACCTGTCGCAACTTCATGAGCGATCAAATCCCCAACGCTCAAAACCACTGGATCGGTGCCAATGTGGAGGGCTACCAGAGCGCAGAATACAATGCCCTGTGTCAGCAGGCCTTGCAATCCCTGCCTGAAGAGCAGAGCTACCAGGAGGCCTACCGCAAGCTCCAGCAGCTCTTCGCCCTGCAACTGCCTGCCATCCCCCTTTATGCCCGTCCGCTCCTGGCCATTTCCCGCCCCGATTTGTGCCGCCTCGACCTGGACGCCACCGCCTTCAGCCCACTCTGGAACATCGAGCAGGTAGATTACGGGGAAGGTTGTCGCTAAACGCTACGTCTCTCAGCCCCTATTCCCTCACAAACACCACGCTCTTATACCCCAGCGACATGAAAAACCGCAGCAGATACACCTCTGCGTTCTCTCGCGCCCGCTGCAGAATTCCATCCTCCAGCGCGGCCTTCAGAATTTCCTGCTCCGCGCGTTGGCGTGCCAGCGTCTCCAGGTCCTTCACCCCTTTGCTCAAAAGTCCAGTCTCGCGATCATAGACATAAGACTTCTCGTTATCCAGCGTCGCCACAAACACCTCCGGCGCCGGCAACCGCACATACAGCACCCCATTCTCCAGCCACATATCCTGCGGCATGATCTTCTGCATATCAATCCCGGCGATCACCACCCCGTGCGCCACAAACAGCAAACGATCCCCCAGCAAAAACCCCAATGTTCCCTGATTCTGCTCCGCTGTGACCACCTTCTCCACCGTGTACTGGATAGTCTCCAGCCGTGCCAGCGCCTGCACCTGATTGATCACCGTGACCGGGTCTGGCAGAATGGTCGGCGTTGGGTGAAGCAGGCTCGCCACCTGCGTCTGCAGAGAAGCGTTTGCCTGTTGCAACGGCGCCACGGCCTGCTGTGTCCCCTCGCGCACCGTTTGTACGATAAAATAGACCCCGGCGATCAAGACGATCAGGATCAGCAATGAAAACAAATTCTGTCGCATGGCTACCTCCTTACGGAAAGATCGGGCCCTCCTATTTTAGCCGAAAAAATAGGGAAAAAAGGACCCGGCCGCCTGCCATCCCGAGCCGCATCCTGCTCCTGGGGCTTCTCCTCCTCCTGAGCGCCTGCCGCGGTGCGCCTTCCTCCCCGACCCCTGGCCCCGCCGCCGCACCTGAAGCCTCGCTGCCCACCCCGACGATCACACCGCAGGCCCCCCTGGGCAGTCGCCAGAACCCGATCCTCTTCGCGTTCCCGCCGCTCTCCCACCCGACCGATCAACAAATCCGTGAAATGCGCCAGCTCACCGATTTTCTCAGTCAGGGCAGCGGTCTCATCCTGGCTGCGGTGATTCCGGCCTCCGAGGAAGAACTGCTCACCGGCCTCTCGGAAGGTCGTTACCACATCGCCTATCTCTCCCCGCTTCTCTACGCCGCCCTCCCCCCCACGGCTGATCTGCAGCCCATGCTTGCCCGCCGCCAGGATGGTAAAATCTTTTACAGCGCCCAGTTTGTCGTCCATCGCCAGCGGGGCCTGATCCCTTTCTTCGACCCGGTCAGCGGTCAGAACACCCAGGATGCCCCTCAGGCCCTGGCCCAGCTCCAGGATCGTCATCCCTGCTGGGTTTCCCCGACCTCGCTGGCCGGCTATCTCATTCCTCGCGCCTATCTCCTCCGCGCCGGCGTCCAGCCGCTGGAGGCCGCCTTCCTTGGGGGGCATGAGGCTGTCCTGCGCGCCCTGTACACCCCCGGCCTGTGCGATTTTGGCGCCACCTACACCGATGCCCGCGCCTTTCCCAGCCTCCCCGCCGATTTTCCAGATATTCAGGATGATATTCAAGTTCTCTGGCGCACGCCGCCCGTCATCCCCTACGATCTCTTCGTCTTCTCCCGTCGCATCCCCCAGGAACAACGCATCCTCTTTGCCCAACGGCTGCAAAGCCTGCCCTTCCGTCCTGAAAAATCCATCCTGGAGCACCTCTTCCAGGTCACGGAACTGGAGCTTGTAGATGAATCCCGCTACCGTGAATTCCTCGATCTCATGCATTCACTGCCTCTCGATCTCCGAATGCTGCTGAGACTAAAACTTCCATAAAACCGTATGAACTGGCTTTTACGACTCTCCTTCCACCTCTGGTATTACTTCCGTCCGCCCTGGGATAAAGGTCAATCGCCGCCGGAACTGCTGGAATACCTGGCACAGCATCCCCCGGCGCGTGCGATTGATCTTGGCTGCGGCAGTGGCACCAACGTCATCACCCTGGCGCGTCACAGCTGGCAGGTGAGCGGAGTAGATTTCGCCCCCCGTGCCATCGCGCTCGCCCGTCGCAAAGTGCACCAGGCCGGCCTCCATGCCGATTTGTATGTCGCCGATGTCACCTGCCTGGATGAAAGAATCCCCGGCGCGTTCGATCTCGCCTTAGATATTGGTTTCTTCCATGGCGTCGTAGATCGCCCCGCCTACCTGCGCCAGCTTCAACGTCTTTTGCGCCCCGGCAGTTACTGGCTGCTCTATGCCTTCTGCCGCTCCAGCGCCCCCGAATCCTTCCAGGGCTGGGATCGGCTCTTCGCCCTCCTGCAATCGCGCACGCCGCCGGGTCTGAATGAAAGCGATCTGAGGCACATCGAGGCAAGCGGTTTTCGCCTGCTCTGGCGCAAAGACGGCCATGATCGGCGCGGTCGTCCTTCTGCCTGGTTCCTTTTCCAGAAAGCCGGGCCATGAAACTGCTCTTCCTGTTTCTCGATGGCGTGGGACTGGGCAGCGCGGACGGGAAGATCAATCCGCTTGCCCGCGCTTCCATGCCTTTCCTCCAGGAACTGCTCGAAGGCCGGCGGCTGCTGTATCGCGCAGCCCCCTATGAGGGGCGGCTGGCTTCCCTGCAAGCTCTGGATGCCACGCTGGGGGTGCCCGGCCTCCCTCAGTCGGCCAGCGGTCAGGCAACCTTGCTGACAGGTCTCAACATCCCTGGCCTGATCGGCTATCACTATGGCCCCAAGCCCAATCCGCCCATCGCCGCCCACATCAAAAATGGCACTCTCTTCAGTCGTCTTCGCCAGGCGCAGCGTCGGGCTGCCCTGTTGAATGCCTATCCACCGCGCTATTTTCACGCCATTCAAAGCGGCCGCCGGCTCTATTCTGCCATCCCCCTGGCGGTGACGGCTGCCGGCCTGCCTCTCTTCAACGCGGAGGACCTGTTCGCAGCGCGTGCCTTCTCCGCCGATTTTACCGGCGAAGCCTGGCGTTCCATGCTCGGTTTCCCGCAGGCACCCCTCTGGTCACCCCAGGAAGTGGGTCGCCGCATGGCGGAGCAGGCTGCCGCCTACGACTTCTCCTTCTTCGAGTACTGGGCCAGCGATTACGCCGGACACAAACAGGACATGGAATGGGCGCTCCGTCAACTGGAAACGCTCGATGGTCTCTTACAGGGACTTTGCGAGGCTCGCCCGGACGACCTGCTGATCCTGATCACCTCGGATCACGGAAACCTGGAAGACCTTTCCACGCGCCACCACACGCTGGCGCCTGTGCCGCTTTTGCTCATCGGCCCACCCCAGGCTCGTCAGGCCTTTCAAGATGCTCAAGACCTCACTCACCTCGCGCCGCTCATCTTGCGGCTATTGACAGGCACCGAAGAACCTAAGGAAAGTGGACGATAGACGGTGAACAACGGACAGTACTGTATCATTCGTTCAGGAAATTCGCAGCGAGTCGCCCGAAAGCCATGAAAAAACCTCCGTCTCCTGTCATTGCGAGCGCAGCGCATGTCCCGAGCGCAGCGTGGGGAAAGCAATCTCCTGGCCGATAGGGGGATTGCTTCGCCGCCTGCGGCGGCTTGCAATGTAACGGTAGAAAATTTTCTACTGCAAC
>Ga0081479_110581_pt1 | contig 28020 bp, 19 predicted proteins | sample MamHotmetagenome_FD_70984 | JGI IMG/M metagenome (GOLD analysis project Ga0081479, IMG submission 70984) | Hot spring cone microbial streamer communities from Mammoth Hot Spring (Liberty Cap Streamers), Yellowstone National Park, USA - T=72 v2... | ecosystem: Environmental > Aquatic > Thermal...
ATTCTCGAGTATATGGTCCCTCTATTTCCCAAGTATTTCTATCTAAAAACACTTCTTCAATTAATTTAATATCTTCACTGGCTACTCTAATTCCTCCTTTTGTTTTTAAAGAATTCACACATCGTGATGCTATATTAACAGTTGAACCTATTACTGAAATTTGTTTATTTTTAGTGGTCCCAAGTTCACATACACAAATTTTTCCATTAGCAATACCAATTTTGGGTTGATAATTCCAACTATCATTTTCAATCATAAACTTAGCTGCTTTTAAAGATACTTTCAATGGATGATCATAACTTTCTAATAAAAATACTAACATTACTTCATCTCCTATATACTTGTCAACTATACCACTAAAACCTCTTTCTGCTTCCATCCATGCAAAAAATTTATTTAAATATTTAATTACCTTTTCAAAATCATTCCGTTTACAAAAGTCAGTATAATTTGGTAAATCCATAAATATAATTGTTCCTGAAGTAATTCTATATTTCAAAGGAAAAGTGTTAGGATAAATTGGAGCTCCATCTAAATAGATATCATTTTTATCAGGCTTTTCTTCCAAAAATTCTTTTAGACTTTTATATTTTACCATTTGAACTTATTTCTTCTAATTCCTCCCTTAATCTAAAATTCAACTCATAATTTTTTATAAAATTTAACTCTTTTTCGTCCATGCCATACAAGGGACAAATTATATCATCTAATTTATCAATTATATGTTTTGATTTACTTATTTTATACTCTTTAAATTTTTTAATATTCCTGTATTGAGTTGTATTTCTAATCAAAGCATTTCTTTCTATGTCTTTTAAATAATCTTTATAAATTTTTTCTATTTCTTCGATTAATAAATGATTTTCACAAATTTTTTTGTATGGAAGACGAAAGGAAGTTATTTCATAAAGTTTTAAATTAAGATTATCAGAATATACTTGATAAAACCAAAAAAATAAATTACTACTTAATATAGCACCTATAATATTAACCAAATTTTTGTCAACTATAATGAATTTTTCAGCCGAAGAATTAGTTGAATAAGGAGTAATAACTTTAAAATATCTACCACCAGCAAATCTATAGTAAACTTTTTCTCCTTTCTCTTTTATTAATTCTCCAATAGAAGTATCAGTATTAAATATTTTTTGCAAAATTTCTTTTTCTATTTGATAACTTATCTTAGGATATCTGCCTTTTAATTTAAATTCCTTAACATCTATAAACTCAAGATTATTTAAGATATTTAAAATACTAGTGTTTTCTGCTTTACGATACATTTTTGTGCAAAATACTTTCTCAACATTAGTTAAAGTCTTTATAAAGAATAAGATAGAAGTATTCACAACTGAATTTTGAAAAATTGGTTGTGGTCTAACAGCATAGGATGAAATTTTTATTATTTTACAATTCTTCTCTAAAAAATTATGTAATCCTTCTACGGAATCACTAGCTGTAATAGAAATTGGAACTATAAAAATTAGATTACCTTCTTTTTTTAATAAATTAAACCCTTTTTCAATAAATAAAGTATATGTATCCAATGAGCCTTTTAATTTTCCTTTTATAGTTTTTGTAGTGATGTATGTTTCCAAAAAATATTTTTTTTCCTCTTTTGAATAGTTTGCTCCATACGGCGGATTTCCTATTACAATATCAAAGCCATCTTTTATTCCAAACATCCATTCAGTATCAAACCAATCATTTGAAATATTTTGATTGAATATATCAAATTTAGCAATTTTTTCTGCTATGCTTGTAGGAAAGCCAGATTTTCTTAATTCTTTTAACATTTTTTCTCTTATCTCTTTATCTTTTTCTTGAATTTTAATTTTTTCTTTTCTACTTTTTATCGTAAAATATCTGTTTCTTAATTTTAATAATTCATTTTTCAAATTTTCAACTTCAACGCTGTATAGTATATTAGTATTTGGTAATCCTATAAGAGTATTTGCAACAACAAATTTTGTTTCAAGATTTGGAAGCGGTCTTATTCCATAGTTTTTTTCTCTATCGCTATTTGTTTTTTGTTCTATTAAAAGCGATATGAAAAATCTTAATTTAGATATTTGAACTGCTATTGGCTGTATATCAACTCCATAAATTGAGTTTTCTATAAGATAGAGTTTTCTTGCATAGTTTGGATTATTAAGGGTTTCATCAAATGTTTCATTTAATTCTTTTAATACTTCTTCTTTATCACTATCTTTAGATTTTTCTATTTCTTTATAATGCTCAAGAATTTTTTTATACTGCCTTTCCTGCCAGAGTTTATTATTAGGATCTATTTTTTCAAGGGCAAGAACTAATTTATGAAGAATTCCCATTGGGAAAGCGCCAGAACCACAGGCGGGGTCAATTATTTTTATATTATCAATTACTTCTATCAAATCATTCTTTTCTTTATCGCTAAACTCAACTTTTTCCTCAGTATATGAAAATAATTTTCTTATTCTTTCTTCTGAAATGTCAGGCAACTTTGTTTTTATATAGTTTACAAGCGATTCATCTACCATATAATCAACTATTTCTCTTGGAGTGTAATAACTTCCAGAAGATTTTCTTGCTGTTTCAGAAGTTTCTGGGTTATATGCTGCCAAAAGATTTTCAAAAACCTTTCCCAACATTTCTGGATCTAAAGAAATATCCTGATCTATAGATGTGTTTTCATCTGTTGTAAAATGATAAGTTTTGAGTATCTCAATAAGCCCTCTCACTTTTGCTTTTTTTGCTTTTTCTAAATATTTTGAAAGGTCTACTTCTTGCTCTTCTTTTTGGAAAAATAAATAATCTGGTATTTTTGCCCTGTATTTTTCATTTCTTGTAAAACCATCTATAGCTGAGCTTTTTATATCCATTTCATCATCAAGACAATCAAATAAACCACCATTTACAAATGGAATAGATGAAAACAATTCTATTACTTTTTCTTCTGGAATTAAAAACATATTTTCATACCTATAAAGATTTCTAATACCATAATTATCTTTATTTTTAGGATATCCTTTATCTTTGGCAAATTTTCTCTCATTTATTGGTCGGTTTAAAGTTGCAAAAAATAAGTTTTGAAGTATCGCATTATAATAATTAGCAGCTGATTTGTTTTTATAAAAATCCTTAACTATATTTTTAAGATCTTCTTCATTAAATAAATGCTCTGGAACAAGTTTTTTCTCTTTTAAAAACCAGACAAACATCAATCTTGTTATAAGTCGTATAAGATTTGTGGAGTTTTTTGGATTTTCCTTTATATCATTATTTTCCGGAAAATGAACTTTATCAATAGCCCAGTAATACCAATTTTGTAATTCATTATAAAACTGCTTTGTTACAACTTCAAGCGAGAATCTTTCTTTTAGATCTTCTAAATCTTTTATTCTTCCCTTTAGAATTATTTGTTGAGTTGGGGTCTTTACTTTAGAGTCAGGCCCTAAAAAATAAGAAAATCTTCTTGGATTTGAAAAAACCTCGCCTACTCTTGTTTCAGTTTTGGGAACTATATCAATAGTAAGTAATGAAAGACGATAATTAGGTGAGTTTTGAGTATAATAGAGAACTATTGAGTTTTTATGACGATAATCCCTGATTATTTTAAATGTTTCTCTGGTAATTGTAACTCTTGGATCCTGTATTCCGCTATGCTCTATAATATAAAAATGTATTTCAGGATTTTGTGAACTGCCGATATATTTTACTTTTTTTATCTTTTCAAATTTATATTGAGAAATATTTAATTTTTGTTCATTTTTTTGAAAATCCTCAGGCAGAAATTTTTCTATTAAAAATTTCTTAAGTTCTTCTTCATTAAAATCTTTTTTAAACAATTCTAATTCATCATTCATTTTAAACCTCCTCTTACTCCTCTTTTATATAGGAGAATAAAATACAATTATATTATCTCTTCTGAAATTATTATTTCTTCTGTTTCGTTTTCAATTTCGTATGCTCTTTTAATTATTTTATCAAGATCAAACTCCGGTAATCTCTCCATAAGTTTTTTTAAATCGTTAATATCAATAGTTTTACCATCTTTGATTTTTATTTCTTTAATTGCTGTTTCAAAATATTTTGGAATCATTTCATATTCTTTTACTATTTTGTTTAATTTTTCAATGTATTGTTGTGTATCTGCAGGAAAAATATTTTTATATTGATTCATAAATTCTAATTTATCTAGTATTTCTTTTTCCCATCTATCTTTCTCAACCATTAATTTAGAAGTATATAATGTTTGTTTAATTCTATTGTATTTTTCATAAAAATTATCTGAAACTTTATAAGGAATTTCATCATCTTGGGCTTCAAATATTTTAATAGCAGATTCATCATCTATATTTTCTATTGCTTCTTCATTTCCTTTCTTATGAAGTTTTTTAAAAATAAAATTATTCCCACTTTTTGCAAAAACTATGTACTCCGGTGATTCTAAATTTTTAATTCTCTTTATTTTGGTCCTCTTAGGAATTTTATTTGCCTCTTCTATTAATTGCGGATTTTTTCTTCTTATCTGGTTTAATAAGTTTCTATATTTAACATCCCAGGATTCTTCATCATTATAGTTATATTTTTTATATTCTTCATAGAAATAGCTTCTAATTTCCTCTTCTTTTGTAAGATATTTCGTATCCTCGCCAAGCAAAGCGTGTATCATATACATTTTTATGGTTGAAATATTTTTTATTTTAGTATGTTCTTCCCCTATGCTTGTCGGGAAAAAGTTATATATATAAATATTTTTTGAGGCATTCTTTGAAATTCTGTTTACCCTTCCAACTCTCTGTATTACTCTTGTAGGATTATAAGGAATATCATAGTTTATGATGTTATTTGCTCTGTGAAGATTTATTCCTTCAGAAAGTGTATCGGTGGTTATAAGTATATCATAATCATCTTTTTTGTATCTATCCATTATTGAAGCATCAAAGTTTAATTTTATCTCTTCTCTAAGGTTATCATCTGCTTTGGTAGATGAATATGAAACAATTTTAAATTTATATTTTAGATTACTATAAAGATAATTTACAGTATCCTCAAACTCTGAAAAAATTATCACTTTTTCTTTATTTTGTATTTTTTGGGTTAATATTTTAATTAATTCTTTAAGTTTATAATCATAATCAAATGGTTTAGAAAGATAAGGTTCCCATTCATATTTAATTTTTTCAAGAATTTTTATGTCATTTTCAAGGTCATCAATAAAATCTTTAGATAATTTATCTGAATCTATCCATATAAGACCTTTTTCTTCCTCAAGGTTCTTAAAAAATTCCTCAATCTCATCATCTTCCCATTTTTCTAAATCTTCAATATCCGGTAATTCATTGAATTTTTTATAAATTGGAACTCTACCTTTTTTATAATAATCTTTAATTTTATTATGTGAGTTTATATAATCTTCAAGGGTGTTTCTAAATGAACCAAAAGAACTTTCAAATCTTTTAACAAACAATCTTTTAATTAAGCAAGCAAGGTTTGCCTGTGATATTTCTATAAACTCCAATGATTCTTTTTCTGTTTTGGAAGTATATTCAATTGCTTTCTTAGCTTTGTAATTTTTATCATCGATATAGAGAAAGGTCTTGTATCTTGTTGCCTTAAATTCCTCATCTGCAAAATATTTAACTGTATTCAAATAAAGATCATCCAATTTATTAAAAGAATAAGGAACAATTTCAGGCGGTTTCACATCAGGAAATGTTATACCTTGAGATTGTAAGTCCTCTTTATATTCTTCTATCTTATCAAGGTCTGTTCTTGTTCTTCTAATAGTAATCGGAGATATTATATGCCTTATTTTTGAAGATATCTCCTCAGTTTCTTTTTTTATCTGTTCTTCTTTATATTGAGAACTTTTACTTTTTTTGCGAAGGTCTTTATATTTTCTGATTAAAACCTTTAACTCATAGTTTAAATCCTGAATATGTTTTAAAGTAGATCTTGTTGGAATCTGAAAAAGTTTAAGAAGAGATTCTATATCCTCGGGAGTATTATTAAATGGTGTTGCAGTTAAAAGAATAACTTTATTACCTTGGCATAATCTCCATAAATAAGCATAATTTATCGTCTCGCTATTTCTAAATCTATGCGCCTCATCAACTATTACAAGTTTTTGTCTTTCTATATTTTTATAATCCTCTATAGCTTCTTCTATCTTCCCTGTTGTATAGACCTTACCTCTAAAATCATACTGCCTAATATAAGTTTCCCACAAATCTTTAAGATGTGGCGGAGCTATGATAATAGTTGGAATATTTAGATTGTATGCTATGGCAGATGCTATTACGCTTTTTCCAAGACCAACAACATCGGCGATTAAAACACCATTATGCTTATTTAATATATCAATTGCTTTTAAAATAGCATCCTTCTGATATTTTAAATCCAACGCATGTTTTTTGTCTATATCTTTAGGATAATAAATATCATCTCTTCTCTTCACTGAAAAATATTCTTCCAATACTCTTATAAAAACCAAATAAGGGGAGGGTAATTTATCAACCCAAATTTTATCGAGAACCTTTTCCTTGAATTCTTGAAAATTTTCTTTTGAAGCAACTGGAATTGAATCATCCCACAATTTTTTATAAATATTATATGCTTCATTATAATGAGATGGGTCTCTTGTTAAAACATCTATTTCAAATCTATCTTTTATCCCATAAATACTTAAATTACTTGAACCAGTTATAACTATTCCTGGATATTCTCCATTTTCATTATGCTCTTTGTTATTTTCAAATATATAAAGTTTTGCATGATTTGGAGTTTTAGTTTTTCTAACTTCAAGAGTCCCATTTTGTATCTTTTCTACAAAAATTCTAAACGCATCTTCAATATCTTTTTCTTCAAAAATATCAGTATCGCTAAAGGCCTTTATTAATGCTCTGTAAAACCTATCTTTAATTGATGCTATACTTGGCATTTCTGAGTTTTTAATATCTTTTTCATCTTTTATATTTTCATATTCATATATAAATCTTCCAACTTTTGAATCTATGTCAAGTCCAATAAGAATCTTTATATTTTTATCTTTAAACTCCTCTTTAAGTTTAATAAAGCCACTAAAATAAAAAAATCCAACAAGAATATAAACATTATCTATATTTTTTGAAATATTTGAAATGGTTTCATATAAAGTTTTTTCTTGATTTGTTATAAAATGAAAACCTTGTTTTTTTTCCATAAAGATATTTTATATTATTTTTAAAAATATAGAATTTAATTTTCCTAAATCAAATCTCCAGTCCATAGCATTTGAAGGAAATCAAGATCTTATTGATTTACTGATTTATATGTTGAAATGATAATTTGAAGTAGCAAGTCAAATTATTTGTGATAATTTGTAGTAGCAGTAAAAATTATTTCTTTATAATTTTTCAGGCTAATTAATAATTCAAAATCCATATTCTAATTTTTTAACCTTTTAGTTATAATCATTTTACCTTTTATTCTTACCTGTCAAGTCATTTAAAAATGTTGCCCAAAACATAATATCATCATCGTATGATTTTTTTTCATTTTTGCTTCTTTTTTCCATTATTGATGAGATAGTATTTTCTTATTCTATCCTTAAGGAAATATATATATGATAACTTTCTCTTTTTTTAAAATTTAATAACAATTTATAAAGTTAGTAATTACTTAGAAATTCATCTCTAAATTTAATAAATATTTCGTTTTGTTCTAATGTCTCTTTTAGTTTTTTATCTGTTGTAATAATTATAGTATCTTCTTTAGTTTTAAAGTAAAAATATGCTAAAACAAGATAATGATCATCTACATTTACATTCGATAGAACTTTATTATTAATTTGTTTTTCATTTATAAGAATTGCTAATTCAATAAATTCTGTTTTTTTAAAATCTTGAATCAAAGATCTTACCAAAAATCTTGCTTTTATTTTGAATTCAACTTCAGAATCTGATATTCTTAAAAATTTATACAATTTTTTAGTAAATTTAGAATTCTTAACTATCACTAATTTATCAAATTTCCTTTCTTCTATTTTTTTCAAAAACAAAAAGGTTTCTCTTTGTTTTTCTTTACCATTATTATTTTGAAGATCATGGATAACCCATTCATCTAAAATTAAAAACATAATTTTATTCCTTTATGTTTAGAAAAGTTTTAAGATCCTCAAGTTCGGCTGAAATAAAATTCTTAAGTCCGCCTTCAATTTGGCCATTTTTATTTGCTTTTTGTTCTTGCAATACAGTTTCTTTTCCTATTTTTTCTAAAAGATATAATTTGACTTCTTCTATGGAAATAAGGTTTTCCGCTATCGTCGTCAAAAGAGAAGATACAAATAGCTCTGAATGTGTTACAATCAAAAATTGTTTTTCTTCTTCTTTTGCTATTGAAATTATTGTTCTAATTAGTTTTCTTATTAAAGTTGGATGAAGGTGTATTTCAGGTTCTTCAATTAAAATCGTCTTTACTCCTGCTCTATGAATTTTTGCAAGCATATATACAAGTTGATTTACACCAAATCCATCATTTACAATATCTGATGGAGTTCTCGTTTGTTTATCTGTGGTTTTAAAATAATAAGTGGCTGTTCCTGGTGGTGGATATAATCTAAAATCACGATTAACTATTTTCTCAAGATCAACAGATATTTTAGGTGCTAAATTTGGATCATTTATAATAGTAGTTGCAATTTCATCTTCACTAGTTGGATTTATAGAAATCTGAGATGGCGAATAAACTGGTTTAAAAAATCCTCTCCTATGAGGAATAATCTCAATACCATCTAAATTTGAAATAATGGAATTTAACTTTTCAGTTAATTCTCTTGCTTTTTCTTGAGTTTGAGCGGATGGCTTTTTTGGAATAACATTTGAGCTTATACCATTCCAATTTATTGTATATTCTTGTTCAAACTCAAATGGAAAATTTTGATTTATAGGATATGGTATAGTTATATTACCTTTCATTTCCAAATTACCATATCTTTGAATTATTTTTCCCTGTTCCTTTTTAAAATTTAATTCATATTCACCATCTTTTAAGGAAACCCCAATTTTTATTTCAAATTTTGGATCATGATTGAAAACACATTCATCAAAACTTCCGAGATTTATAAACCCAAGATTAAAAAAACCATCAATCTGTTGGTTTGGATTTTTAATAAAGTTTCTAAGGACAAGAAGTGAATACAAAATTGAAGACTTACCACTTCCAGTGCCTCCATAAATAACATTTATTTTAGATAAATCAATTTCTTGTTCTCTAATAGATCTAAAATTTGAAACTCTAATTTTATTTATCATAATCCCTCCTTATAACTTATTATTTTACATTATTTTTCATTTGAGGTTTTTTTATTTCACCGAATTACATAAAATCTAACTATCATATATATTATCTTTTCAAAAATAATCTAACCTAATTCACAATTCAATATTTCTAACATTTCCAACTTTTCTCACTTTTTACCTCTCATCATTATTTATAATCTAACATTCATCATTCAAAATCCATAATCTATAATCCAAAATCCATCATTCAAAATTTAAAATTTCTAATCCACACTTCCTATCCCCAAGTCTCCAATCTCCATTCCCAAACCCCAAATCCCAATTCCCTAATCCCCCAGTCCCCAATCTCCAGCCCCTAACTCTTATATGCTTGTATATATGTGCATTTTGGATAATTCGGACAAGCCCAGAACTTTTCCCCTTGATGCTTTCCTTTGGTTGCAACTTTTAAAACCAAAGGGACATTGCAGTAAGGACACATTGGCGGTTTTTCTTTTAGATATTTTTCCTTCAAATCTGGCGGCATATATTTAAAATCATCGGGAAGTTTTTCCTGGTTTTCAGATGATGAAAAATTATTTACTTTTTGATTTGAAGATGAATGAGATGAAACTGGATTAACAGGTTTATTTACAGAAGTATTTGTTTGTTTTGATTTTTTAACTTCATATATTAAAGACAAAAGTTTTTTACCATCTATTAATTCAATCGGTTTATCTTTTGCAAAATCAATTGCCGGTTGTGTAAAATCTCCAGATGTTATAACCGCTGCCTTGCTTGCATTTTCAGAAACTAAAAGTCCATACATTTCTCTTACAACCTTAACATCGATTTTATATGCTTTCCAATGTTTACACTGAACTATAATTTTATAACCTTCTTTTTCTGCTATAAGATCAATACCGCCATCAGCGTAATTTCTACCTGTCTCAGTAACATAATAACCTTGTTTTCTGTAATAATCAGAAATCAAATCCTCAAATTCTTTCCAACTCATATTATTGATAGAATTTTTATCGATATCCATATCTATCTTATTTTTTCTAAAAATCGCCACTATCGCCGCTATAAATGAACCGATAGAAAAAAACAAAAATATATAATAAGCAATTAATCCTAATAAAGGGTGTTTTCCTTTAAAATAAATAGCAATTAAATAAAAAATTATTGTAGCAGCAAAACCTAAAATAGGATTTTCTTTAGATGCAAATTTAAAAAAATATAACCCTGTATCTATAATAACCTCTATTCCACTTTTCCTACTCATAATTACTCCTTTAATTTTAAAAAATCACTTTTAATAAAACTCAAATCTAATAAAATGATAAGAAAATAATTCTATTAAGTCAAATTTTTGATTCTTTATCTATCTATAGTTTATAAGATATATCTAAATTTTTTGCTATTATTTTTTTCTTTTCACTGAGTTTAAAGCGCTTTTGATGATAATATCTGCAAATTTACTATATAGAAGAAGTGCTCCGAGAAGTGATTCTTTTAAATCTTCAAGTGTTCCTCTGTTTCCTCTAATATTTATATTATCTAATCTTTGGATGTTGTATCCAGCAATTCCTGTGAAAAGTATTACACTTAGATAAGTAATTATGTAATATACCCATTCTCCCCTGAATGCAAAAAAGTTATATATTGATGCTATTGTCATACCGAGGATTCCCATCATAAGTGTGTATTTTAGATTTGTTAATCTTGCTTTAAAAAGATAGGCATATATACTTGTTATCCCAAACATTAGGGATGGAATTAAAAATAGTTTTTCTATTATTTTAAAAGAACCTATCAGATATATTATGAAAACTGCTGCTGAGTGAATGCTGATATTGGATAGTAAAAGTATAAATGGAACTGTTATAATTATAAGTAGTGATGGAAGAGTAATTCCCATAATAAATGAGAAGAGAAAAAATAGAAAAAACAAAAAGATATATGATGCATTTTTTATGTTTTTTTTAATAACATTTTCTTTAAGGATAAGAAGAATCAAAACGCCGATAATAGGCATCTGAGCACTACCAATAAAAGCCCAAGAAAACCAATAGCTTGATTTAATTTTATTAAAAGGTTCTTTTAAAATGAATTGGTCTACAATATATTGTGCAGAAATTCCAGAAAATATAAGTCCTAAAAACATCCAGGCATAAACCTTAGCAAAAAAAGAAGATATTTCCTTGTTCTTTTCTTCTATTAGAAGTTCATTTTCTTCTATTATGCTTTTATTGTTTTCCATATCAATATTATACATTTGTTTAAAATGGTTTTAAAACAGAATTTTTTTACAAACCAAACTTTAAAATCCCCCTTAGATTCAATTGGGGAATTTGAGAAAAGCAAGGCTAAAGCCTTGCCAATACAAAAAACTAATTGTAGGGCTCCGACGTAGCGTCGGAACATGAATTTGCAAGGCTAAAGCCTTGCCCTACGAATAAAAATCCCCTTTTAGTTCCCCTTTTTAAAAGGGGAATTAGGAGGATTTTAAAAATTTTATAGTTATCCCTAAAAATTAATTAGTTTGAGTTTTCAAAGTAGAAAAATTCAAGGGAGATTTTTAAATTTGTTTTTTTATGCAAAGAAAATAAAATTTTAAACTCACCCATTGCCTAAATCGGGATATGCTTTTGAGTTAGATAATTTATCTAAATAAAATATTTATTGTTTTTGTTCGGTTTCTTTAGTAAATGTAAGGTTGTTTAGCATAAAAGTTATTTCTTGAATATGATTTTTTGTTTCAGTGTATTTTGATGCGGCATTGTTTATATGAATTCCAAGTGTTGAGAAAGATTTTTCAACAATCTCAAACTTTTGTTTGATTCCATCTAATTTTTTTAAGAAGTTCTCTGCTTCTTTTTCTATTTGAAGTCCTTTAAGTCCATAAATTATTGCTTGAAGGTAAATATAAAGTGTATTTGGAGAGACAGGAAATACATTTTTTTTCATAGCATATTTATAGATATCTTCATTTATGATGGCTTCATAGTATATATTTTCGGCTGGAATATACATTAATGCAAAGTTATATGTTCCTTCTTGAGGTCTTATGTATTTTTGAGCAATTGAATCAATATTGTCTTTTAGAGCTTTTCTAAATGCTGATTCTGTTCTTTGATTATTTGGATCTTTTATGTAATCTCTAAATTTATCTATAGGGAATTTTGAATCAATTGGAACTTTTTTATCTTCTATTTTTATTATGAAATCAACAGGTTCATTGTCACCTTGAAATCTATATTGTGCTTCAAACATATCTTTTGGTAAAACATTGCTGAGAAGATTTTCAAGCATTATTTCTCCCATTTCTCCTCTTATTTTTGGCGATTTAAATAATTCTTCAAGCGATGATATATCTTTTCCTATTTCTTGAATTTGCTTGGCTGTTTCGTGGAGTTCTCCAAGTTTTTTCCCTATTTCCCCAACGACCTTTAACTGGTCTGTGATGTTTCCTTGAGTTTTTGTAAGATTTTCTGTTACGCTATTTAATATGATTTTTAACTGGGACATCATTGAGTTTTGTGTTTCCAAAAATAATTCTTGTTGCTGTTTTAATGCTTGTGCTTGAGATTCCAATTGTTTTATTTTCATATCCTCTAATTTTGACCTCAAATTTATTATGAGGAAAAATAAAGCAATCAAGATTGATATAAGAAGTATAATTATCAGAATAAAAACTAAACTATTCATTTTAAACTCCTTTTTAAACTAATAAAATAAGTTTCATTTAACATAATTTTACTAATTTTAAATAAAAGTTTATAATTTTGAAGTTAGGTTATAATTTTTGTTTCTAAAGAAAAAGTGGAATCTTCCTTTAACTTCTCCTGATGAACCATAAAGAGTTGCCCTTGCTTTTACTTTGTAGGGCAGGGCTTTAGCCCTGCAAATTAAAATGCAATTCATAATCCATAATTTATAATTCAGCATCCATAATTTGTCATTCAAAATCTTTATTTGCAAACCTAAAGGTTTGCCCTACATTTTTCTAATATCAATTATTCAAATTAAATTCCTCTTTATTTCCCTTCCGACGTGACGTCGGAGGGGATTTAGGAGGATTTTTCTTTTGTTTTAAAATTTCTTTTTTATTTGAAAAGTGGAATTATCTCTATTGCGATTAGAATTATAATTATTATTTCAAGAATATGACTTCTAATTGCATTTAATTCTGAGTTTATGATTTGTGTTATTTGAAAAAGTATATCCATTTTTCGTGCAATAGATGAGTACCAGTCATCAAATCTAAACTGCTCAGCACAAGTTCTAAAAACAGTTGCTATATAAGGATCACCAACTGTTTTAAATGAGTTTTCTATTTTTGATAATAGATCTGAAAATTCTACATAAGTTTTGGATGCCTCTTCGGAAAGTTTTGAGTAATTAAACTTAAATATACTGCTAATTTTCTGACTTTCTTTTTCAAGAGCATCATATAAAAGATCAAGTTTTTTATCTATTGAATAATCATAGTATCTGAGTTCAAGAAGATGCGTCAGTGAAAATTCTATAGCGTCGCATATATCCTTTGAGCCGGTTGGCTCTATTATCAGTGCCGAGTCCCAGTCAATTACAGCCATATCGTTTTTGTAATACTGAATAAATCTTTCAGTTACGGGAAGTGATGAAAATTGTGAAAGTTTATTTTTATTCTCACCAAGTATTAATGATGCAATATCAAATTTTTGAAATATTTCCTGTGGTTCAGATATTCCTTCAATTTGCTCAATGTAGTAAATGATGTAGTCCTCAAACTGTGCCCACTCCTGTGGAAGTTTTATTGAATCAAAAATAATAGATTTAATTTCATCTTTTATTTTTTTTGCAAGTTTTTCTATATCATCAGTTTCTTCAAGATAAAGAGCAATTAAGTGCAGAAGATCAAAAGTTGTGTTTTCTTTTAGAATTATTTCAACCGATATGCTTATTGCTCCATAATCCCAGATTTTTGCATGAAGATTTGCATCATAATCAACATCGTTTATTCTTATTATTTCTCTGCCAATGTTTATCTCAAGAGGTGCTTCTTTTATTATGATTGCTTTTCGAGGATCTTTTGAGAATTTAAATCTTGAACTTGTTTTCTGTTTTGTTAGAAGTAGTTCTTCTGCTTTTGATAGGTTTATCTCCCAGCCGATATCAAATACATTGTAGACAAATATTGATCCTTTTTTAATAAGCATATTAGAGCGTTTTTTCTATCGCATCTATTATATCTTTATTATACTCTTCATCGTATCCTGCCCAAACTCTTTTTAGATTGTGGTTTTTATCAAGAAGATATATGAAAGGAACGCCTGAAATTCCATATGCTTTAGCAACTTCTCTTCCATCATAGGCAAGAGGAAATTTTACACCAGTTATTTGTTGAAACTCTATTGAACTTTCTCTATTTCTCTTTACAGATATACCAACAACCTCAAGTCCTTTTGAATGATAGTTTGAATATATCTTATCAATAAAAGGTGCTGCTTTCTGACAAAATGGGCAGTTTTCAGTAAAGAAAATGACCATAACAGGTTTTCCTTTGTAATTTGCAAGGTCTATTGTTTCGCCGTCTTTACTTGGAAGTTTGAAATAAAAATCTGTTTTCTGATAAGATGAAACCTGAGATGTCTGATCTTGTTGTTGGTTTTGAGTTTCTTTGTTTTCTTCCTTTTTTGAGCAAGAGATTGTAAAAATTGAAAGTCCCAATAACATTATTAATACTTTTTTCATAATTTCCTCCTTTAAATTTTAATATTTATGGTTTCATTAAAAAACCATAATCAAAAATTTCTATTTTTTTTATCATTCTTATCAAAGTGGAAAAGAGAAGGACTTACTTCATTATTTTTTTGCAAAAAATTGTAGATAAAATCCCTCTTTTCCAACTTTCATAAAAATGGAGATTTATCTTTTTGCCTTCTCTTGTTGATCAAATTGTCATTTTAAGTGAACACTATTAAATTATTTTATCATTTTATATAACAAAAACATAGCAGTATTTGCAGATGCTTCTTTTATGTAAGATCTATCTCTGTTTAAAAATGTTCTTTTATGAGTTTGTGTTATATTTTCCGATGTTATACCAAAAAATACTAATCCAACGGGTTTTTCTGATGTTCCACCAGTTGGTCCTGCTATCCCAGTTATGGATATTGAAAGATTAGTTTCAAATATTTCCTTTACATTTTTTGACATTTCAAATGCAGTTTCTTTGGATACTGCTCCATATTTTTTAAGGGTTTCTGATTTTACTTTTAAAATTTTTTCTTTTATTTCATTTGAGTAAGCATTAACTCCGCCTTTAAAATATGAAGAACTTCCGGGAATGTTTGTAATTTTGTGAGCAAGAAGTCCGGATGTGCAGGATTCTGCTGTTGAAAGTGTCTTTTTCTTTTTAACTAAAAGATCTTCCAAAACTTTTTCAAGAGTATCATCATCATAGCCATATAAATTTTGGCTGACAATTTTCTCTATTTTTTCTTTAGCATCTTCAAGTGTTTTTTCGTTTTTCTTCTCCCCTCTTATTATAAACTCACATATATTTGCCCCGGCAAGGATTGTAAAATCATATTTGAATTTTTCAATAACTGGCTTTAAAAGATTTTCAAGTTCGACTTCTTTAATATCAGCAAGTTTAAATCTATAGGTTATAATTGGATTTTTTATTTTTTTAAGAAGGTATTTTTCAATTTCCTCCCACATTGGTTCCCACTCAAATTGTGGGCCTGGTAGGAGTATTATAGTTTTTTTATTGTATTCTATTATTTCTCCAAATGCTGTTCCATTTTTATTCTCTATAATTTTTGCTCCATCAATTACCATACACTGATCAAGGATATTTGGCTTTAATGATTTGCCATATCTTTTATGAAATATTTTTTCTATCTCTTTTGAAAATATAAGTTTTTTACCAGTTATTTTTGAAATAACATTTCTTGTATGATCATCAAATGTTGGACCAAGTCCACCACAGATTATTATAATATCTGAGTTTGAGATTGCAAAGTTTATTGATTCTATTAAATCGTTTTGGTTGTCTCTTACAGTTATTTCATATTTTAGTTTTATTCCTATTTTTGAAAGTTTTTGTGAAAATAATGGAGTGTATTTGTTAATTTTAAAGTCAAGTAATTCTGATCCTGTTGCTATATATGTTGCATCCATGTTAGATTTATCTAATTATTTCGTTTTATAAATCCCACTTTTGTCCTCCTTTATCAAAGGGGATATGGGGATTTTATTAATATTAATTTTTGCTCAAATAAATTTTTTAGTAAACATTAAATAAGGGGCAGTTAAAAACTGCCCCTTATAAGTTTTTGTTATTTAGTAGTTGTTTCTGGTAGTTTTTTAAGGCAGAAAAACCAATCAGCGCATTTAAAGTTTGGATCTTTTGTTTTCATTCTTTCTTCTGCTATTCCGCAAGATGATGGTGGTGGAACTATAACTTCATCGCCAGGTCTCCAGTCAGCACCTGTTGCTACATTATATTTGTCTGTTGTTTGCATTGCTATAAGAAGACGTTTTATTTCATCAAAGTTTCTTCCATTTGAGAGTGGATAATAAAGAATTGCTCTTATTTTCCCATTTGGATCTATAAAGAAAACTGCTCTTACGGCTTTTGTGTCAGATGCTGATTCTTGTATCATACCATACTTTTTTGCTACTTCCATTTTAATATCAGCAATTATTGGGAATTTTATTTGCATATTTTTCATTCCCTTATATTCTGCTTTTTCTTTTATTGTTCTTGCCCATGCAATATGGCTATATACGCTGTCTATTGAAAGACCTATTAACTCAGTATTTAATGCCTTAAACTCATCATACATTTTTGCAAAGGTCATAAACTCTGTTGTACATACTGGTGTAAAGTCGGCAGGATGTGAAAAAAGTATTACCCATTTTCCTTTGTAGTCAGCAGGGAAGTTTATTGTTCCCATTGTTGTTTCTGCTTTGAAGGCGGGTGCATCTTCACCTATAAGCGGAATATTTCCACCGGCATAAGATGCGGTGGTTATTGCAAGCATTGTGATTATTAATGTTGCTTTTATTTTTTTCATTGGTTCCTCCTTATATTTGGATGTTTTAAAACAAATAAAAGTTTCATATTAATCAATGTTACAGGAGTTTGAAAAAGTTGCTTTAAGTATGCATTTATGATTTTCAGAAAATTTTTTAAATGTTTTTTTCAAAAAATCAAATAAATCATCAGGTTCACCAATTATTATTGTTGACATATGATTTACTGAAAATTTTAATCCACTTTTATTTATCTCTTCTAAGAATTGATTTATAATTTCTTTATAGTTTTCTTCGCCAAGAGGATAGAAACTTATTTCAGCGCTTATCATAGACTCTCCTTTATTTTTTCAAGAGATTTAGAATAACTTAATGGATTTCTTTTTAACAATTCTACTACTCCATTTGGATAATTTTCATTTTCATCGCATGTATTGTTTTTATACATCATAAGATAAAATTCTTTGTTTATTAGTTTTATGAATTCTTTTTTAAAAGGAATAAATAATGTTTTTCTTTTTATTATATCGCAGTATTTTTGTATTAATTCTTTGAAACTTACTTTTTCACTTCCACATAAATTGTAAATTCCAGTGTGATTTGATTTTATCCCTTCCGCAAAACAATCAGAAACATCATCAATATCAACTGGTTGAAAATAATAAGGAATATCAGGAAATATAAAAAAAGGTAAGTATTTAGAGAATTTATTTAATCTTTTAAATATTAGTTGATTTTTTCCAGAAATAAAAGATGGTCTAAATATGATATAGTTTTTATTTATTTTTTTAAGTTCTTCTTCTGCAAGATATTTTGTTTTATGATATTTGGAAGGTGAATCTTTTGATGTTCCAAGAGCACTCATATGAATTATTTTTTTAACTTCTGAGTTTTTTAGGGCGTTGTAGAGATTTTTTGAGTAAAGATAATTTATGTTTTCATAAGTTTGATTTCCTTTTTCTTCAAGAATTCCAACAAGGTTTATAACATAATCTGGATTTACATTTTTAATTATTTCAGAAAAAAACTCAAAAGTATGGTTTTCTAAACTCCAGATTTTTATTTTATCTTCAAATTCTTTTATTTTATTTGGGTTTCTTGCAGTTATGTGAATTTCATATTTTGATATTAGTTTTTTTAAAATTTCCTTACCTACAAACCCACTTGCCCCTGTTATGAGTATCTTTTCCATAATCAAATTATATAAAATTTAGATTTTATTTGGAGTTAGAATTTAGAAATTTGATGTTATATAATGTAAAATTAAATAAGGAGGAGATGTTATGAAGAGAATAATTGTTTTCATTTTTGTTATTTCTTTAAGTTCTTTTATTAAAGGAGAGATTATGGAAAAGCCAGTTGCAAAAAAGATTCCCCAGAAGCTTGAGATTCATGGGGATGTTAGAATAGATAATTATTTCTGGTTGAAAAATCGGGATTCAAAGGATGTTTTAGATTATCTCAATTTGGAAAATAAATATACTGAGTATGTTATGAAGGATACTAAAAAACTTCAAAAACAAATTTATAAAGAACTTCTCTCAAGAATTAAAGAAGATGATATAACACCGCTTTTTAAGTATAAAGATTATGAGTATTTCAAAGAGTTTCTAAAAGGAAAAGAATATCCAGTTTATTTTAGAAAAAATCTTAAAGATGGTAAAAAAGAAATACTTGTTGATGTAAATAAAATTGCCAAAGGGAAAAAATATTGCCATCTAACAAGTATAAATCCATCACCAAGTCAAGATATGATTGCTTGGGCTGTGGATTTTAAAGGAAGAAGGTTTTATACAATTTATATAAAGGATTTAGAGACAGGAAAGATTCTTGATAAAAAAATTGAAAATGTAACTTCAAATTTTGTTTGGGATAATGAATCAAAAAAAATTTATTATGTAAAACAAGATACTGAGACACTTAGATGGGACTCTGTTTGGGTTTATGATATTGAGAAAAATGAAAATAAAAGGATTTATTTTGAGAATGATGAGACATTTTCAGTTTCTGTTTCAAAGTCAAATACTGAGGATTATGTTTTTATAGATATAACTTCAACTCTTACCACTGAAGTAAGATATATAAAATTAAATGAGAATCCTTTTGAAGCAAAGGTTTTTAGAAATAGAGAAAGGGGACTTGAGTATTCTATTGAGGATGGAAAGGATTGTTTTTATATAATTCATAATAAAAATGCAAAAAACTTTAAAATCTCTTATATTGAAAAAGACAAGGATTACTCTGATATAAATTTATGGAAGGACTTTCTTCCACATAGAGATGATGTTTTAATTGAGTCAGTTGATGTTTTTAAAAATTATGTTGTTGTTTCTGAAAGAAAAGATGGGCTTGTTAATTTTAGGGTTATTGATAGGAAAACTGGTAATTTTAAATACATAAAATTCAATGATGAGGTTTATTCCGTTTCTCCTTATTATAATGATGAGTATGACTCAGATTTTTTTAGATATACATACGAATCAATGATTACTCCACCAACAATTTATGATTATAACCTTTTAGATGAAAAAAATATTGTGGTTAAGAAAAAAGAAGTTCCAAATTATGATCAAAATTTATATGAAACAAAAAGAATTTGGATAAAGGCAAGAGATGGAGTTATGGTTCCTGTAAGTATTGTTTATAAGAAAAACTCATCAAAAGATAAACTTTATATTTATGGATATGGTTCTTATGGTTATTCAATAGATGCTGATTTTAATTCAACAATTTTTCCCCTCATAGATAGAGGATTTGTTTATGCAATTGCACATGTTAGAGGTGGAAGTGAACTTGGAAGAAAATGGTATGAAGATGGAAGACAGTTAAAAAAGAAAAATACATTTTATGATTTTATAGATGCAACAAAAGCGCTTGTAGAGATGGGTTATGGAAGTTTTGGGCATATATATGCAGAAGGTGGTTCTGCTGGAGGGCTTTTGATGGGCGCTATAAGCAATATGGCAAATGATTTGTATAACGGGATTATTGCTGAGGTTCCATTTGTTGATGTTTTAACAACGATGCTTGATAAGACAATTCCGCTTACAACTAGCGAGTTTGATGAGTGGGGCAATCCTGAAATAAAGGAATATTATGACTATATAAAAACATATTCCCCTTATGACAATGTTGAGAAAAAATGTTATCCGAATATGCTTGTAACTACTGGATATAATGATTCGCAGGTTCAATACTGGGAGCCAGCTAAATGGGTGGCAAAATTGAGGGATTATAATACTTGTAAGGATAAGTTGATATTATTGAAGGCTGATATGTCCACTGGGCATAGTGGTAAATCTGGAAGATATGAGTATTTAAAAGATATTGCGTTTAATTATGCATTTGTGATGAAAGTGGAAAAAGTAGGTGAGAATATGAGAGGTGAGAGGTAAGAGGTGAGTAAGAGGTGAGAGCTAAGAATCGTGAGAGATGTTGGATTATAAATTATGGATGTTGAATTATAGATTTTGAATTAATAAAAAACAAAAAGCGAAAAGTAAATAGAATTAAAAGTAGGAAAATTGGGCAAAAATTTATAGAATGTTATAAAGATAAAAGGAGGTAAAATGAAAAAAATTTTTTTAATATTTTTGATTTTGAGTGTTTTTCAAATTAATAATTTAATTGCGTCAGATGATATTGTAATGTCTAAATTAAATTCGATTACCAAAAAACTTGTTTCAGCATATATCAGTAATTCTGATAAAAAAATAACTATTGCTGTTTTACCTTTTCACACAAATGAGGAATTAGCAAAGAGAAGAATTGGTTCAATATTTGCTGAATATCTTATGCATAGTTTTAGAAATTATTCAAATTTTATAGTTGTTGATAGAATAGAACTTGACAAGATATTTAAAGAATTAAAATTAAGTGCTCTTGGAGTTGTAGATCAGGAAGATGCTTTAGAAGTAGGAAAACTTGCTGGTGCAAAATTACAAGTTTTTGGAAGTATTGATAAAATAAAAAATAAATATCACATAAATGCAAGAATTGTTGATACTGAAACAGGTGAGATAGTATCAACTGCTTATGAAACTATACCAAGTGATGTTTTTGATGAGAAAGCAGGAGTAAAAGAACCACCTGAAACTGAAGCAATTGGATTTTATTTTTTATATCATATTAGAAATTTGCCTGTGGTAACTAAAAGTTATACAAAAAATATAGGTTCTTGTACTGAAAATTATTCAATAAAGAAAGGAACCTTGAAGGAGTTTGGTTTAGGACTTAAATACACTCCTATTCCTAAATTTCAACTTGATATTTCTGCTATTTATATTTCTAAGCATTCTGGTCATGTAGGATTAGTGAATTATTATGATAGTGATAGTTATAGTAGTAGGGTAGGTGAAGGACCTTTGCGTTTAGGTGAAGTATCATATCGGTTTTTGTTTGGATATAAATTTAATCTTATTGGTAAGCATATTAGATTAATTCCAAATATTGGTTATGTATTTCATAGAGTAACTTCAGCGTGGGGCGTAGGTGGAAATTATAATACTCCTGTTGTTGCTACAAGATTAGAGTTTGTTCCACAAAATAGGTTTTTTATTTCGTTTTCTTCAATATATGAACTTAAACAAGGATATTTATATGATAAAGAATTTTCTTCAATAATCAAAACAAATAAATTTGATAAATTATCAGTTGAATTTAATTTAGGTTTTTATTTTTAATTTTCAAAATAGTTTTTTACAGATTTAAACAAAAATTTTGGGTTAAGCATTGAATAAAAAGTTGATGTTTTACAAATAACTACTGTTACAAAAATTATGTGCATAAAAACACTATAAAAAATCTCCTTATAATCCCCCTTTTTTCAAATGGGAAGAAGAAAAAGAGAGGGATTTTATAAGCAAGGCTAAAGCCTTGCCTACGAGAAATTCATCTTATTCTCCATTTTAAAAGAGAGAAATTGTTCTTGATTAATTTTTGAATTACAAAAATTTAAAAATTTTTTTGTGATAAAATTTGATATAATAATTTATATGGAGTTTTCTTTTTCTCATTCGTTTCTCACTTCTCACTTTTTCACTTTTTCACTTCTCACTTCTCACCTTTTACTTTTCACTTTTTCACTTTATTTAAAGGAGGAATAAATGAAAACAGAAGCAAAGAATAAAAAAACATCTAAAAAAGATGTTAAACTACCGAAAAAATTAGTTTATTTTTTCGGTGGTGGTAAAGCCGAAGGTAATGAATCAATGAAAAACCTTCTTGGTGGTAAGGGAGCAAACCTTGCTGAGATGGCTGGACATCCAGATTTAAAACTACCGGTTCCACCTGGCTTTACAATAATTACAGATGTTTGCACTTATTATTGGGCAAATAATAGAGAATATCCCCCACAATTAAAGGAAGAGGTTGAGAAAAATTTAAGAAAAGTTGAGAAATTGACAGGTAAGAAATTTGGTGATCCAAAAAATCCTCTTCTTGTATCTGTTAGATCTGGAGCAAGGAAATCAATGCCTGGTATGATGGAAACAATTCTCAACGTTGGTCTTACAACAAAAACAATACCAGGTCTTATAGAACTTACAAAAAATCCAAGATTTGTTTGGGATGCATATAGAAGATTGATAATGATGTATGCTGATGTTGTTATGGAAAAAGCAGAAGGCATTGAACCAGAAGATGATATGGGAATAAGAAAACAACTTGATAGAATGTTGGAAGAAAAGAAAAAGGAAAAAGGTGTAGAGAATGATACTGATTTAACAGCGGAAGATCTACAAGAACTCTCAGAGAAATTTAAAGAAAAAATTAAACAAGTTCTTGGTAAAGAATTTCCAGATGATCATGATAAGCAGTTATGGGGAGCAATTGGAGCTGTTTTTGCATCTTGGAATGGAAAAAGAGCAGTTGCTTATAGAAGAATTGAAGGAATACCAGATGATTGGGGAACAGCGGTTAATGTTCAGACGATGGTTTTTGGAAATATGGGAAATGATAGCGCAACAGGCGTTGCTTTTACAAGAAATCCTGCAACTGGTGAGAATAAATTTTATGGTGAGTTTCTTTTGAATGCTCAAGGAGAGGATGTTGTTGCAGGAATAAGAACACCAAATCCTATAAATGATGAGAGTAAAAATGAGCACTCAAAAAATCTTCCAACTTTAAAGGAATTGATGCCTGATGTATACAAACAGCTTGAAGATATAAGAAGAAGGCTTGAGAAGCATTATAGAGATATGCTTGATATTGAGTTTACAATAGAGAAAGGGAAACTCTATATGCTTCAGTGTAGAGTTGGAAAGAGAAATGGATTTGCAGCAGTTAGAATGGCTCTTGATATGCTTAAAGAAAAACTAATAACAAAAGAAGAGGCAGTAATGAGAGTTTCCCCCGCTCAACTTGATGAACTTCTCCATCCAATTCTTGATCCAAAAGATGAAGCAACAAAAAAACCAATAGCAAAAGGGCTTCCTGCAGGACCTGGTGGTGCTGTTGGTAGAATTGTTTTAACAGCAAATGATGCAGTTGAATGGACAAAAAGAGGCGAGAAGGTTATTCTCGTAAGAGAGGAGACAAATCCTGAAGATATTGAAGGGATGAGAGCAGCTGAAGGGATATTGACAGCAAGAGGTGGTATGACATCACATGCTGCCCTTGTTGCAAGAGGATGGGGTAAGTGCTGTATAGTTGGTGCAAGCGCAGTTGTTATAGATTTGAAAAATAAAAAAATAAAAATTGGTGAGAAAGAGTTTAAGGAAGGTGATTGGATTACACTTAACGGAACAAAAGGAAATGTATATGAAGGGCAAGTTAAGATGCTTAGTGCTGGTGAAAATCAGATGCTTAAAGATTTCCTTAAACTTTGCAATGATATAAGAAAACTTGGTGTAAGAACTAATGCAGATACTCCAGAAGATGCTGCAAAAGCAAGAGAATTTGGTGCTGAAGGTATAGGGCTTTTTAGAATAGAGCATATGTTTTATGGAAAGAATTCTGAAGAGCCACTTTTTAAACTTAGAAAAATGATTGTTTCAAAAACAAAGGAAGAAAGGGTTAAAGCATTGAATGAACTATTCCCTTATATGAAAAATGATATAAAAGAAACTTTAAAGGTTATGAAGGGGTTTCCTGTTACAATAAGATTGATTGATCCTCCTCTTCATGAGTTCGTTCCACATAACGAAGATAAATTAAAAGCACTTGCAAAAGACCTTGGAATATCTTTTGAAGAACTTAATGAAAGAGCTAAGTCATTAATGGAGTCAAATCCTATGATGGGACATAGAGGGGTTAGACTTGGAATAACATATCCAGAGATTACTGAAATGCAAGTAAGAGCAATATTTGAGGCAAGTGCAGATTTAATAAAAGAGGGTATAAAGGTTTATCCTGAAATAATGATACCTGTTGTTTCTCATGAAAAAGAGGTTGAGTTTATTCTTCCAATAATTAAAAGAGTTTATGATGAGGTTATCGAAAAGACAGGTGTTAAGAAAATAGATTACAAAGTTGGAACGATGATAGAGATACCAAGAGCATGTCTTATTGCAGGGAAACTTGCCCAGACAATGGAGTTCTTCTCATTTGGAACAAATGACCTTACGCAAATGGGATTTGGTTATTCAAGAGATGATGCTGGTGTTTTCCTCAAAGAATACATAGAGAAAAAGATACTTCCAGCAGATCCTTTCCAAACTATAGATCAAGAAGGAATAGGTGAGTTTATCAAGATAACAGTTGAAAGAGGAAGAGCAGTTAGGAAGGATCTAAAAATTGGAATCTGTGGAGAGCAGGGTGGTGATCCTGCATCTGTTGAGTTCTGCCATAAAGCGGGTCTTAATTATGTTTCTTCGTCACCATTTAGAGTGCCAATAGCAATACTTGCAGCTGCACAAGCACAGGTTAAGGAAAAAAGCAAGAAAAAATGATTGATGAATAATAATACATTCCCGCTTGTATTATCTTCTCCAAGTGGTGGCGGTAAAACCACTATTAAAGGTGAAATTTTAAAAAAAGACTCCCGATTTGGTTTTAGTATAACCGCCACCACAAGGCCTAAAAGAGAAAATGAGATTAATGGAAAAGATTATTATTTTGTTTCTGATAAAGAGTTTGATAGAATGATAGAAAATGATGAGTTTATAGAATGGGCAAAGGTTCACAAATATAGATATGGGACACCGAAATCATCAATAATGAGGTTGATAGAAGAAAATAAAATCCCTATAATGACAATAGACGTTGTTGGTGCAATGAATATAAAAAAGATTTTTCCTTCCTCAGTGCTTGTTTTTGTACTTCCCCCTTCTGTTGATGTTATGATTGATAGATTAAGAAAAAGAGGTGAAACTGAAGATGAAATAAAGATAAGGATTAATACTGCCTTAAAAGAACTTGATTATGCTGAAAAATTTGATTATCTGGTTATAAACGATGTTCTTGAAAGAACGGTAAATGATATAATAAGTATTATTGATGTTGAGTTTAATAAAATTTTTAGAAGAGGAAATTTTATAAAGGAGTTTAAATATAATATCAACAAAATTATTCAAGATGGAGGAATAAGATGAGTAAAAAGGAAACTAAAGAAACTATAAATACAAAAGAAATAAATCTTGAGGAAGAAATCATAAATGGAAATTATAAGAAATACGAAAAACTTGTTCTTGTTATGAGATGGGTTTATCATTTAAAAGAACTTCAAGAATATAAAGATAAACCTACTGCTCAGCTAATTGATCAGGCATTGAAAGATGTCCTTTCTGGTAAGATAACTCTTGAGGATGTTGAAAAAGCAGAACTTAAAGACGAAGAGGCAAGAATAAAACAAGCAGAAGAAAAGAAAAAAGAAAAAATAGCAAAGAAAGAAAAAGATAAAAGTAAATCTCAAGAAAAGTAGTTTTTACTGATGAAAAAGGTTATAAAGTTTTTAAGAGAAGAAATAGATGAAGACACATATATCCCTTCTTCTTATTTTGGGATAAAAAAAACTGATTATCAGGAAAATAAAAAAGCTGATATAAACTCTGAATTTTTGCATAGCGTAAGTGATCTTGTTGATAGTAATTTTAATTCTGATATGAGTTCTGATTTAAATGATAAAGAAACTAAACTTGCAAAACTTAGAGAAGAAGTTCTAAATTGTAGAAAATGTGAACTTGGTTATTCACGAATAAAAGCAGTTTTTGGAGTTGGAAATCCAAATGCAAAGGTTATGTTCGTTGGTGAGGGACCTGGCTGGGAAGAAGACCATAGAGGAGAGCCATTTGTTGGTAAAGCAGGACAGTTGCTTGATAAGATTCTTGCTTCAATAAATCTTGATAGAACAAAGGTTTATATAGCAAATGTTGTTAAATGTCATCCAATGATAAATCCACAAACACCGGATGCCAGAGGGAATGATAGACCGCCAACAGCTAAAGAAATATCTGCATGTAGGTTTTATCTTGAAGAGCAGATAAGAATAATAAAGCCGTTATGCATAGTTACACTTGGAAATACTGCTACAAAATTTATTTTAAATTCCGATGATGGTGTATCAAAATTAAGAGGTAAGATTTACGAGATTGGGAAAAGTTTCTTTTTTGATTTTGATATAAAGGTTATTCCGACATATCATCCTGCGGCACTTCTTAGAAATCCATCTCTTAAAAAAGAAACCTGGCAAGATATGAAAATGCTAAGAGATTTTCTCAAAGATAAATGATAGCGGAAGTTCTTTTTCCAGTTGCTCTTGATAAAACATTTTACTACCGTGTTGATGATTCTCTTAAAGATCTTATAAAACCAGGCGTAAGAATTTATTCGTCATTTTCTCATAGAAAAAAAGTTCTTGGCTATGTTATAAGTGTTAAAAATGATGATGAGGTTGTTATTGATTTTGATAGAGAACTTAAAAAAATTGATAAGGTTATAGATAAAGAAAGTGTTTTTGTTGTTGAGAGGTTTATAAATGTTGCAAATTTTATGTCTAAAAGATGGTTTTCACCGCTTGGTATGGTCTTAAGAGATTATTTAAGATATCTTCCGATAAAACTTAATTACACTCAGAAAAACTTTAATCTAGAAACCTCACCTCTAAGAAACATAATAATATCATCAGATACTGATTTTCTTGTTGAGAAAATTAAAGAACTTAGGGAAAAAAATTTCTGTGTGGTTGTTTTTTTTCCGAATATTCTTTCACTTGAGTTATTTGCAAAAAGGCTTTATGATACAGATCTGGATTTCCTTAAGTATTCATCAGAAGAAAAAAAATCGCTCAAGAAGCAAATCTCAAAAAGCCTTTTTGAAGGAAAACTTGAACTTGTTCTTTCAACAAAAGTTGGGTGTTTTCTTCCATTTCCTCCAAGAACATATTTTATAATCTGTGATCCAGTAAATCCAATGTATTTGCAGTTTGATCAACATCCTTACTATATCGCTCCACTTCTCCTTGAAAAGATTGCAGACGAATTTAATTTTTCAGTTATTTATTTCTCTCCTTCAATTTCCCCGTTTCTCTACAAAAGAGCGCAGGAAAATTTCAAATTAGAGGTTCATAAAAAAACTCTTATTCCTGAATATGAGATAAGGGATATGAAAAAAGAAAGTCTTGAATCTGAAAAATTTATTTTTGATGTGAAAGAAAAACTTGAACTTGGTCCCATAGATCCAAAACTTGTCAAGCGTGGAGAAGAAATCTGGAATCAAAAATGTGTTGCTTGTCATAAATTAGATGAGAGATATGTTGGGCCTGCACAAAGAGATCTCATTAAAAGAAGAACACCAGAATTTATAATGAATA
>Ga0081479_115195_pt1 | contig 27805 bp, 24 predicted proteins | sample MamHotmetagenome_FD_70984 | JGI IMG/M metagenome (GOLD analysis project Ga0081479, IMG submission 70984) | Hot spring cone microbial streamer communities from Mammoth Hot Spring (Liberty Cap Streamers), Yellowstone National Park, USA - T=72 v2... | ecosystem: Environmental > Aquatic > Thermal...
TGCTTGTAGATACGAGATATCCACCTACAAATCTTGATGTTTTGATGAAAGAATGGCTTGAATCTTTTGAAAAACCTTACATAGTTGTTGGCACAAAAATAGATAAGTTAAATCAAAGTGAAAAAGCAAAAGCTGAAAAAGTTATAAGAGAGGCATTAGATTTAAGCAAGGATGTTTCAGTTTATTTAGTTTCTGCAAAAGAGGGAACAAATATAGATAAGCTTACAAATGACATTTTATCAATGGTTAGGTCTGAGGGTTGATTGGTAAAAAGTAAGAAAGATTTATATTAACCTATAGTTTTAACTACACATTTATACTAAAATTTACTCAAAATCCAGGTTTGGAGACATAATGGAAAATAAAAGCCTACAGCCTCACGATTGGTTTTTTAAACAAATGTTTTCTAATCCAAAAAGCCTTCAGACAGTTTTAGACTTATTTATTCCAACATTGGCATCAAAATTAGACCCATCTTCAATAACTCTTGTAAATACAGAAAAATTCTCCAAAAAGTCTAAAAAATTCATGCTTGACTTACTTTTTAGCTGTAAGATAAACAATGAAGATACCTTTATAAGATTTGTTTTTGAACATAAATCTTATGTAGATAAAACATTACCAATACAGCTTTTATACTATAATGCTGTAATATGGGAAGAAGCCATAAAAAAAGAATATTATCCACCAATCATTAACATTGTTTTTTATCATGGAGAAAGAGAATGGAATATTCCAACCAACCTGCCAACAGTAAAAGACAAAGATTTACAAGAATACACGCAAAAACTAAATTACATACTCATAGACTCAAACAAAATACCTGATGAAGAGTTAAAAAGCAGAATTTCTCAAAATATGGATGTAATTTTGGCTATACTTGTTATGAAGTGTATTTTTGATGATATTCAAAACCTTAAGCCAATCCTTGAGTTAATGGTTAAGCATAAATCAGATTCCTTGTTTATGATTTTGGATTATATTGTTTTGGTAAAGAAAGATGCTGAAAAAGTTGAAAAGATTTTGAAAGAGATTTCAGGAGGTGATGAGAAGATGATGACATTAACTGAGAAATGGAAGATGGAAGGTTGGATGAAAGGTAAATTGGAGGGTAGGTTAGAAGCTCAAAGAAAGGATATATTTAAGTTGGTTCAGCTTAGGTTTGGAAATATTCCAGAGAGTTTAGAGAGTTTTATTAATAAATGCGAAGATACAGAGAAATCAGATGAAATCTTTACAAAAGTAGCCTTAGCTAAAAGTGTTGAAGAGTTGAGAGATATTTATTTATAGTGTTAGATAACAACTTTAATAAAATTTAAGGAGATGGCTCAGTGATAGGAAAAGTATTTGAGATTAAAAAACCGCTTATTTGCTACTTTATGGCAGGATATCCATCTGTTGAAGACAGTATCAAAACAGCAGAGGTTTTATTAGAAAATGGTGCCGATATTTTAGAAGTTGGATTTCCTTTTTCAGACCCGGTTGCTGATGGAATTACAATCCAAGCAGCCCACGAGAAGGCTGTAAAAGATGGTATTACACCGGTTAAAGTCTTTGAAATTACAAAAACTATAAAAGAAAGATTTCCGGACAAATCACTTATCGCAATGACATATTACAATCCAATTTTTAAAATGGGAGAAGAAAATTTTTGTAAGATAGCAAAAGAAAACGGTATTGACGGATTAATCGTTCCAGATTTGCCGCCGGAAGAGGGAGAAAGCTTAAAAAAAATAGCAAATCAGTATGGATTATCTGTAATCTTTCTACTTGCTCCAACTTCACATGAAAAGAGAATTAAACTTGTTTCAAGCATAAGTGATGATTTTATATACTATGTATCAATTACAGGAATTACAGGGGAAAGAGAAAGTTTGCCATGGCAAGAGCTTAAAAACAAAGTAGAAGAGATCAAGAAGATGACAGATAAAAAAATTGCTGTTGGATTTGGCGTTTCAAAGGGAGAACATGCTAAAATTATATCAAGTTTTGCAGATGGTGTTATAGTTGGAAGTGCGATAGTAAAATTACAAGGTAAAAAAGATTTTGAAGGATTAAAATCTTTGGTGAAGGAGCTACATGATAGCATTAGTTGATTATGGAATGGGTAATTTAAGAAGTGTAGAGAAAGCTCTTGAAAAAGTAGGATTTAGTGTGCTGAGAACGTCAGACCCTTCGGATTTAGACAAAGCAAAGGCAATAGTTGTTCCGGGTGTTGGAGCTTTTGGGGATGCAATCCATAACTTAGAAAAGCTTGGCTTGAAAGATAAAATTATAAAGCATATAGAAAATGGAAAACCTTACTTTGGTATATGCTTAGGATTACAAATACTATTTGAGTATGGCTATGAGTTTGGCTCTCATGAAGGACTTGGAGTTATAAAAGGTAGTGTAGTAAGATTTGATGATAAATTAAACATAAAAATACCCCATATGGGTTGGAATCAGATTTGGAAGAAAAAAGATTCAAAAATGTTTAAAGATATTGAAGATGGCTCGTATTTTTATTTTGTCCATTCATACTACGTTAAACCAGATGAAAAAGATATCATAGGAACCACAACAGATTATGGAATAGATTTCTGCTCAAGCATTGAAAAAGACAACATATGGGCAGTACAGTTCCATCCAGAAAAAAGTCAAACACTTGGTCTAAAACTTCTTGAAAATTTTAGAAAGTTTGTTTATGAAAGCGATAATTAAGGATGTTAAACTTAGATGAAATTTTATCTAAAAAATTACAAGAGATAAAACAAAAAAACAGATACAGAACAAGACCAATATTAAATGAAAATTTTGTTAATTTTTCATCAAACGACTATTTAAGTCTAAAAGATAATCCAATTACAAAACAAAAGCTGATTAATAATATTGACAAACTATCTCTTGGAAGTGGTGCATCTGTTTTAGTATCAGGATATCACTTAATCCAAAAAGAGCTTGAAAAATTTATCTCTGAATTTAAGCAAACAGAAGACTGTATAGTCGTTGGTAGTGGGTATATGGCTAACGTTGGACTTATACAAGCCATTTTTGATGAAGAAGATATTATTTTTAGTGATGAATTAAATCATGCTTCAATCATAGATGGGATTAGAATCTCTAAGGCAAAAAAAATTATTTATAAACACTGTGATGTAGAAGATTTAGAAGAAAAGCTAAAAAAATATCACACGAAAGGAAAGAAGATAATCATTACAGACGGCGTTTTTAGTATGGAAGGAGATATTGCTCCACTTGATAAAATCATAGAAATTTCAAAAAAGTATGATGCTGTTGTTATAGTTGATGATGCTCACGCAACCGGTGTAATTGGAGAAGAAGGAAGAGGAAGTCTTAATTATTTTAATTTAATGCCAGATAGTAATGTTGTTCAGATGGGAACATTGTCTAAGGCTGTTGGTAGTTATGGAGCTTTTATTTGCGGAAGTAGGATTTTGATAGATTATCTTGTAAATACTATAAGGTCAGTTATATTTACAACAGGTTTATCTCCTATCCAAAACTTTATATCTCTTGAAAATTTTAAAATATTAGCAAAAGAGGATTTTAGAAGAAAAGAAGTTTTAGAAAAGTCTAAGTATTTGGCAAACTCCTTAAAAAATAAAGGAATAGATGTAAAGTTTTTTGGCACTCCTATAATCTCTTTGATAGTTGGAGAAGAAGAAAAAGCTTTAAAATTAAGAGATAAATTGTTAGAAAAAGGCTTTTTTGTTCAAGCAGTAAGACCGCCAACAGTCCCAAAAGGAACTTCAAGACTTAGAATAACGATAAATTACAATCATTCTTATAAAGATATTGAAAGATTGTGTGAAGCTTTAGGTGAGTTGTTAATATTTAAAAAGGTTGAAAAGTAAGCTATAATCTATTTTTTACTTTGCAAATGGTAAAAGTTTGATTATTAACTCTATCGCATCTTTATTTATGAAAATTATCAAAAAGGAAAGAATCAAAAACATGACTGTAAATTTCCTGTCAAGTTTTAACACTTTTTCTTCAATTTCAGCTTCAAGCTCTGTTTTAACTAAGACTAAATCAGCCTTTGTAGCAAGTTCTTTTGCAAGCTCATCTTTAAGCTCAAGCTTTTTTTGCTGTGCTAAGACTTCTGATTTTTTGTCTAATTCGTTATAAATCAGTTCAATAGTTTGTGCAATCTTTTTAGCCTCTTCTTTGCCTACTTTTTCCTCTAACTTTTCTAATAGCTCAAAATCTATAACGTAAGCCATTTTAGAAACTCCAATTAACTAATCAAAAATCTTAACAATATTATAATATGTATCCCTCTGTGCAGGAGTAAAGCCGGCGTCTTTAATTTGTTTTACCATTTTTTCCGGTCTTGGACTTGAAACTTTAAAACCTGTAGAAGCTACTACATTCTCTTCAATCATAGTGCTTCCTAAATCATTTGCACCAAATCTTAAACCGATTTGACCAACTTTCATTGTTTGAGTTACATGGGATGATTGAATATTATCAAAATTATCAAGATAAATTCTTGCCAAAGCTAAAACCTTTAAATACCACACAGAAGTAGTTGGTTCTAAATGGTCAAGCTGTGTATTGCCTTTTTGAAAAGTCCATGGTATAAATGCGGTAAATCCGCCTGTTTCGTCTTGAAGCTGTCTAATATGGTTTAAATGTTCAATGATATGCTTTGGTTTTTCAACATGTCCAAACATCATTGTTGCTGTTGACCTCATTCCAAGTTCATGGGCTGTTCTATGGACTTCAAGCCATTGGGCTGTTGTAGTTTTATTTGAAGATATTAACACTCTTACTTCATCAGATAAAATCTCTGCGCCACCACCTGGAAGAGACATTAATCCTGCCTCTTTTAATTTTATTAAAACATCCCTTATGCTCATTTTTTCAAGCTTAGCAATATAATTTATCTCTGTTGCTGAAAGTGAATGAATTTGTATTTGCGGAAATTTTTCTTTTATTCTTGAGAACATCTCTACATAAAAATCAAGTCTTAAATCCGGATTTAAGCCACCTTGCATTAGCAAGGTAGTTCCACCCCAATCTATAAGCTCCTGAATTTTAGCAAATATCTCATCAAGTTCAAGGACATAAGCATCACTATCTAATTTTCTTCTTTGAAAAGCACAAAATTTACATCCTGCAACACATACATTTGTATAATTTATATTTCTATCTATAACAAACGTAGCTATATTATCCGGATGTTTTTTTGCTCTAATATAATCAGCAAGTCGACCAAGAGATAATAAATCAAAATTTTCAAGCATACATAATGCTTCTTCCGGCTCTAATCTTTCGCTATTTAGAACCTTTTCCGTTAAATAAGATTGTTCCTTTATCAACTTGATACTCCTAATATATTTTTTGGATTTCCTTCTATGAAGGATTTTAAGTTATCAAGTGTAATATCTAATATTCTATAAAGTGCGTCTTTTGTGTTATAAGCGTTGTGTGGAGATACGATAACATTTTCAGAATGTAAAACATAAAATGTCTCTAATGCTTTTTTTAACTTTATTGCAGGAATATCATCTCTCTTTAGAAATTCTTCTTCGATCCAAACATCTTCCGCTTCAAATGTATCAAGACCTACACCACCTGCAAGTCTTCCTTCTTTAAGTGCTTGAACTATAGCTTCTATCTCAACTACAGGACCTCTTGAAGTATTAATAAGCATAGCATCTAATTTCATAAGTTTAATGTTAAATCTGTTTATCAAATGATGTGTTGCCGGTGTGTATGGTGCATGCAGGGTAACGATATCGGAACTTCTAAGCAAATCTTCAAGTCCTACATACTCAACGCCGTATTTTTCAATCAATTCATTATCTTTAACTTTATCATATGCAAGTATTTTCATTCCAAAGCCATGGGCTATTCTTATTACATGCTTTCCAATCCTTCCGGCACCAATTACACCTATAGTTTTACCCATTAAGTCTATTCCTGTTAACCCATCTCTTGAAAATATGCCTTTTGATGTTCTTTCTATCATAGGTTTAAATTTTCTTGCTAATGTAAGTATTAATGCAAATGTATGCTCGGCAACTGTATTATTACCATATCCGGGAACATTGCAAACAGTTATACCTTTTTTATTAGCATGTCCAACATCTATATGATCGTACCCTGTTGACCTTGTTATGATTAGTTTTAGATTTTCCATCTTATCAATCACTTCTTTTGTTAGCTTAGAGTATATAAATACAATAGCTACTTCTATATCTTTGTAAAGGTCTACATTTGTATCATCAATCGACTCTTTTGTAAATTTAACACTTCCCTGAATTCCTAAGTCTTTTATTTTTTTCTCTAAGTACAATCTTTCCCAATCTTCTGTCTCAAAAAAATAGATATTCATAACACATCCCTCCAATTTTTTTAAGATTTATTTTAACATAGAGATAGGTTTATTGGATATGATAATTTAAATTAAATCCATATCTTGGGTGAGAAATTCAAATATAAATAAAACATCTAAAAAAACTCCTTGGTGGCAGTTAAAATTTTAATAGCAAAATTTCACCAAGGAGGTAAAAATGCAAAAATCTAATCTTTATTTTACAATATTTCAAAAAATCTCTGAGCATCTAACTATACTTTTAAATATTTCAAACACTCCTATTCTTACACTTGCCAGATTTCTAATTTATCCTTCTATTCAATCTTGGCATCTGTTTAGAAAATCAAAATCAGAAAGAGATTATAAAATCCTTAGAGAATATTGGCTAAGAAGAATCACGATTATTATGATACTTAAAATTGTTCTTGGAAAAAAGGAAAACTTATAGTAGATGGTACTATAATTGAAGTAGCAAGATTAAGCAGAGCAAAAACTAAAAAGATAAAAAGAGTTTCAGGAAAAATGTATTGGGTAAAAAGAAAGAGGAAAATATACAGCGAGCATTTAAAGAAAGAGATAGAAGACGAAAGTATTTACTATGGACTTTTGGTTATAGTGGTTTGTGATGAAAACGGGATAGTTTATGATGTATGGTTCCATCCAGCAAGCTATCATGAAGTAAGGTCATTAAGAATAAGACATAAAATGAGTAAATGGTTTAGATTTTTGACTGAAAATTTTGAATTTATAGGAGATAAAGGTTATAAAGGATGTAAATATGTTAAAGTATGTGAAGATAAACAAGAAAAGAGTAAAAGACAAATTATTGAAGCAGTAAATTCTCAGATAAAGAATTTCAATCTTACAAGTAGATGGAGAAAGATTAAAACTTTTGTTGCTTATCTATATGCATATGTTATTGGTTATAGCTTTTTTAGAAAAAGTAAACTATGGAGGTAATTTCTCATCCAAGGTATTCTATATGATATTGCAATTAAATTGCAAAAGTTTTTGAACAATCTCTATTTTAACTATCCAAGATATCAAAAGGACAAGCATATGTAGAGAGAATGAATAGGACATTGCAAGAAGAGTTTGTGATGTACTATGTTTAAACAAAAAATCTCCTTTACAACACTTTTGTGATATTATAAATTCAAAAAAATCGAAATTTTCCCAAATTGGTATGACTTATACATTTTGTTGAATTTTTCCCCCATGTATGTTAAAATATTATTCTCATTTCGTAAAGTTGAAAAAATAGAAATAAATATTTTCAAAAAATACTTGACACAAATCAGAGGATTGGATATAATATTTATCTCTAAGTTTAAGCCGGTGTAGCTCAGTCGGCAGAGCAGGTGATTTGTAATCACCAGGTCGTGGGTTCGAGTCCCACCGCCGGCTTTAAATTTTAGAATACGGAGAGGTAGCCAAGCGGTCAACGGCAAGAGACTGTAAATCTCTCGGCGAAAGCCTTCGGCGGTTCGAATCCGTCCCTCTCCATATAGCATATGCGGGAGTAGCTCAGTTGGTAGAGCATCTGCCTTCCAAGCAGATGGCCGCGGGTTCGAGTCCCGTCTCCCGCTCTCCAATAAAACCAAGACGTAAAAAGGCTGTAGTAGTCTTTTTACGTCTTATTATGTTTTTATGCCCAGGTAGCTCAGTAGGCAGAGCACACCCTTGGTAAGGGTGAGGTCGCGGGTTCAAGTCCCGTCTTGGGCTTTGAGAGAGGTTTTATAAAAATAAACATTCTTCTTATATTTAGGAGGTAAAAATAAATGGCAAAAGAAAAATTTGTAAGAGGAAAAGAGCACCTAAACGTAGGAACAATAGGACACGTTGACCACGGAAAAACAACATTAACAGCATCAATCACATACGTACAAAGCAAAAAAGGATTAGCAAAATTTGTTGGATATGGAGACATAGACAAAGCTCCAGAAGAGAGAGAAAGAGGAATTACAATCAATATCACACACGTAGAATATGAGACAGAAAAAAGACACTATGCACACGTAGACTGTCCAGGACACGCAGACTACATCAAGAACATGATCACTGGTGCAGCACAAATGGATGGAGCAATCCTTGTAGTATCAGCAGCAGATGGACCAATGCCACAAACAAGAGAACACGTACTCCTTGCAAGACAAGTTAACGTACCATACATCGTAGTATTCTTAAACAAATGTGACATGGTAGACGACCCAGAACTAATAGACTTAGTAGAAATGGAAGTAAGAGAACTGCTAAGCAAATATGACTTTCCAGGAGATGAAGTGCCTGTAATAAGAGGGTCAGCACTTGGAGCATTAAACGATGACCCAAAATGGTTTGCATCAGTAGAAGAATTATTAAAAGCAATGGATGAATACATACCAACACCTCCAAGAGAAACAGACAAACCATTCTTAATGGCAATAGAAGACGTATTCACAATAACAGGAAGAGGAACAGTAGTAACAGGAAGAGTAGAAAGAGGGACATTAAAAGTAGGTGATGAAGTAGAGATAGTAGGGCTGTCAGAAGAGAAGAAGAAGACAGTAGTAACAGGAATAGAGATGTTCAGAAAACAATTAGATGAAGCAATAGCAGGTGACAACGTAGGAGTACTACTAAGAGGAATCACAAAAGACGAAGTAGAAAGAGGACAAGTATTAGCAAAACCAGGAACAATCACACCTCACAAGAAATTTAAAGCACAAGTATACGTATTAAGCAAAGAAGAAGGTGGAAGACATACACCATTCTTCTTAGGATACAGACCGCAGTTTTACATCAGAACAGCAGATATAACAGGAACAGTAATAGGATTACCAGAAGGGCAAGAGATGGTAATGCCGGGAGATAACGTAGAGTTAACAGTAGAGTTAATGGTGCCAGTAGCTATGGAAGAGCAAATGAGGTTTGCGATAAGAGAAGGTGGAAGAACAGTAGGTGCTGGTGTTGTTACTAAAATAATTGAATAATTGCGAGGAATAGAAGATGAGAGAGATTATAACTTTAGCCTGTACAGAATGTAAAAGAAAAAACTATACAACTACAAAAAATAAGAGAAAGCATCCAGATAGAGTAGAGCTAAGAAAATATTGCAAGTTTTGTAAAAAACACACACTTCACAGAGAAATTAAGTAATTGATCATATATTGCGGGGCAGTAGCTCAATTGGCAGAGCAGCGGACTCCAAATCCGCAGGTTGAGGGTTCGATTCCTTCCTGCCCCGCCTTTGGAGAATATTTATGGTAAAGTATCTAAACTTTTTAAAGGAAGTTTTTGAAGAGCTTAAAAAAGTAACATGGCCTTCTAAAAACCTTGTTAAAACAGCGACCATAGCAGTTATAGTTTTAACATTGATAATGGCGTTGTATTTATGGGGTTTAGATATGTTGTTTACAAAAATAATTGCTTTCATAATGGAGAGGTAAAGACTTAGATGGCGGAAAATGAAAATTTAAACATGGTTAACGAAGAGGTCAATGAAAGTAATTTAGAAAAAGATACTGATGAGAAAAAATGGTATGCTTTATATACACAATCTAATTTGGAAATTAGGGCAAAAGAAAACTTTGTTAAGAATTTAAAGCTTAATAATTTAGAACATTTAGTAGATGAAGTTATAGTTCCTGCTGAAGAAAAAGTTGTACTTAAATCTCAAGGAAAGGAAAGGTACAGGCTTTCTTTAAAAGGTCCAAATAGGGTTGTAGAAGTTCAGGGAAAAAAAGGGATTGCAAAATTTTCTATAGAAGATGGTACTGTCCGAGTTTTAGAAAGCGTTGAAGGTGATGAAGGATGTGTTTCTCATAGTCCGATTTCTAAGCCAGGACAAAAAATAACATGTAAAGAAAATAGAACTGAAGCAAGAATTGTTTTAGAGAATAAAATATTTCCGGGATATATCCTTATAAAAGCCAAACTTAGCGATGATTTGATTGATTTAGTCAAAAAGACTCCATTTTTAATAGGATTTGTTAGTGCAGGTGGTAAGCCTGTACCTTTAAATGAAAATGATGTAATGAAAGTCTTAGGGCAAATTCAAAAAGGTACACCAAAAGCTAAAAAACTTCTTTATACAAAAGGGGATATTGTTAGAGTTATTGAAGGTCCATTTATGAATTTTACAGGAACAGTGGAAGAAGTATTCCCGGACAAAGAAAAACTTATCGCATTAATTACTATTTTTGGAAGAGCAACACCGGTTGAACTTGAATTCTCCCAGGTGGAGAAAATTTAGCCTGTCGGTTCAGCTTTGGTGTTTTATTAAGACAGGCGTCAAAGAATTCAAGGAGGTGTGTTTAAATGGCTAAGAAAGTAAAAGGTCAAGTTGAGCTGATGATTCCAGCTCAACAAGCAGCTCCATCGCCACCAGTTGGACCAGCTCTTGGTCAGCATGGTGTTAACATTATGGAGTTTGTTAAAAGTTTTAATGCAGCCACTGCAAACATGAAACCTGGCACAATCGTACCGGTAGTAATTACTATCTATTCAGATAGGTCTTTTACGTTCATTCTTAAAACTCCACCAGCATCTTATCTCCTTAAAGAAGCTGCAGGAATCAAAACAGGTTCTGGAGATCCTAAGAGAAATAAGGTTGGGAAAATTACAGTTAATCAGCTAAGGGAAATTGCTGAAATGAAATTAAAAGACCTTAACACTGAAGACATTGAGATGGCTATGAGAACTATAGCTGGTACTGCTCGCAGTATGGGAATTGAAATTGAAGGATATAAGGGGTAAGTGCTATGGCTAAAAGAGGAAAAAAATATTTAGAAGCATTAAAGCTTATTGATAAAGAAAAGACTTACAGCCTTGATGAAACTATCCAAAAACTAAAAGAAGTGGAAAAAATTCTGCAGAGAAAGTTTAATGAAACGGTAGAACTTATCTTTAGATTAGGTGTTGACCCCAAGTATGCTGACCAAATGGTAAGAGGTTCAGTTGTACTTCCACATGGATTAGGAAGAGAGTTAAAAGTTCTTGTTATCGCTTCCGGTGAAAAGTTAAAAGAGGCAGAAGAAGCAGGTGCTGATTATGTAGGCGGTGAAGAGATTATCAATAAGATTGCAAATGAAAACTGGATAGATTTTGATGTTGTGATAGCAACTCCGGATATGATGCCAAAATTGGCTAAGCTTGGTAAAATCTTAGGACCAAGAGGCTTAATGCCAAACCCTAAGGTTGGAACTGTTACGACTGACGTCAAAAGAGCAGTTACAGAAGCTAAAAAAGGTAGAGTGGAGTTTAAAGTTGATAAAACAGGAAATTTACATGTCCCGGTGGGTAAAATTTCATTCGAGGATTATAAGCTTAAAGAAAATATCTTAGCTGTTGTAGATGCTGTATTGAAAGCTAAGCCACCAGGTGCAAAAGGTCAGTATATAAGAAATGTTGTTTTAAAAACAACTATGAGCCCTTCAGTTAAATTAAATCCAGCTGAATTACAAAAAGCTTTAGAAACTAAAGCAGCTTAAGGAGTAGAGCCATGGCATTAACTACAGATAGAAAATCGATCCAGAAGAAAAGTCAGTTAGTTGCTGACCTTAAACAAAAAATAGAATCAGCACCAGTTGTTATACTTTTAGATTTTAAGGGTGTAGATGCTAACTCAGTAGCAGATTTTAGAAAAACGCTGAAAAAAGAAAATGCTGAATTGAAAGTTGTTAAAAATACACTTTTATACAGAGCTTGCAACGGAACACAACTTTATGATAAAATAGATATTTTCAAAGATCAAACTGCAGTTATTTTTGGATATGGCGACGTTGTTGCACCGGCTAAATTATTGAAAGAATTTTTAAAAGGAAAAGAAGATGCAAAAGTAAAAGGTGGTTTAGTAGAAGGCGTATTTGCTGATGCACAAAAGATTGATTACCTTGCATCTCTACCAAGCAAGGAAGTACTTGTTGCTCAGCTATTGGCTGTACTACAAGCACCTATTACAAATCTTGTACGTGTACTTAACGCTTTACCGCAAAAAACTGTTTTAGTTTTAGATGCTATAAGACAAGAAAAAGAAAAACAATCTTAAATAAAATTTTATAGGAGGTCTTAAAAATATGGCAACAATTACAAGAGAAGAGATTAAAGAAGCTATTAAGTCAATGACAGTTTTAGAGTTAGCACAGCTTGTAAAAGACTTAGAAGAAGAGTTTGGTGTTTCTGCAGCTGCTATGGTTGCTGCTGCTCCAGCTGTTGGTGGTGCTGCAGGTGTGGCTGCTCCAGCTGAAGAAAAAACTGAATTTGATGTTATTTTAACAAACGCAGGGGCAAACAAAATCAACGTTATTAAAGTTGTTAGAGAAATCACAGGTCTTGGATTAAAAGAAGCAAAAGACCTCGTAGATGGAGCTCCAAAACCAGTTAAAGAAGGAGTTTCTAAGGATGAAGCAGAACAAATTAAGAAAAAATTAGAGGGAGCTGGAGCTACTGTAGAAGTAAAATAATAAATCTTGATAAACATTATCTCAATAAAGAATTTTCAACAAGTTTAAGAAAGGGTAGATTGTCTTTATGGCAGTCTACCTTTATTTATTTTAAAATCAAATAAGGTGGTGTAAGGATGAGAGAGTTAAAAAATTTAAAACGAAATCCTTTTCGTAAAATACTTTCAAGAAGAAGAGAAATAATAACACCTCCTGACCTTCTATCCGTTCCAAAAGAATCTTTCGAAAACTTCGTTCAATTTCATACAAATCCTCTAAAAAGAGATCCAAATAAAGGTCTTGAAAGCTTACTTAGAACATCTTTTCCCTTTGCAGACCCAAACGGTCAATTAGAAGTTAGATATATTGGATACGAGATTGGTGATTGGGAATGTGGAAAATGTGGAAAAGCATTACCTGATGAGGTTCTCGGTGGACCAGAAGTTGATTGTCCACATTGTGGCGGTCCGTTAATATATAAAGAAAAGCTAACTGTTGAGGAGTGTAAATTTAAGGGATTAACATATGGTGCTCCTTTAAGAGTATTATTAGAGCTTGTGATAAATCATACAGACCCTAAAACGGGAGAAATAATTCCTAAGACTATAAAAAAACAAAAAATATACTTTGGTGAGATTCCTCTCCTAACAGATTATGCTTATTTTATGATAAATGGTAGTGAAAGAATTATTGTATCTCAGTTAATTAGGTCTTCGGGTATATTCTTCTCAGGAAAAGAAGACAAAACAAAAGACATTATTACAAGGGTTATTTATGAAGGAAGTGTTATTCCAGAAAAAGGTTCAAGGGTAGAGGTTCAGTATGCAACAAATTCAGAAATTTTCTATGCAAAGATAGATAGAAGAAAGATCCTTGGAACAACGCTCCTTAGAGCATTTGGATTAGATACTACTTATAAAATTCTTAAAAACTTTTATGGAAAGGTAGATAGATATATTGTTGAAGATGGTAAATTAGTGCATGAAAGTACAAAGATTCCCGTTAATTTAGAAGAATTAATGAATAGGGATATTTTTGTAACATATGTATATGAAGAAATATCTGAAAAAGGTCAACCAGTACCTGTTAAGCAAGAGAAGTATGTTTCTGCAGAAAGTTTAGAAAAACTTTTAAACGATGATAGGATCAGAATAGAAGAAGTCGTTACTGTAGAACCTCAAGTTATAAACAAATCACCATATCAAAGAGTTATTGTTGAAACATTAAAGAAAGATGAACCAAAAATTAATGCTCTCTTTACTTTTAGAGATGCTGCTCTTGTGGAAATTTATAGAAAAATGAGACCTACGGATACTGCAGTTTTAGACCCAAAAGCCTTTATGAAGAGAGCTAAAGAGTTATTTAACAATACGTTTGCAGATATTCAAAGATACGACCTTTCAAGAGTTGGTAGAGTTAAGCTAAACGCAAAAGTACATAACGTTCCAAAAACTATTAAACCTTTAGACCTTGAAGATTTCTTTGAAAAATTCCCACCTTTAGCTCTTGACGAAGATGTGAAAACTAAAGACGGAGTTATTCCAAAAGGAACAAAGATAGACCTGGTAGTATTAGAAAAGTTAAAAGAAACTTCATTCAAAGAGGTAAAAGTAAAAGAGCACTTAGACGAAGAAGCAAGAACGTTACAGCTTGCCGACATCATTGCAATAGTTAAGTATTTATTAGAATTAAGATATGGAAAGAAAAGCTTAGATGACATAGCACACTTAGGAAATAGAAGAGTTAGACCTGTTGGAGAGCTTTTAGAGGCTCAGGCAAGAGTTGGAATTGCGAGAATGCAAAAAGCATTTAGAGATAGAGTTGCTACCGTTGACGTAGAAGACTCTACCTTAAAACCAAGCGAGCTTATTAATCCAAGATACTTAACTAACTCTATTCTTGAATTCTTAAAAAGCGGTCAGCTTTCACAATTTATGGACCAAACAAATCCACTGTCTGAATTAACACATAAAAGAAGATTGTCAGCTTTAGGTCCAGGTGGTCTTACAAGAGAGAGTGCTAAATTTGAAATAAGGGACGTTCATCCATCTCATTATGGAAGAATATGTCCGATAGAAACGCCAGAGGGTCAAAACATCGGTTTAGTTTCTTCAATGACTGTTTATTCAAGAATAAATGAGTTTGGATTTTTAATTTCTCCGTATAGAAAGGTTGTTGATGGTGTTGTTACTAACGAAATTGAATATTTAACGGCATACGAAGAAGAAAAGTATGTTATTGCTCAAGCTAATGCTGAAATAGATGAAAAAGGAAGATTTTTAACAGATAGAGTTCTTGCAAGGGCGTATGGTGATATAAGATTAGTAGAACCAAACGAAGTTCACTATATGGATATATCTCCTAAGCAAGTAGTTTCTCCGTCTGCATCGTTGATTCCTTTCCTTGAACATGATGATGCTAACAGGGCTCTTATGGGTTCTAACATGCAACGTCAGGCGGTGCCTCTTGTTAGAACAGAGTATCCTCTCGTTGGTACAGGAATGGAAGTTAGTATTGCCAAGGATTCTGGTTCTGTAATTGTTGCAAAAAGAGGTGGTGAAGTCGTTAAAGTTGATGGAAATACTATCGTTATAAAAGTAAATGAAGACGAGATTAACCCCCATGACCCGTTAGATATTGGTATGGATATTTATAAGTTAAACAAATTTAAAGGTTCTAACCAAGCTACATGCATAAATCAAAGACCTCTTGTTAGAAAAGGTGATATTGTAGAAAAAGGTGCAACAATAGCAGATGGAACTTCTACATACAAAGGCGAGCTTGCACTTGGAAAGAATGTCCTTGTTGCATTCATGCCATGGAGAGGCTATAACTTCGAGGATGCTATCGTAATCTCAGAAAGACTTGTTAAAGATGATGTATTTACATCTATTCATATAGAAGAATTTGAAATAGAAGCAAGAGAAACAAAGCTAGGACCAGAAGAGATAACAAGAAATATACCAGGTATTAACGAAATACAGCTTGCAAACCTTGATGAACACGGCGTTATAAGAGTTGGTGCATATGTTAAACCAGGAGATATTTTGGTTGGCAAAATTACTCCTAAGGGAGAAACAGCACTAACACCAGAAGAAAAGCTTTTATTTGCCATCTTTGGAGAAAAGGCAAGCGAAGTAAAAGATTCTTCATTAAGAGTTCCTGTGGGCGTTGAAGGTGTAGTAGTTGATGTCCAAATTTTTGCTAAGAAGAAGAAAGATAAAAAAGAAAAGAGAGAAAAGTATTTAGACACTTTAATTAAGAAAGAAGTTGATAAACTTAACTTAGAGCTGGAAGAGAAGAAAAAGTTTATCTTAGATAAAAGAGATGCTTGGCTTAGAGAAATTCTTATCGGTGTGAAAGTTGCTAAGGATGTTAAAGTAGCTGGCGAAGTTATCATCCCTGAAGGAGAATATATAACTGAAAACAATGTTTCTCGGGCTATAAAAATAATAGCTATCAATCCATCTAACTTCATTAAAGACAAAAAATTAATTAAAAAGGCAGAATCTATCATTGAAAAAGCAAAATCTCAAATTGAGCTTTGGGAAAAGATTTACGAAAAAAGAAAAGAAGCTGTTCAAGAAGGAGCAGATTTAAAGCCTGGAGTTAACGAGCTTGTTAAAGTTTACATAGCTCAAAAGAGAAAGATTCAGATCGGTGATAAAATGGCAGGTAGACACGGTAATAAAGGCGTAATCTCTGTCGTTCTTCCTGTTGAAGATATGCCATTTATGGAAGATGGTACTCCTGTGGATATAGTTTTAAACCCTCTTGGAGTTCCTTCTCGTATGAACGTAGGACAAATACTTGAGACTCACCTTGGATTAGCTGCTAAAAAACTTAGTGAAAAACTTGGAAAAGAGCTTGAAAAAATCTTCGATAGAGAAAAGATTATCGATAAGATTGTTGAGTATTACAGCATTGCAAATGACACAGATAACAAAATCCTTACTACACAAAGAAAGAAAGACTCTCAAGAGTTAAGAGAAGCTTTATTGAAACTTGACGATGAATCTTTAAGAGACTTAGTTAGAGATTTAACTAAAATTGGTATTCCTGTCGAAACTGCAATCTTTGAAAGTGCATCAGAAGAAGATATTAATAAACTTCTTAATTATGCAGGTATAAAAGATAACGGTAAAGTTAAACTTATTGATGGTAGAAGCGGAGAAGCTTTTGACTTGGAAGTTACTGCAGGGTACATGTATATGCTTAAACTGATACATATGGTTGATGATAAAATACACGCACGTTCAACCGGACCCTACTCTCTTATCACACAACAGCCACTTGGTGGCAGAGCTCAGTTTGGTGGACAAAGATTCGGTGAGATGGAAGTATGGGCGCTTGAAGCACACGGAGCAGCGTATACATTAAGAGAGATGTTAACAGTTAAGTCTGACGATATTGAAGGAAGAAAGAGAGTATACGAAGCCATCATTAAAGGGAAACACTACTACGATATAGGCGTACCAGAATCCTTTAAAGTTCTTGTTAGAGAGTTAAAAGCTCTTGGTTTAAACGTTGAATGTATAGTTGAAGGAGAGCCTCAAGCCTGCGATACTTCAGAGTCAGAAAAGAAGAAGCCTGAGTTAAATTAGATAGATTTTAACCTCCCTTTTTGGGAGGCTTTCTAAACAATAAGGAGGTAATTTACCGTGGAAGCGAAAGAAAGAAAAGAAACAGTCAGATTTGATGCTATCAGAATATCTCTTGCTTCACCTGAAATAATTAGGTCTTGGTCTCATGGAGAAGTAAAAAAAGCAGAAACTCTTAACTATAGAACATTAAAACCAGAAAAAGATGGACTTTTTGATGCAAGAATATTTGGACCTATAAAAGACTATGAATGTTTGTGTGGAAAATATAAAAAAAGAAAGTACGAAGGTACAATTTGTGATAGATGTGGTGTTGAAGTTGCACGCTCAGATGTTAGAAGAGAAAGATTTGGACATATAGAGCTTGCATCTCCAGTCGTTCACATATGGTATTTAAAATCTACGCCAAGTAAAATAGGTAGTTTGTTAGATTTAACATCAAGAGATATTGAAAGAGTTGTTTATTTTGAATCTTATTTAGTTGTAGAACATCCAACAGAAGAAGAAGAGGAAGCTTTTGAAAAAGACCCGAAATCTTTACCTTTAATGGAAGGCGGTCTTACAAAATATGTAAAATTGCACGTTGTTTCTGAAGATGAATTTAGAGAAAGAGAATATGAGTATTCAAATGCAGAAAAATACGAATACGGAATGGGAGCTGAAAAAGTTAAAGATGTTCTTGCAAGAATAGACTTAGAAATACTTGCAAAAAGACTTAAAAAAGACCTTCATGGATATGCAGGAACGTTTGACGACTTAAATCTAAACTACAAAATGAACTATCCAAGGCTTTACAATAAAGCTATTATTGAAATTGCAAGAAAGTTTTCAGAAGTAGGACTAAGATTTGGAGATATAGAGCCAACAGAAAAAGAGATAGATGTTATTATATCACAAGGATATTACATTGCAATAGACCCAGCTTCTTCAGATTTAAAATTTGGACAGATCATAAATTCAGAAAATGTAGATTCTCTACCTGAAGGTGTTATTGCTCTTACAGGGGTTGAGGCATTAGAAAGATTATATAAAGCTTATAGGGAAAAAGTAAAAAAAATACCAATTTTTGAAGTTATCAAAGAATCTGTTAGAAATGTGATCTTAAAAGAAGGAACAGATGCAAGACTGAAGAAAATCATTAGAAGATTAAGACTTGTAGAAGGTTTTATAGAGTCAGAAAACAAACCTGAATGGATGATACTTGAAGTTTTACCGGTTATTCCACCAGATTTAAGACCCTTGATAGCTTTAGACGGTGGAAGATTTGCAAGTTCAGACCTTAATGACCTCTACAGAAGAGTTATTAACAGAAATAACCGTTTAAAAAGACTTATCGATTTAGATGCCCCAGAAATCATCATTAGAAATGAAAAAAGAATGCTTCAAGAGGCTGTCGATGCTCTCATAGATAACGGCAGACGCGGAAGGATGGTCACTCAAAACAACAGACCATTAAAATCCCTTTCAGACTCGTTAAGAGGTAAAGAAGGAAGATTTAGACAAAACCTTCTTGGCAAAAGAGTAGACTACTCAGGACGTTCTGTAATCGTTGTAGGTCCTGAATTACAGATGCATGAATGCGGTCTTCCTAAGCAGATGGCTTTAGAACTATTCAAACCATTTATATACAGAAGACTTGAAGAAAAAGGTTATGCTACATCTATAAAATCGGCTAAAAAATTAGTTGAAGAAAAGACACCAGAAGTTTACGAATGTCTTGAAGAAGTTGTAAAACAACATCCTGTTCTTTTAAACAGGGCACCGACATTACACAGAATGTCTGTTCAAGCATTCGAGCCAAAATTAGTAGAAGGAAAAGCTATAAAACTTCATCCACTTGTATGTCCTCCGTTTAACGCAGACTTTGACGGCGACCAGATGGCTGTTCATGTACCGCTATCTGTTGAAGCTCAGCTTGAATCTTACATATTGATGTTATCTACTCAAAACATTCTTTCACCAGCCCATGGTAAACCTGTTACTATGCCATCACAGGATATTATCCTTGGTGTTCACTATATGACTCAAGAATTACCAAATGCTAAGGGTGAAGGAAAGGTATTTGGTTCTCCAGAAGAAGCTATAACTGCTTACGAATTAGGTACAGTAGACTTACTGGCTAAAATAAAAGTTAGAATAAATGGCAAAATTGTTGAAACTACAGCCGGTAGAGTAATCTTCAATCAAATACTTCCAGAAGGCTATAAATTTGTAAATGAAGTATTAGATAAGAAGAAAATTTCCAAATTGATTTCAGATATTTATGAAAAATACGGAAACGAGATTGCTGCTCAGACATTGGATAAAATTAAAGAGATTGGGTTTAGATTTGCTACTAAAGCAGCTGTATCTATTTCCGTTGCTGACTTAGTTGTTCCTAAGAAAAAAGCTAAAATTCTTGAGAAAGCTATAAAAGAAGCTGAAACAGTTTGGAAGCAGTACGTAGATGGAATCATCACAAAAGGTGAGAGACACAACAAAATCATTGATATATGGTCTCAGGCTACAAACGAAGTAGCAAAAGAAATGTTTAACGAGATAGAAAAATCTGAAAGAGTAGAAAACAGTAAAAAATATCCGGGTTATTTCAATCCAGTTTATATGATGGCATCCTCCGGTGCGAGGGGTAGTAGAGATCAGATAAGACAGCTTGCAGGTATGCGTGGTCTTATGGCAAAACACTCGGGTGAATTTATCGAAACCCCAATCATGTCAAACTTTAGAGAAGGATTATCTGTTGTTGAGTACTTTATTTCAACGTACGGTGCAAGAAAAGGTCTTGCTGATACAGCTTTAAAAACTGCTGTTGCAGGATACCTTACAAGAAGATTAGCAGACGTTGCACAGGACGTTATAATTACAGGAGAAGACTGTGGAACATTAAAAGGTATAACGGTTAGCTCTATTATTGAAAGTGGTGAAATTGTTGTACCATTTAAAGACAGAATAATTGGAAGATATACAGCAGAAGATGTTTATGACCCATATACTGGAGAACTGCTAATATCTGCAAACGAAGAAATAACCGAAGAAGTCGTTGATAAATTTGAAAAATCAGGTATTGAAAAAGTAAAAATCAGGTCTGTATTAACTTGTGAAATGCCTCATGGTGTCTGTGCAAAATGCTACGGTAGAGACTTAGCACAAAGAAAGCTTGTTGATATAGGTGAAGCGGTTGGAATAATAGCTGCTCAATCTATTGGTGAACCGGGTACTCAGCTTACAATGAGAACGTTCCACATTGGTGGTGCTGCTACAGCTAAGGAAGTCCAAACTCAGCATAAAGCAACCCATGACGGAACAGTAAAACTTCAAAATGTAAAATTTGTCGTAGATAAAAAAGGTAGAAAATTAATCATCAACAGAGAAGGTTCGATTAAAATCCTTGATAAAGAAGGAAAAACAATAGAAAGATTTCCGGCACCATATGGAGCAGTTTTATACGTTGAAGACGGTCAAGAAGTAAAAGAAGGTACAATTTTAGCCGAATGGGAGCCATTTAGCGACCCAATCATTGCAGAAAAAGGTGGAGAAGTAGAGTTAAGAGACGTTATCTTGGATGTTACATTAAAAGAAGAAAGGGATAACATCACAGGTAAAACAATTTATACAATTACATTCTTAAGACCAAAAGACGCACAACTCCATACTCCAAGATTGGTAATTAAAGGTGAGGATGGTAATGAGTATGTTTATGACCTTCCAGTAAATACAATCTTGTTAATTCCAAAAGAAAATCTTGAAGAAGTCTGGGATAAATGTTTTGCATGTTCTGAAGCAGAAAAGACAGATATTCACCACAAATATTTACAAGTTAAAAAAGGCTTTAAGGTATCAGAAGGTGATGTAGTTGCTAAAATACCAAAAGAAAAAGCAAAAGTTAGAGACATCGTTGGTGGCTTACCAAGAGTTGAAGAGCTGCTGGAAGCAAGAGAACCTAAAAACAAAGCTATCATCACAGAGATAGACGGTATTGTAAAAATCTACGAAGATGCAAAGGAAATTACATTAATAAATCCTAAAGAAGGAAAAACAGAGACTTACAAAGTTCCAGATACTACGTTTGTCATTGTAAAAAATGGATCCTTTGTAAAAGCTGGACAAAGCTTAGTTGATGATGGAAGTACTGTTGCAGAATTTGATGGAATGGTAAGACTAAAAAGTGAAGGTTCAAGGATAGTTGTGTTTAACAAAGAAACCGGACAACAGAGAGATTACAAAGTTCCAAAAGGAAAATTCATTATTGTCAAAGACAACTCTATTGTAAAAGCCGGAGATCCTCTAACAGATGGCACTCCAAATCCACATGACATATTAAAAGTAATGGGTATAGAAGAGCTTGCAGCATTCTTAGTAAAAGAAGCGCAAATTGTTTACAGATTGCAAGGTGTTGAAATCAACGATAAACACTTTGAAGTAATCATAAGACAAATACTTAGAAAAGTTAAAATTGTAGACCCGGGAGATAGCAGATTTCTACTCAACGAGATAGTGGATAAACTTGACCTTGAAGAAGAAATTAATAAGGTAATTTCTGAAGGTGGAAGACCTCCAAAAGCTGAACCTGTTCTTGTTGGTATTACAAAAGCTGCATTAACTACAAGAAGCTGGATTTCTGCAGCGTCATTTCAAGAAACAACAAGAGTTCTTGCAGATGCAGCTGTTGAAGGAAAAGTAGACCCATTAAAAGGATTAAAGGAAAACGTTATCATTGGTGGAATTATTCCAGCTGGTACAGGTATAAAAGAGTATTCGGAAGTTGAAGTAGTGTTAAAAGAAGAAGAAAAAGAAGAAGTCTAAAATAGTATAACTACCGGATCCCTTGAATCGAGGTCCAGATAGTTTATAGTTTAAAAGATATTTTAATTAAGGATTTTTAAAACTTTGTTCAAGTTAAAGGAAATATGTAAGTATGTATAGAGAGACTCTTCGCTAATGCTATATTATTACTTTTGTCTGTCATCCTGAGGACTTTAGTCCGAAGGATCTCCTCTTTTAAAAAATTGAGGCAAAAGGAGATTCTTCGCACGGCTGCAGAATGACGACATTGTTTTTTGTAGCATTCACTTTAACTGCTTGATTTTTACACGAAGTTTAATTATAATATTTGTTTTAGTTTTCAATAAAAAAATCTGTTTTTAATTTAGGAGGTCTACAGTGCCAACTATTAACCAATTGGTTAGAAAGGGTAGAGAGAAAGTAGAGAAAAAATCAAAAGCTCCAGCATTGCAAGGAAACCCTCAAAAAAGAGGCGTTTGTGTTCGTGTATATACAACAACACCTAAAAAGCCAAACTCAGCTTTGAGAAAGGTTGCAAGGGTGAGATTGTCAAATGGTTACGAAGTGACTTGCTATATCCCAGGAATTGGTCATAACCTACAAGAGCACTCTATTGTTCTTGTTAGAGGCGGAAGGGTTAAGGACTTACCAGGGGTAAGGTACAAAATTATTCGTGGAGCTCTCGATGCTGCTGGTGTTAAAGATAGAAAACAATCAAGGTCTAAGTACGGTGCTAAGAGACCAAAACCAGGTCAAGCTGCTGCTGCAACTGGAAAGAAAAAGTAATTAATTTTTAAGGAGAGGTAAAAAATGCCAAGAAAAGGACCAGTTAAACCAAGAGAAATAATGCCAGATCCAATTTATAGAGATGTTTTGGTACACAAGTTAATCAATAAAGTTATGGTAGATGGCAAAAAGTCAAAAGCAGAAAAAATAGTTTACGGTGCTATGCAAATTTTAGCTGAAAAAACCGGCGAGCAACCATTAGAAGCTTTACACAAGGCTATAGAAAATTTAAAACCAATGTTAGAAGTTAGGCCAAGAAGAGTAGGTGGTGCTACTTATCAAGTTCCTATGGAAGTTCCTCCAAGAAGACAGATATCTTTGGCGCTGAGATGGTTGGTTGAAGCTGCAAGAAACAGAAGTGGCAGAGGAAATTATACAATGTTGGAAAAATTATCAAATGAATTATTAGATGCATACCATAATAGAGGAAATGCAATCAAGAAAAGAGAAGATACTCATAGAATGGCTGAAGCGAATAAAGCTTTTGCACACTATAAATGGTAATCAAAATTAGAATTAAATTAAATCAGAATGTTGGAGGAAAATAAAAAATGCCAAGGCAAGTACCAATTAATAAATTAAGAAATATAGGAATAGTTGCCCATATTGACGCTGGAAAAACAACAACAACAGAAAGAATACTATTTTACACCGGAAAAACTTACAAAATCGGTGAGGTCCATGAAGGTTCTGCTACCATGGACTGGATGGAGCAAGAAAAAGAAAGAGGTATCACAATTACATCAGCAACAACGGCTGCTTACTGGAAGGGGTACCAATTAAACATAATTGATACTCCAGGACACGTTGACTTTGGTGTTGAAGTTGTTAGGTCTATGAAAGCTCTTGATGGTATCGTTTTCGTTTTTGCTTCGGTTGAAGGTGTTCAACCACAGTCAGAGGCAAACTGGCGATGGGCTGATAGATTTGGAGTTCCAAGAATAGCATTTGTTAACAAAATGGATAGAGTTGGTGCAAACTTTTTTGGTGTTTACGAAGATATGAAGAAAAAGCTCGGAACAAACCCTGTCCCTATCCAAGTACCAATTGGTGCTGAAGATAACTTTAAAGGTGTTGTAGACCTTTTTAACATGAAAGCTATCATTTGGGAAGGTGATGAGCTTGGTGCTAAATTTGAAGAGAAAGAAATTCCAGCAGAGCTTGTAGACTTAGCACAAGAATGGCGTGAAAAAATGATTGAAGCTATCGTAGAAACAGATGAATCTTTAATGGAAAAATACTTTGCCGGGGAAGAAATACCAGTTGAAGACTTAAAGAAAGCATTAAGAAAAGCAACAATAGAAAGAAAGCTTGTTCCAATGCTTTGTGGAACGGCGTTTAAAAATAAAGGTATTCAACCAATGTTAGATGCAGTAATAGACTTCTTACCTTCTCCTGTGGATGTTCCTCCTGTAAAAGGAGCTAATCCAAATACCGGCGAAGAAGAGGCAAGACATGCATCAGATGATGAACCTTTCTGTGCATTGGCATTTAAAGTTATGGCAGACCCTTATGCAGGACAGCTAACTTACTTTAGAGTTTACTCTGGTTCATTAAAAGCTGGTCAAACTGTTTATGTTTCAAACAAAGGTAAAAAGGAAAGAATTGGTAGAATCTTAAGAATGCATGCTAACCAAAGAGAAGAGATTTCAGAAGTTTACGCTGGAGATATCGCAGCTGCTGTTGGTGTAGATGCAACTACCGGTGATACACTTTGTGATGAAAAAGCACCTATTGTTCTTGAAAAAATGGAATTCCCAGAGCCAGTTATCGCGATGGCTATAGAACCAAAAACAAAATCAGACCAAGAAAAGTTATCTCAAGTTTTAAATAAATTTATGAAAGAGGACCCAACATTTAAAGTTTCTGTAGACCCAGAAACAAACCAAACATTAATCCACGGAATGGGTGAACTACACCTTGAAATCATAATAGATAGAATGAAAAGAGAACACAAACTTGAAGTTAACGTAGGTAAACCACAGGTTGCATACAAAGAAACTATCAAGAAGAAAGCAACAGCAGAAGGTAAATTTATAAGACAGTCTGGTGGTAGAGGTCAATACGGTCACGTTTGGATAGATATAGAACCAAATCAAGAAAAAGAATATGAGTTTATAGATAAAATCGTTGGTGGTGTAATACCAAAAGAATTTATCCCAGCTGTAGATGAAGGTATTAAAGAAGCAATGAACCAAGGTGTTGTAGCAGGCTATCCTGTTATAAACGTAAAAGCTACACTCTTTGATGGTTCTTTTCACGAAGTTGACTCATCTGAAATAGCGTTCAAAATAGCTGGTTCTATGGCGTTTAGAGATGCTATGAAAAAAGCAGACCCAGTATTGCTTGAGCCTATCATGCACGTTGAAGTAGATACACCTGAAGAATACATGGGTGATGTAATGGGCGACCTTAACAGAAGAAGAGGAAGAATTCTCGGAATGGAAAAAAGAGGGAATACTGTAACTATTAAAGCCGAAGTTCCATTGGCAGAAATGTTTGGATATGCTACAGATTTAAGATCTATTACACAAGGTAGAGCGACGTTTGTAATGACATTTGAAAGATATGAAGAAGTTCCAAGACATATTGCTGAACAAGTTGCAGGACAAAGAAATAAAGCTAACGCTTAAAAATATTTAGGAGGTAAAAATAAATGGCAAAAGAAAAATTTGTAAGAGGAAAAGAGCACCTAAACGTAGGAACAATAGGACACGTTGACCACGGAAAAACAACATTAACAGCATCAATCACATACGTACAAAGCAAAAAAGGATTAGCAAAATTTGTTGGATATGGAGACATAGACAAAGCTCCAGAAGAGAGAGAAAGAGGAATTACAATCAATATCACACACGTAGAATATGAGACAGAAAAAAGACACTATGCACACGTAGACTGTCCAGGACACGCAGACTACATCAAGAACATGATCACTGGTGCAGCACAAATGGATGGAGCAATCCTTGTAGTATCAGCAGCAGATGGACCAATGCCACAAACAAGAGAACACGTACTCCTTGCAAGACAAGTTAACGTACCATACATCGTAGTATTCTTAAACAAATGTGACATGGTAGACGACCCAGAACTAATAGACTTAGTAGAAATGGAAGTAAGAGAACTGCTAAGCAAATATGACTTTCCAGGAGATGAAGTGCCTGTAATAAGAGGGTCAGCACTTGGAGCATTAAACGATGACCCAAAATGGTTTGCATCAGTAGAAGAATTATTAAAAGCAATGGATGAATACATACCAACACCTCCAAGAGAAACAGACAAACCATTCTTAATGGCAATAGAAGACGTATTCACAATAACAGGAAGAGGAACAGTAGTAACAGGAAGAGTAGAAAGAGGGACATTAAAAGTAGGTGATGAAGTAGAGATAGTAGGGCTGTCAGAAGAGAAGAAGAAGACAGTAGTAACAGGAATAGAGATGTTCAGAAAACAATTAGATGAAGCAATAGCAGGTGACAACGTAGGAGTACTACTAAGAGGAATCACAAAAGACGAAGTAGAAAGAGGACAAGTATTAGCAAAACCAGGAACAATCACACCTCACAAGAAATTTAAAGCACAAGTATACGTATTAAGCAAAGAAGAAGGTGGAAGACATACACCATTCTTCTTAGGATACAGACCGCAGTTTTACATCAGAACAGCAGATATAACAGGAACAGTAATAGGATTACCAGAAGGGCAAGAGATGGTAATGCCGGGAGATAACGTAGAGTTAACAGTAGAGTTAATGGTGCCAGTAGCTATGGAAGAGCAAATGAGGTTTGCGATAAGAGAAGGTGGAAGAACAGTAGGTGCTGGTGTTGTTACTAAAATAATTGAATAATCGCGAGGAATAGAAGATGCAGGAGAAAATTAGAATAAAGTTAAAAGCTTTTGACCATAAAGTTTTAGACCAATCTGTAAAACAAATTGTTGATACTGTTAAAAGAGGCGGTGGACTCGTAAAGGGTCCTATCCCTTTACCTACAAGAAGAAGAGTTTGGTGTGTACACAGATCACCACACAAGTTTGAACAATCAAGAGAACATTTTGAAATGAGAATTCATAAAAGACTTATAGAAATTGAGAATGCAACACCTCAAACTATAGAGGCTTTAATGGATATAAGCCTTCCAGCTGGTGTTGAAGTCGAAATCAAACTAAGTTAAAAGGAGAGATGACAATGCCAAAAGGCATAATTGGAAAAAAAATAGGAATGACGAAAGTTTTTGTTAATGGAAAGGCAATTCCTGTAACAGTTATACAAGCTGGACCTTGCAATGTGGCTTATACAAGAACCCAGGAAAAGGATGGGTATAATGCAGTTGCTCTTGCTTTTGGAGAAAGAAAAGAAAAAAATATTCCAAAGCCATTACTTGCAATTTTTAAAAAAGCTAACATAAAACCTGCAAAAGTTATTAAGGAATTTCCTTTAAAAGATGGAGAAACTGTAGAACTTGGACAGGAGATTAGAATTGAGAATGTTTTTGAAAAAGGTGATTTAGTAGATATTACGGGCAAATCAAAAGGTAGAGGTTTTACCTCTGTAATGAAAAGATGGGACTTTGCAGGATTTCCTAAATCTCATGGTCATAGATATCATAGAGCTGTAGGTTCTATCGGTTGTAGAACAGAGCCAGGTAGAGTTTGGAAGACAAAGAGAATGGCAGGACATTACGGTAATGAAACAGTAACAGTCCTTGGTCTTGAAGTTGTTGATATTATTCCGGAAAAAAATGTGATATTAGTAAAAGGGTCTGTACCCGGTGCTCCAAACTCAACAGTATTCTTAAAACAAAGTGTAATAGCCGATAGAAGAAAAGGAAAATCAAAATTAGCAAAATCAAAAGCAATGTATGCTTAAACTCTACGAAAGAGGTGAATTG
>Ga0081479_108514_pt1 | contig 27785 bp, 26 predicted proteins | sample MamHotmetagenome_FD_70984 | JGI IMG/M metagenome (GOLD analysis project Ga0081479, IMG submission 70984) | Hot spring cone microbial streamer communities from Mammoth Hot Spring (Liberty Cap Streamers), Yellowstone National Park, USA - T=72 v2... | ecosystem: Environmental > Aquatic > Thermal...
AATTATCTGCAAAACATACTCAATCAATACTATGAAGCAAGAGGGTTTTTGCATCACCCTGTTTTACCCTCTGAGGTTAACAGTGTTAGAAGTGTAGTTAAAGCCCAATTATGAATGATACACTGTTAACAAAAATCTGGGTGTGTTTGCTTGCTCAAGGAGATTTGGAGAAACTACAAATTCAAATTGAGAGAGGGCTTTTCTTTTGAGAACTTGAAGTTGCCTAAAAGAATATTTGAAACTCCAACTCAGTTTGGGCTTCTCGACAAAGCATATATGGAGGAAACGCTTCAAGAAGCAAAAGAAGAAATAATGAAATTAGTTCAGGGAATTTGGTTTATGTTTTATTTTGTTTTTCTGTATACTGTTTTTGAGGGTATACATGACAAATAATTTCGAATTTTACACAAGCGCAGAACTCGTGTTTTTGACGGGGAGAAAGGCGAAAAACCTACAAGAACTTCTTGAAGGGATAAAAGTTTCGTCCAATGCAACTATTTTTTATCACACTCACAGGTTTTTAGTTCAGCATCAACAGATTTCTCCAGAACCGCCAAACGATTTTGCTTACTGGGTTTCGAATATACTCCTTGATAGGCTTGTTGGTGAAAAACTTGCAAGTATTGACCTTATAGAGTTTAAAACGATACCTGAAATTAGAAAAAGAATTGCAGAGGTTATAGAAGGCAATCTTAATTCAAATGGAACAAGAAGTTGTCCTCAAGGTATGGAATTTCATTTTATGTATTCTCATATTTTTGTAATCGATACAGGTAAAAGAGCCTCAAATCTTAAGGAATTTATAGAGGTTGTAAGGACAATTCCTATTCGCTCGATTTACTTTCATATGTTTCAATCTCGCCTGATGCTTGGGACAGGAGAAAATGACTTTTCTATATGGTTTAGGGAAAGTTTGGATGAGGAAAAATTAGCAAGCGAAATTTCAAGGATAGACCCATACACTTATACGCTTGAAGGTCTTAGAAATAAGATAATTAGAATTGTTTCGGAGTATGTATATGGCTAAGATTGATGACTACAGAAAAATCGTAGGCGATGCAGTTGTTGATGAACTTTATTCGATTGCAAAGAACCTAAACGGAAAGACAATTCAGAATATAAATTCGACTGCTGTTGGCGGTGGCGTTGCAGAAATCCTTACTCGAATGGTTCCTCTTCTAAGAGAGCTTGGAATAAGTGCAGAGTGGGATGTAATAAAAGGAGACGATAGGTTTTTTACCATCACAAAAAAAGATGCACAATGCATTGCATGGTGTCCCTGTTGAAATAACCAATGAAGAGTTTGACTACTTTCTACATGTTAATAGAAAGAATTTTGATGTTCTAAACAGTAATGCAGACATTATTTTCGTCCACGACCCACAGCCTATTGCGCTGGTTGAGAAGAAAAAGGATTTCAGTGCGTTGTGGCTTTGGCGTTGCCATATCGACTTCTCGAGGCCCAAGGAATTTGTATGGCAGTTTTTGAAAAACTATGTTGAATCTTACGATACAGCTGTGTTTTCTGCACCTGCTTTTGCAAGAGAACTTAGGATTCCGCAAGTATTGATATCTCCTTCCATTGATCCTCTGAGCGACAAGAATAGGGAACTTACAGGCAACGAGATAAATGCAGTTTTTGAAAGGTTCAATATTGATAAGGGGAAGCCAATAATTACTCAGATTTCAAGGTTTGATTACTTGAAGGACCCTATAGGCGTAATCGAAGCATATAAAATGGTAAAAAAGCACATAGATTGTCAGTTGATTTTGGCGGGAGGCGGTGCAACTGACGACCCGGAAGGAGAGAAGGTTTTAGCAGAAGTTATGGACAGGGCATCATCCGACCCGGATATACATGTGCTCCTTCTCCCACCTGGTTCTGATATTGAGATAAACGCACTTCAAAGAGGGTCGACTGTTATCCTGCAAAAGTCCTTGAGAGAAGGTTTTGGGCTTACGGTTGCCGAGGCTCTCTTGAAAGCTAAGCCGGTTATTGCGTCTGCAGTTGGTGGCATTCCGCTTCAAATAACCCATAAATTTTCAGGAATTTTAACATTAACGGTCGAGGGGACAGCCTACTGGATAAAGCAGTTAATCCAGGCGCCTGAGTTTGCATACAACCTTGGAAGAAACGGAAGAGAACATATAAAGAATAATTTCCTTATCACAAGACACCTTAGAGACTATATGCTCACTTTCTTATCAATGATGAACAAAGGAGAAGTAGTTAAACTGTAAGTTAATCACTTAAATAAATCAATTTTTAAAATTTTGTTTATTTTTCATTCCTAGTATAATTTGTTAGATAGGGGGCTTTATGCTTAAATTTGAAAACATTAACGATGCTGAAAAGTTCATACAGAAGAATGAGATAAAACAGATTGACATTAAGTTTACTAATCTTTTCGGTGGGCTTCATCACATTACAATTCCCTCGAGTACCTTAAAAAAGGCAGTAAGCGAAGGTATAGGGGTAGACGGATCTTCCACCCCTGGATTTGCAAAAGCCGAGAAAAGCGATGTTGCGCTATTTCCGTATTTAGAAACAGGGTTTATTGACCCATTTTTTGATGTTAAAACCTTGTCTTTCTTTGGTAGCATTTATCTTCCTGATGGTGACCCGCATCCATTTGATTCTCGATATATTGCAATGAAGGCTGAGAATTTTCTATAAGAAAAGCCATATGCAGATAGAAGCATGTGGGGACCGGAATTTGAGTTTTATGTTTTTGATAGGGTTAGATGCAAGAATGCAGAGAATATAGCTTACTATGAAATAGAATCAGAAGAAGCGGGTTTCTATACACAGGATAACCCATTTGATTGGAACTATGAAATAAGAAAGGCGAAGGGTTATCATGCGATCCCTCCCAAAGATCGCCTTTATAACTTCAGGTCAGAACTCGCTATGATATTTGAAAATGCAGGTATAAGTGTTCGGTATCATCACCATGAAAACGGAAGTGCAGGGCAGATGGAGATCGAGGTCCAATTAAAAGGACTTCTTGAAAGCGGTGACCAGGGACAGTTAGCAAAATATTTTATTAAAATGCTTGCGTTTGAAAATGGTTTTATTGCAACCTTTATGCCAAAGCCTCTTTACAATGAGGCAGGATCAGGAATGCATTTCCATCAGGTTCTTCTTAAAGATGGGTTGAATGTATTTTTCGAAAATGAGTCAAAGGGTTTTGAATTGACGGAAACTGCCCTTTCTTACATTGCTGGTTTGCTTATTCACTCTCCATCGCTTCTTGCAATTACGAATCCTTCAACAAATTCCTACAAAAGACTTTTTTCTGGTTTCGAGGCACCCAATAGGGCATTTTTCTCGTTCTCAAACAGAAAAGCTTCAATAAGAATTCCTGTTTATGTTAAAGACCCTCTTGAAAAGAGAATTGAGTTTAGATCACCTGATGCTACAGGAAATGTCTACCTTTCAATGTCGGCAATGCTTCTTGCAGGAATTGATGGTATCGAAAATAGTTTAAACCTTAAGGCAAAGAATCTCGATATCGAAGACAGTGCAATTATGCTTCCCGAAAACCTCGAAGAAGCACTTACAAATCTTTCAAGTGATAATGAATACCTCACTAATAATGGTATTTTTGATAGGCGTTTTGTGAATGTGTGGATCGAAAGCAAATTGAAAGACGCAAATGAAGTAAATGCGCGTCCTCACCCATACGAAGTAGAGCTCTATCTTGATTGTTAAAGTGAAACATAAAACACTTAAAGCCCTGCCCTTAAAAGCAGGGCTTTTTTATTTACGGCAATAAATCGTATTGAAATTGGTCTGAAATGGTTGGCTTCTGGTAAACACAGTTTGAGGCTGCATAGTCAAAAGCTTCTTCAACAGTTATTTTTCCTTCCTTAGGATTTGTGTCTGCTTTTTCACTAATCATTCCTTCCACAACGAAATAATAGGTGAATTGACCATGCCCGAGATCTGAAAACTCATAACTTACGCCAGACTCTGAACATGCCATATTTATGACTCTTCCTGTTAAAGCAAGATCAGTCATTCCGCCAGAAAGGCAAGAGTCGAAAGCAAAAATAATCCTGTTTGTAGCAAAGCCATCAAAAAGTTGCTTTAGTTCGCCGTCCCAAAGATAATTAAAATTGCCATCGTTTCCCCAGATCACGATTGATTCATCAATATTTTCGTTGTCTCCGTCATCTGCCTTCCCTTTAGCACCGTGTCCGCTAAAGAAGAAGAAAACTTCGTCATCTTCTCCTACTTTTGCTTTGAGGCTCGTTATTGCACTTTCGATGCTTGCCCTGTTTGCATTCCCGTTTGTTAAGAAAACAATGTTTCCTTCTGGATATCCATATTTCCCCGTTAATGCTTGCTTCATACTCTCTGCATCAGCAACGCAATACTGTAGGTCGCTTGAATCTCCTGGATAGTCATTTATCCCAATCACTATAGCGTATTTTGTGCCAGTGCATGTTGCGCCTAATATCCCGGTTGCAGCAGTTGTTGTCGGTTTACCACCAAAAGGTTTTCCTTTAAAACTTGCCTTTTTTACAATTTCAATATTCGTTGCGTGGATTGGTTTTTCTTCGTTTGCTGCGCTAAATCCTGTATGAGGCAATGACATCACGAATACCAATACGGTTAATGCCACGAAAATAATTATTTTTCTCATATCTCCACCCCTCATTAAATTTTACTCCTTTTTAAAAAAATTGCAAAAACTACTTTACAGAGTATATTGACTTTTAACAAAGAAAACAAAATTAAATTTACTTCCTCTTAAAGAGGACTCTTAAGTAATCTATTAAACCTGGCTTCTTTTCTTTCTTTCCGACTAATTCTGAGAGCGCCTTTATAACTTCGATGAACTCACTTTCAGAATTAACATAGTATTTTGCGTTTGTTATTCCTGCATTCCCTACTTTTATTGTGATATAGCCGTATTTATTTCCAACTTTGAAGGCTTCCTCATCAACGGAGTCATCGCCTGCGATTAATGCAAAATCGTATCCATTTTTTGCATTTTGTGAAATATAGATTCCTTTGTTGGGTTCTTGTGCTTTTATCTCAATACCTTTGTTTATTTTTATAACATATGCATTTGTTTGTGCCTTTAACTGCACAAGTAAGTCAAACATTTCTCTCATTGCTTTATCTGCAATGTCCTGTGGAGATGCTCGTGTGTGAAATACAATAGAAAATTCTTTCTCCTCAATTGAAGAGTTCGGAACTCTATCTCTGTAGAGGCTAAGTATTTTAAGCACATTGGATTTAAAAGAAGTGTCAATCCAGTCAAATGTTTTCTCAAAGTTTTTGCTTTTGCTTCTAATTAATTCTCCGTGTTCTGCAATTAAAGTAAATTTTGTGTCCTTGAAGAACCTTTCAAGGTCCTCTTTTCTCCTTCCGCTTGTTATTACAACCTCAACACCATTTTCTTGAAGATGATTTAAAAGTATTATGAGTTCTTTTGGAGGAGTTGTCAAGTTCCTATCAACAGAAAAAGGCACAAGTGTCCCGTCGTAATCAAGAATAAGTGCTTTCTTCTTTGAGTTTTTGAATTTATTTTTTAAATTTTCAAGTTCAGTTTTATCAAGATACGCTGGCTCTTTATATGGTGCACATGCCGACAATTCCTCAAGAAAACTTGTAGTCCACTCTTTTATGTCGTTTTTCTTTAGGTATTCAACCATAACGGCATTCCTTTCCAAAAGATCTTCTTTGCTTGTTTCGAGTGCTTCTTTTAGTTTATCTGTTATATCCTCAATGTCGTTTGGGTTTATTATGAAGGAGGTTCTCAAGTCCTCGGCGGCCCCTGTTAATTCGCTTAAGATAAGCGCTCCACTCGGGTTTGATGCAATGTATTCTTTTGATACGAGATTCATTCCATCTGCAAGGGAAGTTACAAGCAAGGCATCACCAATTATATAAAGAGGAACAAGTTCTTCAAACGGAAGGTTTTTGAAAAGGTAATGAATTGGGCTCCAGGCAATATCGCCAAACTTCCCGTTAATTTTTCCTATGAGGGAGTCTATGTATTCTTTTGTCTCATCGTATTTTTCAACTCCTATTCTTGAAGGAACTATCACAACAATAAACAAAACTTTCTTTCGAAACTCAGTGTACTTTTCAAGGAATCTTTCTATTGCAAGAAGCCTGTTAGTAATACCCTTCGAATAGTCAAGCCTGTCAATAGAAAGCACGACCTTCATGCCCTTTGTAATTTCTCGCAGTTCTGATACCTTTTGTTTGGTATTTTCATCGTCAATTGCGCCGTTGTACCTTTTGAAGTCGATACTAATTGGAAAAACATCCGCTTTTACGATTCTTTTGTCAATGAATATGCTTCTCTCGTCATATTCTATGGAGAATGTATTTCTTACGGTTTTTAAGAAGTTTTCTTTGTACTGGTATGTGTGAAACCCGATTAAATCAGAATATAATAGACCTTCAAGCAGTGTTTCTCTCATGCTTTTTGGGGTAAGTCTGTAAATTTCATAAGGTGGAAATGGAATATGTAGAAAGAACCCAATTTTTATAGTTGGTATTTGTTTCTTAATGAAGTATGGAAGAAGCATCAGGTGATAATCATGAACCCAAAGTAAATCACCGCTATCAAGAATTTCAAGGAGCGTCTCTGAAAACTTTTTGTTTACATCTACATATTTCTTAAATTCGTCGTAGTTAAATCTTGCAAATGTTGGAAATGAGTGAAAAATTGGCCATAATGTGCTATTACAGAACCCAAGGTAAAACTTATCCATCTCCTCTTTTGTTAAAAACACCGGGATTGCGTTGAAGTTTTCAAATAAAAATTTCCTTACAACATTTTGGTCTTTTCCGTCAATCGTTTCACCTGGCCATCCAACCCAGTAGAACTTTTTGCTATCAGTAATTTGAAGAATAGTTCCAATTGAAGCAGAAAGCCCCTGAACAAGTCCCCCAGGACTTTGCCTGAATTCAAGCCCGCCATCTTTCTTTTCTGCAAAGACAGGCAATCTGTTCGATGCAATTATTAGTTTCATCAATTTTACTATACTACAAAAAAATTTTTCTCATACTCTTGACTTTGTGTTAAAAAATATTTATAATTAGATATAAGGATGTTGGTATGACTAGGATAAGATTAGATAAAAAGAGCGCTGTACCACTTTATAGGCAAGTTTCTGAGAAAATTAAAGAAATGATAAAAAGTGGTACTCTAACACCTGGAAGTCGTATACCATCTGAGACAGAATTGATGGATATTTTCGATGTAAGTAGAAATACAGTTCGGCAGGCAGTTTCAGAACTTATTTCAAGTGGATATTTGTATGTAGAGCGAGGAAAAGGCACTTTCATTTCAAAAAATATCTTCGATCACCCTGTTGAAAGGCTTTCAGGATTTACAGAAGAAATGAAATCACTTGGATTTGACGCAAAATCAAAAATTCTAACTCTTGCTGTAGAGAATGCCTCAAAGGAAGTTTGTAATAATTTGAATGTCCCTTTAGGAAGTCCTGTATATCACTTAAAGAGAGTAAGATTCTCAAATAAAATACCTATTGCAATTGAAGAAGCTTTTATACCTTACGATTCATTCAAGGGCTTGCACGATAATTTTACAGAAGAAAGTTCTCTATATAGGGCATTTTACGAAAAATTTGGAATAAAGCCATTTTATGCAGAAGAGTTAATTGAAGCATCCCTTACAAATAAGGATGAAAGCGAATCTCTCGGTGTCAAAAAGAATTTTCCGGTTTTTCGAATAGAGAGAAGGACCTTCGATGTTAAAGGTAATATTATTGAGTTTGTAAAGTCTGTCTATAGAGGGGATTTTTACAGACTCAGATTGCACCTTCGGAGGTTTTGATGAGGTTAGGGCTTGACATTGGAGGAAGCACTATAAGGGGAACAGTTGAAGACAACTCTGGAATTACAAATGAATATATTTTTCATCTTGAAGCAAATCCGTCTTCTTCAAAACGAAGTTTTAGTAACCTTAGAAATGCAATCGAATCAATTGGAATTGAAAAGTATGAACTTATTGCATGTGGCATGGCAGGTGGATTCCAACCATCCTTTGCAAATGGTGTAAAAGAGATTCTTTTAGAATTTTCAGACAATGTTTATGTCTTTCCGGACATTGTTGTTGTTCATTTTGCTCATTTTGAGAATAATGACGGTATAGTGAGTATCGCAGGGACTGGGTCTTCTTCATACGGAAAGCATGGACATAGGGAGTTTGTTTATGGTGGCCTCGGCTATGCTTTATCTGATGTTGGATCTGGTTTTTTTATTGGTAAGGAGTTTTTAAAAAATGCTTTACAGGAACTTCAGTTAGGAATACGGAGCAAAAGAACCAAACTTGTAGAAGACTATTTCAAGGAATCAAATCCTCATTCAATTATTGAAAAAATTTATGCTGATAACCCGGCAAAGACAATAGCAGACTTTAGCAAATTTCTTATATCAACTTTACCAAATGCTTATGAAATAGAGTTTTCGGCAGAGTTGTTTGCAAAAGAAGTGAAAGACCTTGCAAGAGCGCTTGAATTCAAAGATAAGTTGCCTGTAGGAATTTCAGGTGGCGTTTTTGAACATTCTGAGTACTTTAAGCAAGTGTTTTTAAATTCACTTTCAAAGGAGTTTGAAATTATAAAAAAAGAAAGAAAGTATTCGAATACTATTGCATCTCTAAGGAAGGCGGAATATGAAGAAAGACATTCCACTTGATTTAATGGAAATCGGTGACCTTACAAAAATTTTTATGGATTACACTGAAAAAGCGTTTATTGCAGTAAAAAATGCTATTCCGGATATAAATGAGGCAATTCAGATTGTAATCGATGCCGTTAAAAATGGCGGAAGAGTTTTTTATGTTGGAGCCGGGACAAGCGGAAGAATTGGAGTCCTCGATGCTTCTGAAATCGAACCTACATTTTCAAGATCTGATATTTTTATTCCAGTAATGGCAGGTGGAGTTGAAGCAATATTCAAAGCAAAAGAGAATCTTGAGGATGATGAGAATCTTGGTAGGTCAGATTTAATAAACTATAGCCTCAGGAGTTTCGATGTTGTTATTGGCATATCTGCAAGCGGGAAAACTCCTTATGTTATGGGTGCATTGAAGTTTGCAAATGAAACAGGTTGTAAAACTATTCTTATCTCGAATAATGATGTCAACTACAACTTTGTTAATAAGGTTATAATCTTGAATACAGGTGATGAATTTATAATTGGTTCTACAAGGCTTTCTGCGGGAACTTCTCAAAAAATTGTCCTCAATATGATTTCAACGATCACTATGGTTAAACTTGGTTATACCTATGGTAATCTTATGGTTGCTGTTAAACCCACAAACAAAAAGCTTGTCGAAAGGGCATCAAATATTGTTTCGAAAATTACAGGTGTTCCTTTTGAAGAGGCATTCAAAGTTGTAAATGAGGTTAGAGATGCAAGAATTGCTTCCCTTATGATTAAGAAGAAAATTGGGAAAGAGGAAGCAGAAAATCTTTTGGAATCACATAACTACAATTTCAGGAGTGCATATGAGTCTTAAAATGGGAATTGACCGTGTAGTTGAAAACTTTAGAAATTTTGCTCTTTTTACAAATATCGGTGCCGTGAATTCTAATTTTCAAAGTAGCGTTGATATAATAAAGCCTAAATATGTGCTTGCAGGCGAGCATGGGCTTTATTTTGAATTTGATAGAGGAGAGACTTTTCAACCCTATGAAGATTATTTTAGTGGAATTAGTATTTTCCCAATATATCCAGATGTTCCAAATTTACCTAATGAGATTGATGGAATTGTTGTAGACATCCAGGATGTTGGAGTTCGACCATTTACCTTTGTTTATGCACTTTTTGAACTCATTAAAGTTTCAAAAGAAAGAAATTATAGAATTATTATACTTGATAGATTAAATCCTATTTCAAGAAGTTTTGGCTCGGCTTCTTCAGTAAATGATATTCTATCTCCTTATGGTATTCCATTTTTATATCCTTTCACATTTGGTGAACTTGGTTTATACTTTGGCGATATCATAGGACAAAAAGTTGAAGTTATTCCATTTGAGTGTGAAAGCGAAGATGAGAACTTAGATATGTATTTTTCATCTGTGTCTCTTAACCTTACAACTATTCAATCGGTTTATCTATATCCTGCTCTTGTTCTTCTTGAAGGGCTTGTTGGTATTTCTGTTGGAAGAGGCACAGGAAAACCTTTTAGAGTAGTAGGGACAAAAGAAAATTATTCGCTTGAACTCATTAAATATTTAAGGTCTTTGAATCTCAATGGATTACTAATGAGGGAAACGGTTTTCAAACCTCTATTTGATGTTTTGAAAGACGAACTCCTTTTTGGAGTTGAGTTTTTTGTTTCAAATATTAAAGAACTCGATGTTATGAAATTTGGCTTTTATCTATTTAAGTTCTTTGTTGATAAAGGCTTCGGGTTTTCTTTGGATGAGAATAATATGCCTTTTATTGAAAGGATTTATAAGGGTCTTTTGGATAACATTAAAGATTTAGAAAAATTTTACACCGAAGAAAACGAATCTGGTTTGCAATTTCTTAATAATGTTTATAATAAATACAAAATTTACGCAAGGAGGTGCGTATGAAGAAGTTAGTAGTGATGCTACTAATTGTAGCGTTGCTCGCAGGTAGCTTTGTAACCGGTTTTGTAAGTGCAGGAACAGGGTTCTCTGATGTAAAAGAGGACTACTGGGCGTATGAGGCAATTACTTATCTTTCAAGCAAAGGTATTGTCTCTGGAGTTGGTGGTGGACAATTCAAGCCTGAAGACCCGGTAACAAGAGAACAACTTGCAAAGATGATTTGTCTTGCAAAGGGTCTAAAGGAGGTGAGACCTGCAAATCCAACATTCAAAGATGTTCCTCCTTCAAGATGGTCTTATGGATTTGTAGAGGCAGCGGCAAAGGCAGGTTACATTAAGGGATTTTCTGATGGATCATTTAAACCAGGAGAAAACATTAAAAGAGCAGATCTTGCTGTTCTTCTTGTAAGAGTTCTTGGGAAAGAGAAAGATGCAAGTGCTTATAAAGAGCCTCTTGTGTTCTCAAATGACGAGTCCTCTATTCCTTCTTATGCGGTAGGTGCAATGTCTCTTGCATACAACAACCACTATCAACTGCTTAACTACAGACAGGGAAGACTTGCTGCACCTCAGAGTCCTGCAACAAGGGCAGAGGTAGCAAATGCAATTTACAGAGTTGTTAAGCCTGTAAAGGTCGGAGGAGTTATTAATCTTGCAACTGGAACAGAAGCAGATACGCTTTTCCTTCCTCTCGCATCAATAGGAGCATCAGGCGATTACTGGTTATTACAATTTGCAAATTTGATTGGTCTTGATGAATATGAAACTCCATATCCTCTTGCAGCAAAAGAAGTCCCAACCATTGAGAATGGTCTTGTTTCTGTATATGAAGTAAATGGTGTTAAGAAAATGAAAGTTACATATCATTTGCGTCCTGGGTTGAAGTGGGCAGATGGCACTCCAGTAACAGTCGATGACTATATATTCACAGAGAAATTGCTTGCCGATCCTGCTATTAAACTTGTGTCTGCTTCAAGTATGTGGGCAAGATTCATTGAAAAAGTTGAAGCACCAAATAGTTCAACCATTGTTTATTATTACAACAAGGTCGATCCACAGTATGTTCTTGGAAGAGGTGTTTTGCCAAAGCATATTCTCGAGCCAATTTATACAAAAGACCCAGCACTTATAAACAGTTGTGATTTCAATACCAAACCAATTGGGAATGGTCCTTTTATGGTCGAAAATTGGGTAAAGAACTCTTACATTTCATTTGTTAGAAATCCATATTATCCATGGGGACAGCCACTTGTTGATAGAATAGTTATTAAGTATATCCCGGATTCTAATACAAGGCTTGCAAACCTTCTTGCAGGAACAATTCTTGCTTCATCAATTGATCCACAACAGGTTCCAGTTTTGAAACAGAGTAACGCATTTAATGTAGCAATATCTTTTAGCGAAGGTGGCTTAACTTATATTGGATGCATTACAACGAATCCACTTCTTTCAGACAAGAGAGTCCGTCAGGCTATTGCTTACGGTATAAATATGGAAGGATACGCAAAGCAGTATTATGGCTTTGATGTTCCAAGGGCAACAGGTCCTATTATGAAGAGTAGTTGGGCATACAACCCCAATGTTAAGAAATACTATTACGATCCTGACAAAGCAAAACAACTTCTTAAGGAAGCAGGGTTTACAATGGGACCAAACGGTATACTTGTTTCAAAAGACAGAAAAGAGTTTAAGGTTATACTTGGCACAACAACAGCAACATTTGCAAAGCAAGCAGGTGTATTTATCCAATCAGAACTCGCCAAACTTGGCATAAAAGTTGATATTCAATCATTCCCTGTTTCTACGTACTATGGCCGAGTTATTCCTCAGGCACAGGTTGACATGTATTTTGCAGGTTGGATTGAAGACCCACTCTTCCCAGGAAAACTTGATTCATATAAGTGTGACCAGATTCCTACACCTGAAAATAAATACTCTGGCTTGAACTGGTCAAGATGGTGCAATCAAGAAGCAACAAAGTATGCAAATCTTGCATTTTCAACTTTGAGCATAACGGAAAGAAAGCAGTATTATGGTAAATTCCAGGAAATATTTGCAGAGGAGCTTCCCGAGATCCCATGGCTTGAAAGAGTTGGAATCGGTGCGGTTAGAAAAGAATTTAAGAACTACATCGGTACAAAAGGCGGCATAAATAGATACACTTGGAATGCCTCCTTCTGGTTCCTTGATAAATAACGAAAACGAAAATGGGTTGAGGGCTTTTGCCCTCAACCCAATCTCATAAGGAGGAATAATGAGGAATTATATCAGAAAAAGAATACTTATAATGATACCAGAGTTTTTTCTTATAACTCTTATTTCTTTTTTTCTTTACAGTCTTATGGGCGATCCATTTGCTGAATTGAGAGCAAGTCCATACATAGACCAAAATTATGTTTCACAACTTATAAAAAGTTTTGGTTTTGATAAGCCAGTATATATAAGGTATTTTATGTGGCTTTCGCAAATTTTAAGAGGGAATTTTGGCATATCGGCAGTAACTGGTGAGAAAGTTATAGATCTTATTAAAAGAGCAATGCCAATTACGCTTTCAATAAATATCTTTACTTTCACATTTTCATTGGTTATTGGTGTATTAATCGGATATGTTTCTGCTTTAAAGCAATATTCTTTCATAGACAACTTTTTTACTATTATTTCATATATTGGTCTTGCAATGCCATCTTTTTGGCTTTCTTTAATGCTTATGATTCTTTTTTCTGTAAAACTCCATATCCTTCCTCCTGGTGGGTGGATGACTCCTGGTATGGAAAGCGCTCCAATCCTTGCAAGGTTTCTTGATAGATTAAAGTACATTATTATGCCTTTTATAGTCCTTGGATTTGGTGGTCTTACCGGTTGGGTTAGGTATACAAGGTCTTCTGTTCTTGAGATGTTGAGAAAAGATTATGTAAGAACTGCCCGTGCGAAAGGTTTGCCTGAAAATAAAGTATTGTGGAAACATGTTTTTAGAAATTCCTTGAATCCGATTGCAACTCTTTTCTTCCTTTCATTGCCAGGTTTCTTCAGTGGTTCTGCAATTATCGAACAAATCTTTTCTATCCCCGGCATGGGAAGTCTTATTATAGGTGCAGTTATGAATAATGACTATATGGTTGCGATGGCTTCTCTTATATTCTATTCGAGTTTACTTTTGCTTTCCCTTCTTCTTGCTGACATTGCCTACGCTTTGTTAGACCCAAGGATAAGGTTCTCGTGAGGTGAATGATGGAAGAACAAATTGTTGTTGAAAAAGTTTCTGAAAGATCCACAACTTACTGGAGTGAAGTAAGAAGAAGACTTTTAAAGAACAAACTTGCAACGGTTTCTTTAATTCTTCTCATTCTTATGTATGCTATAGTAATTGTTGGACCTCTTTTGTACAGGGTTGACCCTAACTATATTAATTTGCAGGAAGTCTTGCAGCCTCCATCAAAAATACATCCTCTTGGAACCGATGAAAATGGTAGGGATGAACTTGCTCGTCTTTTATACGGAGGAAGGGTTTCTCTTCTTATCTCGCTTAGTGTAACGCTTCTTTCAGGTCTTATCGGTGTATTTATTGGGATTCTTGCTGCCTACAAGAAAGGTTGGGTTGATATTGCTTTAATGAGGCTAAATGAAATAATGATGGCAATTCCGGAATTTCCGATACTTGTTGTTGCAGCGAAGATAAAAATAGTTCCAAGCAGTATAATGAAGCTTATTATTATACTTGTTGTTTTTGGATGGCTTGGTATTGCAAGACTTACACGAGGCGAGGCATTGTCTGTATCTGAAGAGCAGTTTGTAGAGGCAGCGAAAGCAATTGGTGCTTCTAATATGCGAATTATTATAAGACACATACTTCCAAATACCTTCCACATTTTTATAGTATGGGCAACGCTCAGGCTTGGTGGAGTAATATTATCGGAAGCAGCCCTTTCTTTCTTTGGGCTTGGAGTTCAGCCTCCAACTGCAAGTTGGGGAAATATGCTTATGAATGCGCAAACATATATATGGACTGCACAGTGGCTTGTTCTTTGGCCTGGCCTTATGATTTTTGTAACTGTATTACTTTTTAACTTCCTGGGCGACGGCCTTAGAAATGCAATGGATCCTAAATTCTTCAAATGAAAATTGGTATATCTACAATTGCTTATATTTTGCATAGGAAGGATTTTAACGAACTTCTGAAGATTGAAGATCTCAACGAGGTTGAGTTTGTATTTGAATTTGGCTACGAAGAAATTTTAAATGGTGGTTATTCTGTTTCTCTTCATGCTCCCTCGCGATATGTTAATATTGCAAGTCTTTCAGATTCGCACCTTGAATATTCGATAAACGAGATCAAAAAAGCACTTTCAAAGGGATTTGAGACAGTTGTTCACGAAGGAAATTTTACGACACGTTTTGACGGTTGGGTTGAGACTTCAAAGAAAAGAATGGAATACGCTATGAATTTGCTTTCTTATCATATACAAAATATTGTAATAGAAAATGTCCCTGAAACACTTTTTAAAGATATAAACGAGTTTTTTGAATTCTTTTCCGGATTTGATGTTAATTTTTGTCTTGATATTTCGCACTATTACCTTAAATTTGGCAACTTCAATAAAGCAATACCTATAAGCGATAAATACAAAGAAAGAATTAAGAAAATCCACATAAGCGATACAATTGAAGGAAAAGACCTTCATCTTCCAATAGGAGAAGGGAACATAAATTTTAAAGAATTGAGATCATTTCTTAAGGAATTTAAGGATGCAAGGTTTATCATTGAAAGCGTCCCAAGAAATTTTGATTCGATTACTGAGTCGTTTATAAAAGATTTGAAACTCTTCTCGGAGGTTATTAATGGGTGATGTTGGAAAAGTCTTTATGTTTGGATTTGAGGAAGGCGTTCTGAGCCTTGAGAGGCTAAAATTTTTTAAGTCTGTAGGTGCAAAGAATTTCATTCTTTTTAGAAGGAATGTTGAACATCTTAAAGAAAATATAGATATACTGAGAAACGAATTTGAAAATCCTATTATTGCAGTTGATTGTGAAGGAGGGAATGTTCGTAGATTTAAGGAAACCGAAGAGTTTATGTTTTCAAATATGAATATTGGCTCTTCCTTTGATTCTGATTATGCAGAGGAAGTTTATTTTAAATGCGGGCAGTTACTTGCAAAGAATGGCATTAATCTAAATCTTGCGCCAGTTGTTGATATTTATGCAATCGAGGGAAATGTTATCGGGATTCGGTCATTTGGAAGTTCTGAAGATTTAGTAGGAGAGTTTGGTAAGAAAGCAATACTTGGTTTGCACAGAGCAGGAGTTTATGCATGTGCTAAGCATTTTATAGGTTATGGAAAAGTTCTCGAGGATCCCCATTTAGTCCTTCCCAAAAGTGATCTTGATTTAAATGAGTTAGAAATAGCATTGTTCCCTTTTAGAAAAGTTAGTGATATTACTGATTTCATAATGACCGCACATGTTATAGTCCCGATTATTGATGAATTACCGATAACTTTTTCAAAGAAAGGCATAGACCTTTTGAAAGAATTTTTTAATGGTGTAATACTTACAGATGATCTTGAAATGGGTGGAGCAAAGGAGTTTCCAATTCATGAAATTCCTGTAAAAGCACTTGAAAGCGGTAATGATATGCTTGCAGTATGCAGTAATTTTGAGATACAAAAAGAAATGGTGCATTCCGTAGAGCATTCACACATTAATTTAGATTCGCATATTGAAAAAATAGAAAACTTGAAAGAATATGAGAAATTAGAAGATATTCCTCTTAGAGAAGATTACTATGTTACACTTTTAAAAGATAACGGATTTATTCCAAAGAGAGTGTTTAAGTTTTTCTCTTTTTCTCTCTTTGGTGAAGTTAAAGTTGAAGAAGGAATAGATATTATTGGAGATTTCTCTTTAGATCCTGACGAAGGAGAGATTCAGAAAATAGTTTCGCAGATTTCAAAAGGTGATAGTGTTGTAATATCAGTTTATAATGTGTTCAGGCACCAATCTCAAAAAGTGCTTGTATCGAAAGTTAAAGAGGTTGCAGATAAGGTTTGTGTCATTGTCGCTGGCGATCCTGTTGATAGACATATATTTGACTTTGTCGATTGTGTCATTCTCACATTTTCACCGCTACCGAAAATTATAGAGAAAGCGCTCGATGTTATTAGAGGAAAATTAGAACCAAAAGGAAGGCTTCCTGTATGAAAATAAGAGAAATACTTGATAAATCATTAGAAGAAAATGTTGCAACTGGCTTGGCGTTTGCAGTCTTAAGGAAGGATAGGGTCATTTTTGAATATACCGCTGGAAAAACCGGGGAAGAAGGAGAACCTATTAACGAAAATACACTTTTTGACCTTGCATCTCTAACAAAGGTTGTGTTTACTACTCTCGTTATTTTGCGTCTTGTCGAGGATGGTCTTATTTCACTAAAAGATCCAATTAGCTATTACTTAAAAGATTTCCCCACAAATGTTACGCTTCTTAATCTTATAACTCATACGGCTGGGTTAAAAGCATGGATTCCACTTTTTTCTGATGATCTAAGCCTTACTACTGAAGAACCTCACGATGTCAAACCAATAACTAAAACCGAGGCTTTAGAGAAGATTAAAAAATTTGGTTTTGTAAGACTACCAAACGAGGTTGTAGAATATAGTGACCTTGGGTTCATCCTTCTTGGGTTCATCATTGAGGATATTCTTCAAAAACCCCTTAAGGAAATTGCAAGGGAATTCTATGATGATTTAGGAATGTTTAATACAGGATTTGAAGCAAAGGGAAGCGTTGTAGAGACAGAGTTAGTTAAAGGTAATCATATTAAAGGTGTTGTCCATGACGAGAACGCAAGGGCATTGGGTGGTGCTTCTGGACATGCAGGGCTTTTTTCAAATTTGAAAGATCTTGAGACATTTTCTTTGCTTATATTGAATGAGGGTAAATTTTTAGATAAGACACTATTAACTCCCTTTTCTTTTAAACTTATAAGGACAACTTTTACAGAAGGGCTTAATGAAGAAAGAACGGTTGGCTTTGTTAAGGGGAAGTCTCTAAATATTGCACCTGATTTTGCTCCCGACGACTCAATTGGCCACTCTGGATTTACAGGGACTTCTATCTTTTTTGATTTCGAAAACTCTATTTCTATTATTCTTCTTACAAACAGAGTTTATTTTGGAAGGAAAAATATGTTGCATATGCACCTTAGGAGAGTAGTTTCGAATAAGGTCTACACGGAGTTACTATGAAAGCGATAGGCATTATGAGCGGGACTTCTCTTGATGGAATAACCGTTTCTCTTATAGAAAGCGGGCTTAACGGAGAGGATTTTAAGGTTTTAAACTATAAAACATATCCATTCGAGGAATCATTTAAAGACTTAATTCAAGATGTGTCCGAAAAAGGAACTACAAAGGATATATCTAATTTGCATTACAAACTTGGCAAACTTTATGCTGAAGTAGTTTCTGAATTTATTAAAGACCTTGAAATCGATACATCATCTATTGAAGTAATAGGGCTTCATGGTCAAACGATTTATCATGAGGATCGAGTTTCAACTCTACAGATAGGTGAACCTTCTTATTTAGCAGTAGAAACTCATATCGATGTAGTATCCAATTTCAGGGCAAAAGATATAGCGCTATCGGGAAATGGAGCTCCACTTATTCCATACTTTGATTATCTTGTTTTTAAAGATTTTGCTCCAATCGTTTTACAGAATCTTGGTGGTATCTCTAATCTCACATTTGTAAAGGATAAAGATATTAATAATGTTATTGCATTCGATATAGGTCCTTCGAACATGCTTCTTGATGGTCTTTCAAAGGCACTTTTTGATGTTCCATATGATGAAGATGGAAAATTAGCAAGTAATGGCAAGATTAACGATGAAGTTTTGTCGTATCTCTTATCCCATCCATATTTAAAGAGAAATCCTCCGAAAAGTGCAGGTAGAAATGAATTTGGTGACGAATTTCTTAAGGAGATCCTTAATGAGTTTTATTATTCTAATAAGATAAACAAATTTGATTTAATAGCAACTGCAAACTTTTTTGTTGCATACTCCATTTATGATGCTTACAAGCGTTTCCTGGACGAAGTGCCTCCTGTGGTTGTCCTTTCAGGTGGGGGAAGCAAAAACAGGACACTTGTTTCAAATTTAAAAAAACTTTTAGGAAATACCGAACTTAAGTTTTCAGATGATTTCGGAATTCCATCAGAATCAAAAGAAGCGTCTGCCTTTGCACTGTATGCTCTTAGGACAAAATACAGGAAAAAATGCGGAATTCCAACAACTACAGGTGCGAAAGATATGTCAATTTGGGGGTGCATAACTTATGGAGAATGAGTTTTTTATGCATAAAGAAATTCAGGAATCCGTAAAACTTATTAAAGAGTATTCTCAAAGAGAAAACGAATTTGAGGGTATTTATAAAAAAATATCAAACTATACTCCAAACACCGTTATTTTCATTTCAAGAGGGACTTCTGATAATGCTGCAACTTATGGGAAGTATGTTTTTGAATATGCTTTTTCCATACCATCTTCCTTTGCTTCATTTTCTCTTTACACTTGGTATAAAAGGTATCCAAAACTTAAAAATGTCCTTGGAATAGCGATAAGCCAATCAGGTGAAACTGAAGACGTCGTTAAAGTCGTTGAAACTTTTAACAAAGAGAATGCACTTTCAATAGGAATCACAAATAACGAGAACTCAAGACTTTACAAAATCTCAGATATTCCTTTCTTACTTAGGGGAGGAGAGGAGCATAGTGTTTCTGCAACGAAAACTTATACTTTGACTCTTATGTTTTTCCTTCATCTTGCAAATTTCGTACTCAAGGATATTGACTTTGAAAGTCTTCACAAAGGAGTTCTGTATGTTCTGAAAAACGAGGATTATATCGCTAAACTTACAGAAAGATATAGGTTTGCAAAACACTTTTTTATCTTAGGGAGAGGCTTTAATTTTCCTACAGCCCTTGAGTTTGCGCTGAAATTAAGGGAAACTTCAATTGTAAATGCAGTTGGTTTTTCATCTGTTGATTTTTTGCATGGACCAATTGCTTCGCTTACCAATGAAACACCTGTTATATTCTTTCTGCCAAAAGATGAGACTTATGATTCCAACTTAGCGATTTTAAAGAGGATAAAAGATGAAGGTGGCGATGTTTTAGTTGTAAGTGATGTTGAGGGATTGAATAACCTTTCTTTTAAAATTCCTTCAGTTTCAACGCTTCTTTATCCTGTTGTATTTGCCATATTTTTGCAACTTTTCTCATTCTACCTATCAAGAGAAAAGGGGCTTAATCCCGATAAACCATCAAAATTAAAGAAGGTGACCTATGGAATATAAAGTATTTAAAGTTTCAAGGTGCTACTGCCCAGAATTCATAGAAAGCGAATTATTTATAGAGGTTGTTAATGGTGTTATTGTTTCTATTAGTGACAAACCTTACACAACGGATTTCATTGATCTTAGTGATTTTTTGGTCATGCCTGGTTTTGTTGATGTGCACATTCACGGTTTTGAAGGAGTAGATGTAAATCGTGATGGTATAGGTGGCATTAGAAAAATGTCGAAAGGACTTCCAAAAACAGGTGTAGTTGCGTTTCTTCCAACGCTTGTTTCCGATTCCAAAGAAAATATTCTGAAAATTTTAGAAGATTTTAATCCAAATGATGATTTTGAGGGCGCAATTCCTCTGGGTATTCACCTTGAAGGGATTTTTATAAATCCAAAAAAGCATGGAGCAATGGATGAAAGATTTTTTGTAAAACCTGATATCGATTATGCAAAGGAATTAATCAGGCATGGTAATGTAAGGAAGTTTACGGTTGCACCAGAACTTGAAAATGCAATTCCGCTTATAAAATTTCTTTTTGATAATGGTATAACTGTTTCTTTAGGACATACAGATGGGACTTTTGAAGATTTTAGGCTTGCATATTTGAACGGTGCAAATACAGTAACACATTTTTTTAATGCTATGTCTCCTTTTTCTCATAGAAGCCCCAATGCTGTTGGTGCTGCCCTATACTTTAACTTTTATCTTGAAATTATTGGAGACACCCATCACACCTCAAAAGAAGTTCTTGCACTTCTAAAGCCATTTAAAGATAGACTTGTCCTCATAACTGATGCAATTGAAGCAACAAACCTCAAAGATGGTATTTACAAACTCGGGAACTACGATGTATTTGTAAGCGATGGAACTGCAAGGTTAAAAGACGGAACACTTGCGGGCTCTATTCTGACTATGGATAGAGGATTCAAGAACTTGGTTAAATTTGGTGATTTTTCTTTTGGTGATGCGGTAGTATCTTCATCTCTACTTCCTTCAAGAAGCATTGGTGAAAAAATGCTTGGTGATATAAAAGTAGGCAAGTTTGCAAGTTTTGTATGTATGGATGAATCGTTAAATGTTAAGAAAACAATTGTAAAAGGTAAAATTGTTTACGAGGGATAATATGTTTTTTGTGAATAAGTCTTTCTCAAATATGTATTTAAAGCCCTTTGAAGGTGAGGTTATCTCACAGGTCATAATGGGAGAAAAAGTTGAAGTTCTTGAGACGATTAATTCATTTGTAAAGATCCAGGCGTCCGATGGATATGTGGGATATGTGAGTAACGATGCAATAGTAGAGGCAGAAAATGTTAAGGATATAGTTATTATAAAAGAACCGCTTGTTAATGCTTATTTTGAGCCATCAGTTAAGTCTAAACTTGTTTATACACTCCCCATAGGAAGCATCCTTATAAATGGTATGCGAAAAGAAAACGGCTATCAGCTTGTAAAAAATTTTTCAGGAGACAATTTTTACATTCAGGAAAACACATTTATTGAAACACAATTTCCCTTTAGATACCAAAAACAAAATTGTAAAAATATTTTAAAAACTGCTCTACAATTCCTAAATGTGCCATATTTTTGGGGTGGAAAAACTCCCTTTGGTTTTGACTGTTCTGGATTTGTTCAGACAGTTTTTGCTCTTAATGGTTACAATTTGAAAAGAGATGCCTATATGCAGGCTGGGATGGATATTTTTGGAACAGTTGATATAACTGATTTAAAGCCATGCGATTTAATTTTCTTTGGGAAGGATCGTATTAATCATGTTGCTATATTAATAGGGTCGAATAGATTCATTCATGCAACAACCACTTATGTTCCAAAGGTGCAGATAAGTAAGCTGGATGAATTCTGGATCTCAAAAATTGCTCTTATAAGGAGGCTCAATTGGTAAAAGCAGAGCATTTAAAGAGCGGCGACAGGGTTGCCGTTGTCTCTCTTGCAAGCACACCTTTTAAAGAAAAATTTGATAGAGGTATTAAGTTTTTAAAGGATTACGGATTAGATGTTGTTATTGATGAACATATTTTCGATGAATACGGATATCTTGCAGGAATCGACAAAATAAGAGCAGATATTTTAAATGAATATTTCGGAGATAAATCTATCAAGGCAATTTTTTCTACCTGTGGCGGGTATGGGAGTGGACGATTTCTACCCTATCTTGATTTTGATATAATTTGTAAAAATCCAAAAATCTTTGTCGGATATTCAGATATAACTTCTCTACATCTTGCGCTTAATAAGAAATGTGGACTTATTACTTTTTATGGACAGATGGTTGCAGTTGATCTTGGTAAAGACGAAAACTCTCATACGCTTATGCGCTATCTTATGGATAAGACTTTTACACCTATGTTTAAATTCGATGCAATGAGCCCTCTGAATAAGGGTATTACAAGAGGAAAACTTTTTGGCGGTTGCCTTACGCTTGTGGATGCACTTATTGGAACTGAATTTGAAATTGAAAGTAAAGATTCTATATTCTTTTTCGAAGAAGTTGAAGAGCATTTTCATGATATTGATAGAATGCTTTTGCACTTGAAATTATCAAAAAAATTGGAAGAATTTAATGGATTTCTTGCAGGCGATATGGTTGATATAACTCAAAAGGATAAAAAAAGAGCAACGCTTACACTTGACGAGATTTATAAAGACTATTTAATTGAAACAAACAAACCGGTTATTTCTAATTTTCCCTCAGGTCATGGCGAGGTTTTTGTCCCGCTTCCTTTGGGTGTATCAGTTGAACTAAATGCAAATGAAAATTATATTAAGATTATCGAAGGGAGTGTCTCATAGATGGGCTTAGAAAATGAATATTTTGAAATACTTAATGGAAAATACTTTTTTTCAAAGGTTAACCTATTGGAACTTGCAAAAACATACGGAACGCCTCTTTATGTGATATCGAAAGAGAAAATAGAGAAAAATATTGATGAGTTTACGATTGCACTAAAGAATAATTTTAAAGAAGCGCACATTGCATATGCAAGTAAAGCTTTTTCAACAAAGGAAATTTACCGTATTCTTTTTGAGAATGGTCTCTATGCTGATACTGTATCGATGGGTGAAATCTTGACTGCAAAGTCTGTTGATTTTCCGTTTGAGAAGCTCTTTTTCCATGGTAATGCAAAAACTGACGAAGACCTCGAATTTGCAATAGTTAATGGAGTTAATATTGTCGTTGATAATGAGAGTGAGTTTAATTCAATTATAAGAATTGCTGAAAAAACTAATAAAATCGCAAAAATTCTCTTCAGAATTAAGCCAGAGGTCGAGGCTCAAACGCACTCCTATATCATAACAGGTCATAGACTTTCTAAGTTTGGTTTGGATTTGTTAAGAGCTTATAACCTTGCAGAAGTTGCTTTGAAAACAAAAAGAATAAACTTTTTAGGGTTCCATTATCATATTGGTTCTCAGATTTTTGATATTAACTCTTTTAAGGCTTCATCAGAGGTCGTTTCATCATTTTTAAGGACATTTAAGGAAAAATTTGGCTTTCTTCCCCCATATTTAAGTTCTGGTGGTGGTTTTGCAGTTAGATATACTGAAAATAATCCTGTTGTTGACAAAAACGCATATATATATTCTATAAGAGACGGATTACAGAGGTACTTAACTAAGTCTGAAATTGATTCTATGGTTATTTTTATTGAACCAGGGAGGGCTATTGTTGGCGATGCAGGTATAATTCTCTATCGAGTTGTAAGAAAAAAGGATGTCGAGGGAAATAAATATCTTTTTGTTGATGGCGGAATGGGCGATAATATAAGACCTCCACTATACGATGCAAAATACACAGTTACAAATGTATCTAAGTTAACTGGAGAAAGGGAAATTTATTTTATTTTCGGGAAGTATTGCGAGTCTGGTGATATCGTTGTAACATCAGCAGAGCTGCCAAATACAGAAGAAGGTGATATTCTTGCAGTCCTTACTGCTGGAGCTTATACATACTCGATGGCAAGTAATTACAATAGATTCCCCCGACCAGGAGTTGTTATGGTTGAGAGAGGCTCGCACAAACCTATCGTAAGAAGGGAATCTTATGATGATGTTTTGAAATTTGATTTATAATTTTTATTCAACTCTGTAAAATGGCTTCTCTATAATAAAATCTCCCTTAAATTCTTTTTCATCTAAAAGGAATATTGTATCAAGGTCAAAGTATTTAAAACCTCCCAGTCCCAATGCAAGATGAACGCTCTGTGTAATGCCTGTGCTTGTTTCAGCCATTGCACCTATCATAAGACCTATATTTTTTGCCTTTGCTATCTCTGAAATTGTGATTGCGTGAGATATGCCAGATTTCATGATTTTAATATTGAAAAAATCAACAGCCTCTTCCTTTATTAATCTTAGAGCATCGTAAGGAGTTTTTATGCTTTCATCTGCCGCAACTGGAAAATCTGAATGAAATCTCACATATTTTAGTCCCTCGAAATCATCAAATCTAACAGGTTGTTCAAAAATTGCAACATCTATACCCTGTCTATACATCTCTTTAATGAAGAACACAGCTTCTTTTGGTGTATAACCCATATTTGCATCGATTATGAAGCGCATTCCACTTTTTAGTTTTGCTATTTCAGTCATTGCTTCGATATCTTCTTTGAGATCTTCTCCAACCTTTACCTTCATTATTCTAAAGCCTTCATCTATAATTTCTTTTGCCTCTTCAAGGCGTTCTTCAAGGCTTCCAATACTTACAGTTTTGTCTGTTTCAAGTTTTGTTTCACTACCTCCAAGAAGTTTGTAAGGTTTTATCCCTAATTCTTTTGAATATGCGTCTAAAATTGCAAATTCAATGCCTGCTCTTAAACTTGGGGCGCTTAAAAGTTTTGATGTTTTTTCAAAAATTGCCCTATACCTTGATACATCAAGTCCTTTTAAAAAATCATTTAAAAAACCTTCCATTGCAAGCAATGAATTTACAACTTCGCCATTAACTCGGAAGGAAGGAGAAGCCTCACCCAAGCCAACAACCCCGTTGTCGAGTGTTATTTTGCAGGTTATGTTCGTTGCAACTGTTTGAACACTATTTGTGACATGAAATGGCCTTTTAAAAGGTGTTTCGGTTTTTTCAAGTTTTATGTTTGCTATTTTTCCCATTTTCTACCTCCGTAATTAATTATAACTGTTTTTCAATTTTTCTTTTCTCGTTTTTATAGGCTTCTCTAAAAGGAATACCACTTTTAATAGATTCGTTAACTCTTTCAACTGCCCTCATTTCATCTGTAATGAGTTTTTGAGCCCTGTTTTTATCTATGCTAATGTGCTTTAAGGCATAGGAAAAGGTGTCTATTGTCGATTCCGCTGTGTCGATTATTTCTAAGATAGCCTCTTTTGTAAGCTGGAGATCCCTGTGGTATCCAGAAATGAGGTTTGCAGGTAACATTCTGAGCATTAACTCTAATGAAATTACTTTGTTGTAATTTGCTCTTTCAATTTCGAATACATCTGGATTAAACTTGTTTGGCATCATTGAACTTCCGGTTGTTATCTGTTTATCCAACTTTACAAAACCAAAATCTTCTTCCGAAAATAAAATTATGTCACTTGAAAGTTTGTTTATGTCAAAAAGAATCATAGAAAGAGCGAATGCAATTGCACTTTCAAACTTTCCTCTGCTATTCTGGACATAAAGTGGATTTTCCTGAATCCTTTTGAATTTGAGTTCTTTTTGTGTAATAGTTCTATCTACTTTAATATTGGGAACGCCATATCCTGCGCCACTTCCAAGAGGGTTTTGGTCGATTAAATACTCTATGCTTTTAAATACCTTTAAATCGTCCTCTAAACTTTCTATAAAACTCCCAAGCCACGCATCAACTGTTGTTGGAGTTGCTTTTCTGTAATGTGTAAAACCGGGAATCTCTGCATCTCCATACTCTTTTCTAAGTGTTTTAAGAGTTTTTATGAGTTTTCTTGTTTGTAATTTTATTATTTTAAGTGAGTCTTTATAATAGAGCCTCAAAGCAGTTATAACCTGGTCATTTCTTGACCTTGCTGTGTGAACTTTTTTACCGACATCTCCCAATTTTTTTACAAGGTAATTTTCAATTTTTGTATGGCTGTCCTCCTCGCTTTTCGATATTTTTATCTGTTTCTTTGATAAGAGTTCGTTAAGTGCTTTAATTATTTTTTCTTTTTCATCTTCATTGAGTATCCCAATTTCTTTTAGCATTTTTACATGCGCAATTGTTCCGATAATGTCGTATTTTATGAGTCTTTCATCAAGTTTGTTGTCTTTCCCAACGGTAAAATTAAGGATTTTTTTCGAAATATCTTTATTTGTTTCCCAGAGTCTTCCCATAGAGTTTCTTTCTCCAATCGTATGGATTATTCTTTCTCAAAACAACTGCGTGTGCTTTTAGCCTAATTGCGTTTATGTTAATGAAGCCTTTTGAATCTTCTGGGCTAAAGTTTTCTATTGAGTCCATACTTGCAATTTCTTTATCATACAACGAGGTTTTTGATTCTCTTGCAATTGGAATTACATTGCCCTTGTAGATGCTCAACGTTACTTTTCCATCAATTGCTTCTTGAGATTTTTTGATGGCAGCAAATATGAAGTCCATTTCTGGAGAAAACCAAAAGCCATTATAAATGAGTTCTGAGAACTTGACAGAAAGCATATCTCTTAGGTGCATCACCTCTTTATCCATTGCTATACCTTCGAGATCTCGATGTGCAGTCCATAGAATTGTCGCTCCTGGAGTCTCGTAAACACCTCTTGACTTAATTCCTATGAATCTATTTTCTACCATATCAACCCTTCCAACGCCATTTTCCTTTCCAATTTCGTTTAAATACATAAAGAGTTCGAGTGGATCTTTCTTCACAGTCCCATCATTTTTGTTTACGACTTTTGTTGGTAATCCATCTTTAAAATGGATTTCAAGAATTGTTTCTTCGTCTTTTGCATCTTTAATTGATTTAGTTTTTGAAAATACATATTCTGGAGGAGGTGTTTCTGGATCTTCAAGAATTCCTGCTTCGTGACTTATATGCATAAGATTTTCATCCTCCGAGAATGGCTTTTCTTGGGAGGCTTTTATAGGGATTCCATGTTCTTTTGCAAATTTAATTAAATCAGACCTTCCTTTGAATTGTTTTAGAAATTCTGGGTCTTTCCATGGTGATATTACCTTGATGGATGGATTCAATGCGTAATATGTCAATTCAAAACGAACTTGGTCATTTCCTTTGCCTGTCGCTCCATGTGCTACATATGGTGCATTTTCTAACTCTGCAATTTCAATTTGTTTTTGTGCTATAAGCGGCCGTGCAAGAGCAGTGCCCAAAAGGTATCTTCCTTCATAAATTGCATTTCCCATTAGTGCAGGGTATATGAATTCTGTTACAAATCTTCTTTTTAAATCCTCAACATAAACTTTTGATGCGCCGGTTTTCAGTGCCTTTTCCCTTACTTCCTCAAAGTTTTCTTTTTGTCCAACATCAGCAACATAGGCAATAACCTCAAAACCCTTCATTGAAAGATACTTTAAAATTACCGAGGTGTCAAGCCCTCCACTGTAGGCTAAAACTACCTTTTCCATTTTTACCTCCTTGTACAATATGTTTAGACTGTATAGAGGATAGACATATAATCTATCTCTCTGTAAGTCATATTAAAACCAATAACATGTTGCTTCCTGAGAGAAGGCAAGAAAAAGCTTTTCCCTCCTTGGGAGAGAGTGGAAATACTCTTATCCCTAAAGAAAGACTGCTTCTCCTGCCTTCTACCTGAAACACCTTTAACTAAGTTGGGAGTGCCTGTTGAGGTACATCTCTTTTGTAAAACAAGGCTGTGTTGGTAGAAGTGCTGGAGAAAATGCCTCACTCTTT
>Ga0081479_109960_pt1 | contig 27468 bp, 22 predicted proteins | sample MamHotmetagenome_FD_70984 | JGI IMG/M metagenome (GOLD analysis project Ga0081479, IMG submission 70984) | Hot spring cone microbial streamer communities from Mammoth Hot Spring (Liberty Cap Streamers), Yellowstone National Park, USA - T=72 v2... | ecosystem: Environmental > Aquatic > Thermal...
GGGGAACGAATAAACGAATTCGACCGCGGACCGCAGACGGCAGACCGCCGTAGAGCAGGCTTTCCAGCCTGCCAGATGACTGGATAGCGAAGGAGGACGACGGACGGTGGACAAACAGGACAGCGACAGCACACCCCAGGCTTTTCGCCTGCCAGGGGATACCGTCAACGAAAGGGGAACACACATTCGTTTATTCGTTAAAAAAATTCGTTGACGGTATGGCCATAACTGCCTACCCTAAGCGATGAAGAACTCCCTCACTCTTTTCATTGCGAGCGAAGCGCATGTCCCGAGCGTCGCGTGGGGAAAGCAATCTCCAGGCCGATATGGGGATTGCTTCGCCGCCTGCGGCGGCTCGCAATGTAACGGTAGAAAATTTTCTACCGCAACAAAGATGGATAGTTGGTGGGCAGTTGGTAGGTAATTACCCCCTACTGAGCTTAGAAACGCTCGCTCTGCCCACGGGCGTGGTATCATTAAGCGCATGAGTTCCAGACGGCGTACCATGTTGATTACCGGCGCGGCCGGGGGGATCGGGCGGGCGACGGTGCAGTTGTTCGCCGAGCGCGGCTGGCGCGTGATCGGGGTGGATCGTCAACCGTTCGGCGAGGGGTTCCCCGAGGATGGGTTGTTTATCCAGGCGGATATTTCCCGCCCGGAGGCGCTGGAGGAGATTTTTCAGCGCACGCAGAGGTTCACGCCTTCGCTGGATGCGCTGATCAATAACGCGGCGCTGCAGATCGCCAGACCCTTGCTGGAGACGAGCGTGGAAGAATGGGACGCGGTGATGGCGGCCAATTTGCGTTCTGTGTTCCTGGCGGTGAAGCTGGCCTATCCATTGCTCAAGGCCGAAGGCGGCGGGGCGATTGTGAATGTCTCCTCGGTCCATGCGGTGCAGACTTCGGCAAATATCGCGGCCTATGCCGCCAGCAAGGGGGGATTGCTGGCGCTGACGCGCGCCATGGCGATTGAGTTCGCCGCCGATGGGATTCGTGTGAACGCGATTCTGCCGGGGGCGGTGGATACGCCGATGTTGCGCGCCGGCCTGAGCCGCGGGCATCTGGACGGAAGTACGATCCACGAGCGATTGGAAAATCTGGCGCGTAAAACTGTGAGCGGACGGATCGGAAGGCCGGAGGAGATCGCTCGCGCCATCTATTTCCTGGCCGATGAGGAGCAGTCTTCGTTTATGACCGGCCAGGCGTTGATCGTGGATGGCGGCGCAACCGCACGCCTGAGTACCGAGTGAGCCATGCCCGCTCCGAGCGACAGGGGAGGAGGCAGCCGCAGGGTCAGGGAGATGCTCCAGTCGGGGCGCGATTGCGTTTGCGTTCGGGTCGAGGGGAACGCCGGGGGAGAGAGAAATCCTCCAGGAGGCTGGCGGCCCCAGGATCAGGATTCTTCCCTTCTCTTTTTGCGAGGATGTATTCAAGCCTATGACACTGATCGCCCTTGTTCCGATGCGACATCATAGCCAGCGCGTGCCGGGGAAGAACTATCGCCCGCTGGCCGGGAAGCCGCTGTTTCACTATATCATCGAGACGCTGCTGCGCGTGCCGGAAATTGACCAGATTGTGGTGGATACAGATTCGGAGACGGTGATGGAGGGGCTGCGCCGCCATTTTCCTCAGGTGAGGGTGCTGGAACGCCCGGAGCGCCTGCGGGGGGATGCCGTGCCGATGAACGAGATTTTGCTCTACGATAGTGAGCAGTTCGCCGCTGATTTTTACCTGCAAACGCATAGTACGAACCCCCTTTTGCGGGCGGAGACGGTGCGCAAGGCGATCCAGACGTTCCTGGCCAGTTATCCGACGTATGATTCGCTCTTTTCGGTGACCCGCCTGCAGACGCGCCTGTATGATCAACTGGGGCGCGCCATCAACCATAACCCGGCGATCTTGCTCCAGACCCAGGACCTGCCGCCCGTCTTTGAGGAGAATTCCTGTCTCTATCTTTTCACCCGCCAGACGCTGGCGGCGCGACGGAATCGCATCGGGGAGCGACCGTTGATGTTTGAGATTCCGCGCCTGGAAGCGGTGGATATTGACGAGGAGGAGGATTTTGTGCTGGCGGAGGCGCTGATGCGCTGGAAATTCGATAAAGGGAGTTGAAAATGTTGACGGTTCTCTTAACAGCTCCTTATATGATCCCGTTCCTGGATCGTTTTCGGCCCCTGTTTGAGGCCTATGGCCTGGGGCTGATCGTGCCAGCGGTGCGGGAGCGCATGGAGGAGAGCGATTTGCTGCGTTATGCGGGGCAGTTCGATGGTACGATCTGTGGGGATGATCGCTATACGGCGCGGGTGCTGGAGGCCTGTGCGCCGCGCTTGAAGGTGATCTCCAAGTGGGGAACGGGAGTGGATTCGATTGATCGCGAGGCAGCGGCACGCTGGGGGATTCAGGTTTTTCGCACGCCGAACGCTTTTACGCTGCCGGTGGCGGATAGCGTGATGGGGTATATCCTGAACTTCGCCCGCCGTCAGCCGTGGATGGATCGGGCAATGAAGGCGGGACGCTGGGAGAAGATCCCCGGACGCTCGTTGAGTGAATGTACGCTCGGTGTGATTGGGGTGGGGAATATCGGGAAGGCGGTTGTGCGACGGGCGCGCGCCTTTGGGATGAAGGTGCTCGGCAATGACATCGTGGAGATTGACCCGGTGTTCATCGCCGAGACGGGGATCGAGATGGTGAGCCTGGAGGTGTTGCTGCAGCGCTCCGATTTTATTTCGTTGAATTGCGATCTCAACCCGAGCAGTTACCATCTGATCAACGCCGAGACCCTGCGGTGGGTGAAGCCGGGGGCGGTGTTGATCAATACGGCACGCGGCCCGATCGTGGACGAGCCGGCGCTGATCCAGGCGCTGGAAAGTGGTCTGCTGGGCGGCGCGGCGCTGGATGTCTTTGAGGTGGAGCCGCTTCCCCTGGATAGTCCGCTGCGGCAGATGGATCAGGTCTTGCTGGCGCCTCATAATGCAAATTCCAGCCCGGCGGCCTGGGAACGGGTGCATCGGAATACGGTGCGGAATTTGATCGAGGGGCTGGGGTTGAGATGGGAGGAGCGGTACTGGCCAGCGGCTTAGGAGGCTCGTATCAGCGGTGGATGGCCAGGGCTTCGTAGACGCGCAGGGTGGGGCGCGAACGGTTGAGCGTGTAGAAGTGGATGCCGGCCACCTTTCGATCATACAGGTCAAAGGCCTGCTGGGTGGCCCAGTGAATGCCGATGCGCTCCACTTCTTCGTCATTTTGGGCGCGCAGGATGGCCCGCAAGAGCTTGGCCGGAATGCGGGCGCCGGTCAGTTCTGCCATGCGCATAAATCCGGCGCGGGTGGTGATGGGCATTAATCCGGCCAGGATGGGTACCCGAATGCCCACAATTTCACAGCGTTCGCAGAAGTCGTAAAAATCGCGGTTGTCAAAGAAGAGCTGGGTGCAGATGTAGTCGGCGCCGGCATCTACTTTGGCTTTCAGGTATTCCATTTCTTTCAGACGATTGGGGGTTTCCGAGTGACCTTCCGGGAATCCGGCCACGCCCACCCCAAGCTGGGGAAATCGTTTTTTGATGAAGGCGACCAGGTCGGCCGCGTGGGGAAAGCCGTTTTCCACGTAGCGGGCATTGGGGTTATCCCTGGGTGGATCGCCGCGCAGGGCAAGCACGTTTTCGATGCCGCTTTCCACATAGGTTTCCAGCAGACGGATGATCTCCTCGCGGGTCGCTCCCATGGTGGTCACATGGGCCACGACGGTGAGATTGGTCTCGCGTTGCAGGCGCACGACCAGCTCGCGCGTCAGCTCGCGGGTGGAACCGCCGGCGCCGTAGGTGACGCTGACGAAGGAGGGGTTGATCGGCGCCAGTTCTTTGATCGCCTCGAACAGGGCTTGCGCGGCCTCCTCTGTTTTGGGTGGGAAGAATTCAAAGCTAATATGGGGTCCCGGTTGACGAAGAACCTCAGCGATATGCATGGGGAAACTCCTGGAAGAGGGTGTAACCGTTAAATCAGGTGTATCTGAAGTCGGGCAGAGATTCCGTTGCTGGATGCGAACGTTCGGGAGAAACTGGTGATATTCTACCCGAAAAATTTGCAAAGGGGGAGAGAGACCGCGGGCCGCGGACGGCAGACCGCGGAGTGGATGGTGACGGTGGGGGAGGCTTTCCAGCCTGTGGGGGAGAGGCAAACCGTCAACGAATGGGGGAACGAATAAACGAATGCGGGCTGCGGACGGCAGACCGCGGAGTGGATGGTGGACGGTTGGGAGGCTTTCCAGACCGCCAGACGGGGGACGGGATAGCGCAGGAGGACGATGGACGGTGGAGAATAGACCGTGGACGGCGGCGGCACGCCCCAGGCTTTACGGCCTGCCGGAGGATGCCATCAACGAAGGGGGAACACAAAAAAATTCGTTGATGGTATGGCTTGAAAATTGAGGCCAACAGATGCATTATCAGGGGGCAATGTCCCCAAACCGTGACGCTCTCAGAAACGGAACGATGAATCGCGAACGGTGGGCGGTATAATGAAAGGTGGAGATGGCAGCGGCGAGTTTCAGGAGGTGTGCGTATGAACGAGACTCAGGCACGCGGGCTGGAAAACTGGATGGTCTGAGGGAACTTTGCGCACAGGAATTGTTACCGATAGCACTTCCGATCTGCCCCCTGAACTGGTCAAGCGCCTGGGGATTGTGGTGGTGCCGGCGCTGGTGATCCTGGATGGGCGGGAATATGTGGAGGGGGTCAATCTGTCGCGCCAGGAGTTTTATCAACGACTGCCTGCGCTCCGAGAGGTGAGCACGGCTGCGCCTTCTATCGGGGAGTTTCAACGCGCCTATCGGCAGTTGTTTGAGGCGGGTGCGAGACAAATCGTTTCCATTCACGTCGCGGCTTCGCTGAGCGCCATTTGCCAGGTCGCCTGCATGGCGGCGCAGGAGTTCGCTGGGCGGGTGGAGGTCGTAGAGAGTGGACAACTGAGTTTTGGGCTGGGCTTACAGGTTCTGGCAGCCGCGGAGGCCGCCCGGCGTGGGGAGTCGCTGGAGGCAATCCATCAGGCCATCCGTTCCACGTGTCAACGCCTGTGGGTCAAAGCCGTGCTGGACACGATGAAGTATTTACGGCGAAGCGGGCGCGTCTCGAATGTGGTGGCCCGACTGGGTGGCGTTCCATGTTCGCCCGTTGATCGAATTGCGGGATGGTATGGTCAAAGCGACAGGTGTGGTACGTACACCGTCTCAGGCAGAGGCCTGGTTGGCCAGGGATCTGCGCTCGCTCCCTCGCCTGGAGCGGCTGGCAATCCTGCACACAGGCGCCGAGGCGCGAGCGCAGCGTTTTCTGGAGCGGATGCGCCAGGAACTGGGGGATCGCTGGCCGGAAGAATCCTGGCTCATCAACGTGACCGCAGTGATCGGGGCGCATCTTGGCCCCAACGGCCTGGGTTATGCAGCCCTGCGGGCAGCCGATTGATCGGAGCGTCGCAGGAAGAATTTGGTGATCTCTTCGGCGATGGCCGGCAGCGTAGAGAGTCCCAAGACAACCACCCATTCCCTGAGAGACAGGAAATGGGTGTTGAAGATCGGCTGCAGGAATGGGATGTCACAAACGGCCAGTAGGAGCAGGAGGGAAAGCCCCACCGCTCGCTGCATCCAGGGGTTCGAGAACACGCCAAGTTGGCGCAGAGAAGCCTTCTCGGAGCGCACAGTATAAGCCCGGAAGAGTTCCACCAGCGAAAGGGTGACAAACGCCATGGTTTCCGCAGTCTGGACATCCAGGCCGCGCCAGTCATACGCCAGCAGGAAGCGGATGGGATTGGCCCCCGCAGGCAGCGCGTCACTGCTCCGTAAGTGCCAGAGCAATCCCAATCCGAAAGCGATAAGCACCACGCTGCTCTGCATGATGGTTTGCACGATCATCCCAATCATCATAGTACGGTTGAGGATGGGTTCATGTTTGGGGCGCGGTGGGCGTTCCATGACGTCTGGTTCCCCTTTTTCCATCGCCAGGGCCAGGGCCGGCGCTCCGTCGGTGATCAGGTTTAGCCAGAGTAGCTGAATGGCAGTGAGTGGGGTGGGTAATCCGGCGAGTGTGGCGAGGAAAATGATAGCAATCTCGGCCAGGTTGGCAGAAAGCAGGTAAAAGACGAAGCGGCGGATGTTGTTGTAAATAATTCGCCCCTGTTCTACCGCAGCGACGATGCTGGCGTAGTTATCGTCCATCAAGACCATATCCGCCGTTTGTTTGGCGACATCGGTGCCGCTGATCCCCATGGCGATCCCGATGTCAGCGCGCTTGATGGCCGGCGCATCATTCACGCCATCCCCGGTCATGGCGACCACCTCGCCATTTGCCTGGAGCGCTTCGACGATGCGTAACTTGTGCTCCGGATTGACGCGCGCAAAAACGTCGGTTCGCTTAATCTCCTCTCGCAGGTGAGCAATGTCCATCTGTTCAAGCTCTGTGCCAGTGAGCACATGCCCACGCTCCGGATGGAGCAGGCCGATGGATTGGGCAATGGCGCGGGCCGTATTGGGATAATCCCCGGTAATCATGAGGGTACGGATTCCAGCGCGCCGCGCTTTGGCCAGTGCCGGGATCACTTCCGGGCGGGGCGGATCGATCATCCCGATCAGGCCGACAAAGATCAGGTCACGCTCGATTTCGTTGACATTGGGTGACTGGTCTGGAACATCTGGAACCGGGCGATAGGCGACCGCCAGCACGCGCAGCGCTTGTTCACTCAAGGCATTATTGGCCTGGAGGATCGCCTGGCGCGCGGCCTCTGTCATTTCTACGTTTTCGTCATTCATCCGTTGATAGCGTGTGCACAACGGCAAGATCACCTCCGGCGCCCCTTTCACGACGATCACATTCCAACCGCGCACCGAGGAATCGTAAAACGGTGAAATATCTTCTGGACTTGGCGCTGCAATATCGTGCACGGTTAACATGCGCTTCCGCTCCGAGTCGAACGGGACTTCGCTTTCTCGCGGATAGGCGATGCGGACATCGCCCGGCGCAATGCCGGCCTTGATGGCTGCTACCAGCAAAGCGCCTTCGGTCGGATCGCCTACCACGCGATAGGTCTGGCGACTATCGTTTGCGCCGCTGCTTTCGAGTTGAGCGTCGTTGTTCAGAATTCCTAACCAGATAGCGGTGAGGGCAGCCGGATAGTCGGCCAGGTTAACCTTTTCCCCGTTCAAAAGATATTCCCCTTCCGGGTTGTAGCCGCTTCCAGTCACCTCGAACATCCTGCCATCCACCCAGAGCCGGGTGACGGTCATCTCATTCTGGGTGATCGTGCCGGTTTTATCGGAGCAGATCACGGTTGCCGAACCGAGCGTCTCGACCGAAGAGAGACGGCGGATCAGCGCGTGTCGCCGTACCATTTCCTGCATCCCTAATGCGAGCGTAATGGTGACGACCGCCGGCAAACCTTCCGGGATGGCTGCGACAGCCAGGCTAACAGCGATCAGGAAGGCCTCATTCAGCGTGGAGGCAAAGGCGCGGAGATATTCCAGGGGGGAGCGGAAGAGGAGGCTCACATCGCTGAAATTGAACAAATTGATCACGAACACCAGGGCGACAAGGATCAGTGCTCCGATGGAAAGTGCCCGCCCGAGCTGATCCAGGCGTCGCTGCAGCGGTGTCTCTTCTTCTTCGACCTGCTGGAGCATCGTCGCAATCAGGCCCAGTTGGGTGCGCATGCCTGTGGTGACGACGATGCCTCGGCCGCGCCCATACACGACCAGCGTCCCCATGAAAGCGGTGTTTTGGCGGTCGCCTAAGGGGATGTCTTCTGCCAGAACGGTAGCGGCGTTTTTATGGACGGGCTGGGATTCGCCGGTCAGGGCAGCTTCTTCGATGCGCAGGTTGACCGCATCCAGCAAGCGAACATCGGCAGGCACGTAATTGCCGGCCTCCAGGAAGACAATATCTCCGGGCACCAGTTCGCGCGCCGGGATATAGAGATGTCGCCCATCCCGTAGCACATGGGCTTCAGGGGTGGCCAGTCGGCGCAGGGCGACGAGGGCTTGTTCGGCGCGCTGTTCCTGAATGACGCCCAGCACTGCGTTCAAAATCACAATGGCCAGGATCGCAATTGCTTCGATATAGTCGCCGAGGAGCATCGAGATCAGGGAGGCGCCTATCAACAGCCAGATGACAAAGCTATTGATTTGCTCCCAGAGGATTGCCAGGAAGCCAGGACGAGGCGCTTCTTTGAGTTCGTTGTAACCATATACTTGCAGACGGCGAGCCGCTTCTTCTGAGGAAAGGCCCTCTTCCCGCACCTTGAGATGGTGCATCACTTCCTGAGGGGATAGGGCGTGCCACGGTTTTGTCTCAAGAATATCTGAGGTCACCATTGCTTTATCCATCTCCTTTGTGTAGTTTTAACGAAAAAGGCCACCACGTTCTCAGGGACGCGGTGGTCTTGCCGACGCATGGAGCGCAGGGTTGCCGCTGGCGTTCCACCAGGTGGTGACGACAAACCCTTCCCGTCAAAACGGGCGGCTACTCCCCAGCCATGCTTAGTTTAATTGCGAAAAGGCAAAATGTCAAGTTTTCTGGCTTATGCCTGCTTGCCAGATGCTTCTCTGGATTCCTGCTCTCGTGCTTCGCCATTCAACCCTTCCCGAAAGGCGCGCAGGCCAGTGCCCAGTTCGCCTGCGATCTTGCTGAGACGGCCCGGGCCAAAAAGCAGAAGAACAATGAACAGGATGAGCAGGAGCTCGGTGGGGCCAAATCGGAACATAGGATTCTCCTGTAAGGGAAAAATGGGGTTCCGTACTGCGCTCTGGCGTGGCCGTGGAACGCAATACGGAACCCGTGAACGTTATACTTTTTCTACTTTCACCCTGGTGTCGTAGAACACCGCCGAGCCGCCGGTCAGATCGCTGAGGGTGACGTTACCCATGACGGGGTCAACGCGCATGGCGGCGTTGGCGTGTAGCGGCACGGCGCGGCGCCGGTCGCCTTGGACGACTTTGCCGTCAATTTCGATGTCGCTGCTGCCGCTTGCCCAGTGACCGAATCCGAGCGGGAAGGCCACGACGCCGGGGCGAATGCCTTCGACCACTCTGGCCTTGCCCACAATCGGGCGCTTGGTGCCATTCTTGAAGTCCCACACGCCTTCAGGATTGCTGGCAGAGGAGATTTTCACCATGTCGCCGTCTTTGATGCCCAGCTTTTGTGCATCCTGAGCGTTGATCAGCACATAGCCTTCTGCCAGGATGGACAGCAGCCAGTAGTTTGTGATGGTGCGTGCCTTGGTCATGGTGATGGTCTTGAAGGTGATCAGGTTGAAATCGTAGCCTTCGTCTTTGATCTCCTCGCCGGTGGAGGACAGGCCGGGTGGGAAGTACTTGGGATAGCCCACAAAGGGCTTGCCGGTCATGGTGTTGATGGCGGTGGCGGTCTTTTCCTGATACAGATTGATGAGCCGTCCGTATTTGTTGGCTACCTGGTCGCCCTTGTAGCCTTTCTCAAAGGCCTGGTAGCGTCCACCGCGATTGAGTACGAAGATCACCTTGCGCCACAGGCTCTCATCGTTCCCGACGGCTGCCTTCCACTTTTCGGGATCGAAGACGCTCTTGGGCAGGTGCCGCCGTGCCTCCATGAAGATGCGCACTTCTTCGTCGTCTGCTTCAGGGACGGAGTCGGAGCCGTCTTCTTTCTCCCCAAAGGCGATATTGGCGACCAGTTTCAGATAAAAGTCTTCCGGGCGAACAAGGGGAATGCCCTTGCCGAAGCCGTTCGGGCCGAAACCGGGCAGGTTCAGGCGCTCGGCGATCGCCAGCAAGACGGCCTCAAAGCCCAAAGGAATTTCCTCCCCAAAGACCTTCACCGTTGGCCAGCCAGGGATGGAGATGACCGGTTGACGGACGTTCTCCACCTTCCACGGCACGGAGGGATGCGAACCGTGGAATTCCCATCGTTCAAGGTAGGAGAGATCGGGGAAGATGTAATCCGCATACATGCTGTTTTCGCTGACAAAAATGTCAATGGCGATGAAAAGCGGCAGCTTCTGCGGATCGGAGAGCACATCTATGACGGTTTGCCCGGCAGGCAGGCTGTAAGGCAGGGAGGACATATATGTCATCAGAGCCTTGACCTTATAGGGATATGCATCTCCGATGGAGGGCACATCTTCCTGGTAGATGTCTGTGGGGATGGAGAACCAGGGGCGCCGGGTCGGATAGGGATTCTCCGGGGTGTACAGGGTGGTTTTTTCGTAGGCCACTTTGGTACGCAACGAGTCAATCCCTATCGGCGGAAGGGCGCCTTCGATCATCGCGTTGACGTTGAAAGGCTGCCCCTTCTTCGTGCCGAGGCGGTCATAGGTGCTGGCCTTAATCATGCCGCCGGCGTAGTCGAAGTTACCGATCAGCAGGTTGACCGTGTACCAGGCAAAGTTGTTGTAGAACCCATTCGTGTGCTGCGAGGGGCCACGATGGAGATCCGCAGCGGCTTTCCGCCCGTGGGAAGTGAATTCTGCGGCCAGTTCTACGATGTCGCTTTCCTGAATGCCGGCGATTTCAGCCCATTCAGCGAGCGTGTGCTCCTGCGCCGACTCAAGCAAGATCTGCAGGCCGGTCTTGACCTCAAAATCACCGACTTTGCCGCTGAAGAACAGGTCTCCGACCACAGGGGTTGCATTGGGGTCGAGTACATTGATGGGAGTTGGAACACCGCCCACCAGGGCCACCGGAGCATCGCCGGGGTATTCCACGCCGTTTGCATCCACATAGACGGTCACATCTTGGCCATCTTTCTGGACCGTCTGTTTGGTGAGCAAACCGATCTCACTGGCGCGCAGATGTTTCCCTGGCGTGCCATCCTTGCCGATCTTGACCAGCCAGGTGGCGTTGGTATAGTTTGGCTCGCCTGCTGCTGTGGCTGCTGCCTGGTTGGCAATGGCCAGATAGTTCTTGTTATATCGTTCGTTTTCAAGCATCCAGCGGATCATGCCGAGGGCCAGGGCGCTATCGGTACCTGGCTTGATCGGCACCCATTTCCAGGCTCTGGCAGCCAGTTTGCTCAGGCGCGGGTCCACCACTGCAAATTTGCGCCCATTGACGATGGCATCCGTAGCTTTGGGAACGCGCTGCGGCGGCCCGTAGTTGGCATCAAAGAGGTTTGCACCCACGTAGATGACAAATTCGCTGTTACCGGTATCGGCCTGCCAGTAGAATTTATCGCCGCTGTCGAAGCCGCCCGTTGCAGCGTTCCACTTGCTCGACATTTGCTTGCCGGTAAAGTAGAGTGAACCCTGGCAGACCGTGGTATGGCCATTATAGTTGAGCGAGCCAAAACCCTGTCCCATGAAGCGCTTGACCAGGTCTTCGCGCCCGTTCTTCATGCGACCCCAGACGAACAGGAACTGATTGTTCTTGGGACCCAGGTCGGGATGTTCGGGGTCAATCATCTTATCCAGATGATCCTTGAAATCCTCCTGGAACTTTTTGACCAGTTCGCGCTTTTTCGCGTAATCCTTCTCGTCCCAAATGGCTTTGATGGCATCGCGCATTTTCTTCATCAGATCGGGATCCCGCACCGCGTAGAGGTCCTTCAGGCCTTCCACATGCCCTTCTCCGAACAAGTCACCGCCGTTCACAATTTCATCAATTGCCTGATCGAAGGGAATGGTGATCCATTTGCCTTCACCGCGTTTGGTGCCGGGCTTGCGCTTCAACACGCTGACGATGCGGTACGGGTCATAAGCGGTCTGGATGCCCGCCTGTCCCTTCGGGCAGATAGCGCCTTCGACCGTCGCCATGTCTTTGACGGGCGTCTCGTAAGCGGGATGCGGCCAGAGCGTCCACGGGCTATAGGGGTTGCCGTCAATCTTGGCAGCCAACCCTTCCAGAATTTTGACCTTGATGCCGCAGCCTGTATTGCACTGCAGACAGACAGTATAGAGTTGATTTTCAGGTTTGGCTTCAAAGAAAGTGCCCTCAGCGGCAGCGTTCACTCTGGCAATCGCTTCCCGACCGGCGGGCAGAGCGCCCAGAAAGGCGGCAGCTGCGCCGGTTACACCGCCGAGTTTGAGAAAGTCGCGACGGGAAAGGGATTTGTGTTTTGTTGTCATGTTACGCCTCCTTCTTGTACAACGGCAGATAATCTGTGCCAAGCGCCAATGCCAGCAGAATAATCCCCACCAGGCCGCTGACGACCGCCCACTCAATTGTGCTGGGGCTATAGCTTAGGGTCAGGCCACGTCCAATGTGAGCAGTTTCGATGTTCTTGAGCACGCTCACGTTCAGGCCAGGCACGACAATCAGGTATCGAGCGACGGCATTCCCCACCAGCACGCATAACCCAATCAGCCCACCGGCCAGCTTATTTTTCGTCAAATCGGGCACGAAGAGCAACACAAGCGGTAGCAACGTGCCCAACCCGATTTCCAGGCCCCAGAAAAGGCCGGCGTATTGCCCGCTGGTGAGCTGCTTCACGGAAGCGATCAGAGATGGAATATTTCCGTACAGGCTTTGGGAGAAAAAGGCCCAGGTGGAGTAGGCAGAGAGGATCAGCAGGACGATCAGGGCGACTCTCAGAACAAGCGTGGCAAGAGGTGCAGGTTCCTTCGGGCTAAGGAAGGCCTGTACCAGGAGCATCATGGCGGCACCGCTGGTTAGCGCCATGAAAAGGAACTGCAGGGGGAGCAGCGCCATGTGCCAGTATGGGCGGGTGGCGTTATTGCCAAGCAGTTTCCCAGGCGCGCCTGCTACATACAGGGCAGCGATGAAGCCCAAGACCATGACGATCTTCAGCGTCGTTCCTTTTTGCCCTTGCAGAGCAAGGATGAGCGCGATCAGCGCCAGCACACCGAAGATGGTATATCCCCAGACATCCTCGATGATGCCCGAATGCGGATTGAACTGCACAAACGCTTTCCAGATGCGCTCCATATGCCCAAGGTCGAGGCCGATGGAGGCCATGGCAGCGGCCAGCGTCACCAGGGAAGTCCACAGGGCGGGTTTGCCGTATCCCTCAAAGGCTTTGATCTCAAAGAGGTAGTCGAGGGAAGCAACCAGGAAGCTACCCACAGCCACGCCGCCGAAAAAGAAATACATGGCCACCCAAAGTCCCCAGACGACCGCTGAGCCGTAGTTGACATGTTGCTCGCCAAAGACGAGCCGATCATAGAAGCCCCACAACCCTATCAGCAGGGTCAGGACACCCAGGGCGTAGATGAGTTTCTTTGCCATGATGCGCCTCCTACACAATGTAGTAGACTCGTGGTTCTGTACCGAGTTCTTCTTTCAGCCGAATCACATTCGGCTTGCTGATCAGTTCAGAGACCAGCGAATCAGGATCGTTTGCATCACCGAAGAAAGTGGCACGCCCGATGCAGGTGGTAACGCAGGCGGGCAGAATGCCATCCTTGATGCGGTGCAGGCAGAAGTGACACTTGCGGACGTTCCCGACCGGTGATTCGTGCCGGCCTTCCCGCTTCCATGCCTGACCATACTCCTGGCTGGCATGTTCATAGGCTGCCGCCGTCTTGCTGCCGATGAGCACCCCATCGAAGATGACCGGTAACTGTTCGGTGTAGGTTTCGCCGAAGTCGAAGGTGCGCGCGCCGTAGGGGCAGGCGGCGATGCAGGCACGGCAGCCAATGCACTGTTCATAATCCACCACGACGATGCCTTCCTCGTTATGGTAGGTGGCATTCACCGGGCAGACTTCCGTGCAGGGCGAGTTTTCGCACTGCATACACGGGCGCGGCAGGAACTTCATCGTCACATTCGGATACGTGCCAAATTCTTCCTCCAGGACCGGGCGGTAAACCACGCCGGGCGGCAATTTATTCTCGGCAACACAGGCGACGGTGCAGGCATGGCAGCCAATGCATTTGCGCAGATCGATCACCATCACCCAGCGCCGTTCCGAGGCCGGCTTTTCAAGCGCGCGCTTCAGTTCGCGTTCCATGCGAACCAGCACGTCCTCTTTCGCCAGCAGGTCGTCTGCCGGAGCAGCAGAAATTTCCATGCCCTCCAACGCAGGAGCGACCAACCCTGCAAAGACCTCGGAAGCATACTTCTCAAGCAGACCTGTCGTTTCCTGGGACATACGCTTCTCCTTGATCTGGGATTTCAAAAGGTCAGCAAGTGCTTCCTGTTTTCCCTTATACCGAAAGAGCGGTGAGATGACTATCGGGAAAAGTCAGAAAAAACTATGCGACTCGTAGGGGAATTCCTTACAAGCCCCATGATCTTTTTCTCAGGAAAGGATGACAGGTTGCAGGAGGGAGATGCCAGGCAGATCGAGGAGTGGACGGCAGACGGCGGACGGCAGACCGCGAAGCGGACGGTGGACGGTGGCAGGGAAGGCTTTTCAGCCTGTGGGGCGAGCAAACCGTCAACGAATCGGGAACGAATAAACGAATTCAGACGCCGGGCGGCAGACGGCGGACGGCGTTTTGCAGGACGGGCTTTCCAGCCCGTCAGATGATGGAGAGTGGACAGGTGATACAGATCACGGACTGTAGAATGGACGGTGGAGAGTGGTAGGGGAGGGCTTTCCAGCCTGGGGAGCGAGCAAACCGTCAACGAATCGGGAACGAATACAGACCGCGGACGGCGGACGGCAGACCGCAGAATGGACGATGGACGGTTGACGGTGGACGGTGGGGGGCAGGCTTTCCAGACCGTCAGACGGGGGACGGGATAGCGCAGGAGGACGATAGACGGTGGAAACCGCAGAGAGGGTGGCGCACAGAGCGGGGTTTTCAGCCTGTCAGCGGCAGAAGAGAAGCATAGGGTGGGGAGGAGGAGACAGGCGCGGCAGGGGGGCAGCGACGCTTCAGGCGCGGGATGGGGCGGGGGGTCGGGGAGGAGGGCGTTTTTGCCTGACAGGGGCAGCCAGGCGATCCCAGCCAGCATCACTTCTTGGCGCCTGCGCGGCAAGTGACGAGGGGAACATAGAGGAACAAGGGGACCAGAGAGGACGAAGTCGGATATAATTCAGGGTACAAGGAACCGATGCCCACTGCACTCCGCTTTGGCCCTTACCGTTTTTATTTTTATTCTCATGATTGTGACGAGCCTCGTCATATGCACGTGGATCGCCAGAACAAGAGCGCAAAGTTTTGGCTGGACCCGGATGTCACTTTGGCCGAAAACTATGGCTATACGCGAAAAGAGTTGCGAGAGATCGAATCTATCATGCGCGAAAATTTGGAGAAGTTAAGACATGAATGGGACACTTTCTGTGGTGGTAACGCTCTCTCTGCCCAGGATCGTTAATGTGACGGTCACGGATGATACACTGATGGTGGATCTGGAAGATGGGCGGACGATCTCTGTCCCTGTTTCGTGGTATCCACGTCTGGCCTATGGGAGCCCGGAGGAGCGCGCAAATTTCCAAATCAGCGGTGCAGGCTATGGTATCCACTGGCCAGACCTCGATGAAGATGTGGGCGTTGAAGGCCTGTTGCTGGGGAAGAAGTCGAGCGAGAGCCCCTCTTCTTTTGAACGCTGGCTACAGGCTCGTAGAATCGCAAGGGGAAAAGCCTTTCGAGAATAGACCGCGGACGGCCGACGGCAGACCGCGGAGCGGACGGTGGACAATAGACAGGTGGAAACCGGAGGGTGGCGCACAGAGCGGGGTTTTCAGCCTGTCAGCGGCGGAAGGGAAAGATAGAGTGGGTAGGAGACAGGCGCGACAGGGGGCAGCGACGCTTCAGGCGCGGGATGGGGCCGGGGGTCGGGGAGGAGGGCGTTTTCGTCAGGGAAAGGAAAGCGATTCCAGTCAGGCGCGGGAATCCCAGGTATAATTGACATGTCTCCCCATATCAAGGATGGAGAAGGCGCTCCTTGCTATCCTTCGGATAATGGGGTGAGATTTTCTCACCACATAAGAGGAGTTCCTATGTATGACTTTTTTAAGGCTCGTGATAGGTTGACGATTGATGGTCGCACCTATACGTACTATCGTCTGGATGCGTTGGAGAAAGCAGGGCTGACGGAGTTGCGCCGGCTTCCGTTCTCAATCCGGGTGTTGCTCGAAGCGGCCCTGCGGCAATGTAACGAGCGGGAGATCACCCAGGAGGATGTGCGTCATATCGCCGCCTGGAAGCCGGTGGATGCTTCACGTCCGGGCATTCCGTTTTTGCCGGCGCGGGTGATCATGCAAGATTTCACCGGCGTGCCTGCCGTGGTTGACCTGGCTGCCATGCGCGCCGCCGTCGCACGCCTGGGAGGCGATCCCAAGGTGATCAACCCGCTGGTGCCGGTAGACCTGGTGATTGACCATTCGGTGCAGGTGGATTTTTTTGCCACGCCGGATGCGCTACTACGCAATGCCGAGGTCGAATTCCAGCGCAATCAGGAGCGATACCGCTTCTTGAAGTGGGGGCAGCAAGCGTTCCGCAACTTCCGGGTCGTGCCTCCGATGACCGGGATTGTCCACCAGGTCAATCTGGAGTATCTGGCTCAGGTGGTCATGAGCACAACCGACGAAGAGGGCAATGAGGTGCTGTTCCCGGATACGCTGGTCGGCACCGATTCGCATACGACGATGATCAACGGGCTGGGCGTCGTCGGTTGGGGAGTCGGTGGGATCGAGGCGGAGGCCGTGATGCTCGGACAGCCGATGGATATGCTCCTGCCCGATGTGATCGGGTTCAAGCTCTATGGTCAGTTACGCGAGGGCGTGACCGCGACCGATCTGGTGCTTACGGTCACGCAGATGCTGCGCAAGAAGGGCGTGGTGGATAAATTCGTGGAGTTCTTCGGGCCAGGGCTGGATGCGCTTTCTCTCCCTGACCGGGCGACAGTGGCGAACATGGCGCCAGAATACGGCGCAACCATGGGGTTCTTCCCGGTAGATGCGGAGACATTACGTTACCTGCGCCTGAGCGGCCGGCCGGAATCGTTGATTCGGCGCGTGGAGGCATACTGCCGCGCCCAGGGACTGTTCCGAGATGCTGATACGCCCGATCCGGAATTCACCGACATCCTGGAGCTGGACCTGGGAACGGTGGAGCCTTCGCTGGCTGGCCCGAAGCGACCGCAGGATCGCGTGCCATTAAGTGAGATGAAAGCCGCCTTCCAGAAAGCGCTGACGGCGCCGGTCAAGGAGCGGGGATATGAGCTACCTGTGGAAGCCCTGGAGCGACGGGCAACGATCGGGAGCAACGGGAACAGCGTGGAGATGGGGCACGGCTCCGTGGTGATCGCCGCTATTACTTCGTGCACGAACACCAGCAACCCCTCGGTCATGGTCGCTGCCGGGTTGGTGGCCAAAAAGGCGCTGGAAAAGGGGCTTAAGGTCAAACCGTATGTCAAAACCAGCCTGGCGCCGGGGTCACGGGTGGTGGTGGAATACCTGCAATCGGCAAAATTGCTGGAGGCACTGGCTGCGCTTGGTTTCCATGTTGTCGGCTTCGGGTGTACCACCTGTATCGGCAACAGTGGCCCGTTACCCGCCGAAGTAGCCAGGGCAATCTCTACCTCCGATCTGGTCGCTGCGGCGGTGATTTCGGGCAACCGTAACTTCGAAGGGCGTGTTCACCCACTGGTGAAGGCGAATTTCCTGGCCTCTCCGCCGCTGGTGGTGGCCTATGCGCTGGCGGGAACTGTGGATATTGATCTGCTCCACGAGCCGCTGGGATGGGATAGCCAGGGGCAGCCTGTGTACCTCAAAGACATCTGGCCTACCAACGAAGAAGTGCGTCAGGTCATTGAATCCAACCTGCGCAGGGAGATGTTCCTGGAGAAGTACGCACACGTCTTTGAGGGAACGGAGATGTGGCAGGCGATTGATGCGCCAGGCGGTGAGCTATATGAGTGGGATGAGACTTCCACTTACATTCATCATCCGCCATATTTCGAGAACCTCAGCCTGGAGGTACCCTCTCTGCGCGAGATTCGCGGGGCGCGCGTGCTGGCGATGTTCGGAGATTCAATCACCACTGACCACATTTCGCCTGCCGGTAACATTCCGCCGGAAAGCCCGGCTGGAAAGTGGTTGATCGAGCATGGCGTTGCGCCTAAGGATTTCAACTCGTATGGCGCGCGGCGCGGCAACGATCTGGTAATGGTGCGCGGCACGTTTGCCAATATCCGCTTGAAAAACCTGCTTGTCGCTCCGAAGGAAGGATACTGGACGCGTCACTTCCCAGATGGGGAGGAGATGACCATCTTTGATGCCGCCATGAAGTATAAGGCCGAGGGCGTGCCGGTGATCGTGATCGCAGGGAAGGAATACGGAACCGGTTCCAGCCGCGATTGGGCGGCGAAAGGCCCGGCCTTGCAGGGTGTGCGGGCGGTGATCGCCGAATCGTTTGAGCGCATTCATCGTTCCAACCTCGTCGGGATGGGCGTGCTGCCCCTGCGCTTCATGGATGGTCAGAACGCAGAACGCCTCGGACTGGATGGGAGCGAGGTGTTTGACATTGAAGGGCTGCACGATGGGCTGCTGCCGCGCTCGATCCTGAACGTCCGGGCGCGCAAAGCCGATGGACGTGTGATCGAGTTCAAGGTCGAGGCGCTCTTGAATACCCCGGTGGAAGTGGAATACTATCGCAACGGTGGCATTCTGCATACCGTACTGCGCCGCTTGTTGCGAAAAGCGTCCTGAAAAGGGATTTTTGAAAGCACGAACCACCAGCTCGAGGACACGGAGAGAGAAAATGCTGTCTCGGGCTGGTGGTTTTCTTTTTCTTGCCCCGGAACCGTTTTCTTGCTGACCGCTCTCCAGCGTCCCTGTGGTGAAGTTTTCTCTGAGCGGCTGGGAAACGTGTGCTGCAGAGCGCGCCGGCGATCTTCCGTCCATTCTGAAGAGCCCGCCCTGCAATGGTCCACCGTCTACTGTCCATCGTTCACTCCGCGGTCTGCCATCTGCGGTCTGAAACAAAAAGCTCCCGGCTGGGCCGGGAGCCTGATTGTTTTTGATTGCTGTCAGGGGGTGGGGGTCGGAGTGGGGGATGGGGCGCTGCCCGTCCCTTCCGCCAGCGTGACGACCTGACCGGCATAGATGAGTGGCCCTTCGGCGGGCACGCTGGCCGGGCGTCCCAGAGGCATTGCCGGGCGCCCAATCGTAGTTTGACCGTTCGGGGCGTAGAGCATCTGGTAGAGCAGAGATTGCTCCCATATGCCGCCCCCCAGGATGTCATTCCCCTTTGGCTCCCCATTGGCGCGATGGGAGCCAGCCAGAATCCCTGCGTAGCTGCTCAGATCCATGTTCATGAGAGCGGTCTTGACATCCGAGTGGTGACAGGAACTGCATCCCTGTGCACCGGGGTACCACAGATTGGATTCCACGAACAGGGGTTGCACATCTTTGTAAAAAGTGCCCTGACAGGTGCGCCCTTTGATATCCGTGAAGGTGAACGGGTCCTTCTCCGGGTAGCCTGCGGAAACCCAGGCGCCGATCAGGTTCACCGCCGCAATCTGACATTTGTTGAAGGCGCCAGCGGCTGCCCTTTGTGGCGCCGGCATGGTGGCCGGGATCAGGGTGGGGACAGGCGTCAAAGGGGGTAGCGTGGCCGCTTTGTTACAGGTGAGCGAAAATCCGCAGCCGGCCATGTATACGGAGCCCACCCATACCACAATCAGGATGACAAAGGCAGCCAGAATGCCGTAGAGCAATTTCTGTACATCGTCTTTCATGGCCAGCTCCTTATGGTTGTGCTTTCAGGGTGCGCAAGAAGTTCACAATATCCCAGCGCTCGCGCGGCGTCAGATTTTCGTTCAGGGCAGGCATACGCCCGGTAATGCCATTGGAAATGGTCAGGAAAAGCGATCCGTCGCTTTTGGCCTGTACCACATCCGATGTCAGGTTGGCGGGCTTATTGGCCAGAAATGCAGCCACCTGACCATTCCCCAATCCCTGCGGGCCGTGGCACATGGCGCAGTGAATGGAGAAAAGCTGCTGACCGCGCGCAATCGAGATTTCATCAGCGGGGACCGGGTTTTCTGGCGCGCCGATATTAGGGATGGAAACCGGGCCATCAATGGGAACGGAACGCGCCGGTACCGGGAGCGGCTTCTCGTTCCACTTATAAGAGGGCTGGATCTCCATGAAGCTAATCCACTCGATCTTGATCACATCGAAGGCAAAGAGCATCAGGAAGCCGAAGATCGCTCCCAGCGCTACCAGTACCAGGAAGAGTCGTTTGTACCAATCGAAGCTCATAACTGCACCGCCTCCACCGGGCTGACCGATTCAGCCCCTAATTTTTGCAAAGCATCCATCCACCTGCTGCTTTCTTCTTCTGTGCAGCGGAAGAGCACCCCGATCTTGCCATCGCTGATCGCTGGCACGTATTCCATGGGACGATACGAGGGGAATCTGCTATCCAGGAAGACGCCGAGAAAGGTGGCCAGGAGCATTCCCAACATGGTTAGCTCAAAGGTTGCAATCACGCTGGGAGGCACAGGAATCAGCGGTTGACCACCCACATAAACGGGATAGAGATTCGGGGTGCCGATCGCGAAGAACATCGCCAGCAGGAATCCGACCAGTGCGCCGCCCATTGCCATGCGGGGGACGTTCGTTCGAGGATGTGGGCGCCCCAGGATGGGTGCTGTGAAAGGAATGCCGGAGATCACCTGCATCTGTTCGTCTTTCATGCCCATTTCGCGCAATTGGGCAATCGCTTCTGCAGCCGGGTTCACATCAGAAAAAAGCGCCAGAAAGGTTTTTTCGCTCATGGGGCCTCCTTACTCTAACTCCTTGACCACCGGCACATATGTCTTGCCGACGCGTTCCAGCGAGTGCACCATTTGTCCTTCCTGAACCTCCCAGATCGGCACCAGCGGGATCAGACGCGAGGCAAGCATGTACAACAGAATGAACAGCGCCAGCGTACCGATGCCCAGGGGAATTTCAATCCCTGGAACGTATTGCCTCCAGGTGAACGGCATACGGTTAATGGTCAGGGAGATCGGAACGATAACGTAACGTTCCAGCCACATGCCGACGTTGATCAGGATGCCGATGATCGCCATCAACCACGGGGTGCGGCGCACGCGCCGGTTCCAGAGCAACAGCCAGGGCACGGCCACATTGCAAATCAACATCAACATCCACATCCAGCCCAGCGGGCCGTTCTCATGGTATTCCAGCAACATGCGCGTCCACTTATCGCCTCCATACCATTGCACAATGTAATCGTTGAAGAAGAAGTAGGCCCAGGCCATGGAAATGACCAGCATCAGCTTCCCCAGGGCGTCGAAGTGTTCAGGGCGCACAAAGTATTTCATGTGCTTCATGCGGCGCACGAAGAACAGCACCACGACCACTGCCGCCATACCGGAATGGAGCGCGCCGATCACGAAGTAGGGACCGAAGATCGTCGAGGACCAGCCGGGCCGGGTGGCCATGGCAAAGTCCCAGGAAACGATGGTATGTACGGAGAACATCACCGGGATGATGGCGAAGGCGAAGATCGTCATTGCTTTCCGCAGATGCTCCCATTCCCCTTCGGTGCCGCGGAAGCCCAATGCCAGGATGCGATACAGCCTCTTGCGCCAGCCGCTGGAGCGATCGCGAGCCATGGCCAGATCGGGGATGAGCGGCAGGTACAGGTACATCAGACTGGAGAGCAGATAGGTCGTGATGGCCAGGAAGTCCCAGGTCAGTGGGGAATGGAAGTTCGGCCATAACTGGCGTTGATTGGGGTAAGGGAGCAGCCAGTAAGAGAGCCAGACGCGCCCCATGTGCATCAGAATACTAAACCCTGCCTGGATCAGGCCGAACGCAGTCATCAGCTCCGCCGCACGGGTGAAGGGGCGCCGGAATTCGACTTTCAAGACGCGCAGGATGGCCGAGATAAATGTGCCGGCGTGGCTGATACCGATCCAAAAGACGGTATTGACCAGGAAAACGCCCCAGAAAGCAGGGCGGTTCACGCCGGCCAACCCCAACCCTTCCATGATCATCCAGGCCCAGGCGCCGACGAGGAAGACCAGCACGATCAAGGCCAGGAACGCAGCTACTGCCCAGAACTTCCAGGAGGTCTCGTGCATGGCCTCCATGGCCCAGGCATTCATCAAACTACGCGGGCGAGGATCGAACATCAGGCTTTCGCGAGGATCGGGGCCCTCGGTGGCGTGCGTATGAGCATGAGGCAAAGGTTTTGCAGCAACAGCCATGATCTATCCTCCCAACAGGTAAGTCACTTGGGGGAGTGTCCCCAACTCTTCCAACAGTTTCTTGCCGCGAGGGCTGTTGGCAAGCTGGCTCACGCGGCTTCCGGGATCGTCCAAGCGCCCGAATACGATGGCATCTGCCGGGCAGGCCTGCGCGCAGGCCGGCACGACTTCCCCATCGCGAATTTCCCGCCCTTCGGATTTGGCCACATCTTCCGCCTGGCGAATGCGTTGAATGCAGAAGGTGCACTTTTCCATAATGCCCTTTCGCCGCACTGTGACGCTGGGGTTCAACTGGTTTTCCAGCGGCGCCGGACGTGGCCAATCGCGCCAGTTGAACACTCGCACCTGGTAAGGGCAGTTGTTGGCGCAATAGCGCGTCCCTACACAGCGGTTATAGACTTGCAGGTTGATTTGTTCTGCCTGACTGTGAACGGAAGCAAAAACCGGACAGACCGGTTCACAAGGCGCATGTCCACATTGCTGGCAGAGGATCGGTTGATAGGGCGTCATGCGGATTTCGGGATATGTGCCTTCCCAAAAGCGCTCGATGCGGATCCAGTGCATGGTGCGCCCATAGCCCGCGTCTTCTTCGCCGACGAAGGAGATATTATTTTCCATGGCGCAGGCGGCGACACAGGCCTGGCAGCCGGTGCAAAGATCCATGTCAATCACCATGCCCCATTTTCCGTTCTCGCCCTCAGCCCAATCTGCTTTGTATTCAGGAATGGTCAAAGTCTTTTCCATATGCTCTCCTTAGCCCTTAGTGTTCACCATAGACACCGAGTATGCTCTCCAGGCGCGAGATCGCCCGTTTCTTGCCGGTTTTTTCCAATCGAACGCGGGTGGCGGCAAAGGCCAGGTCGCCGGCCGCGTTGGTGACCGGCTTGAGAATCTGATTGGGATTCACGCCGCGCCCCTGCGCATAACGCCCATAAGCGGTATGTCCCTGCCCGAATACGATGGCCACCACGTCGGGGCGAATCGCAGGGTAACGGTAGACGCTCACTTCAAAGCTCCCCTGATCGCTCACGACCCGTACCACGTCGTCATCTTGCAATCCCAACTCTTCAGCGGTTTGGGGGTTGATCTCAATCCACGAGTTCCACATGACGGTGGTCGTCGGATCGGGTACTTCTTGCAGCCAGGGTTTGTTGGCGCCCGCTTCCCCCAGCACTGGTGAAATAAAGGGGAGAAGATGGAATTCGCCCTCGCCGGCGAACTCGGCTGCTTTGACTTGCAGGCGGCGATTTAATGCGTTCTCCCAGGAAGGCTTTACGGTTTCTTCGGTGGTTTTCCACCAGCCCCCGTACTGCTGGAAGTAGGCAAAAAAGGTGTTGATTTCAGGAGCGCCGAAGAAGCCGTTTTGCTGTTCAAGGAGGGGGGAGAGTCTGGCTTGAATATAAGCGACTTCGTCGGTGTAGGGGAGCGCCTGCGCCACCGTGCCTCCGATTTGGGCAGCTGCCGCCAGGAGGACATCGGCGGTCGCCTGCGTGTTATAGAAAGGCACCACAACCGGCTGGCTGGAAGAGAGGGTGGGGAAGGCGCTGCCTGTAGCCAGGCGTTGATAGCCCCAGGACTCCAGCCCGTGATGATCGGGGAAGACGTAATCGGCCTGCAGGGCTGTTTCATCCGGGAAGGTGGCGAAAGAGATCACCAGGGGTACTTTTTGCAACGCTTCGGCAAAGCCAAGCGCGGCCGGGAGTTCAAACACAGGGTTCGCGCCGTGGATGAAGAGCGCCTGCACTTCGCCCCGGCGCATACGCTCGATCAACGCGGCCATTTCCTGGAGCGAGGCCGGCTGATGATAAGCATCCCCGAAGGGAGAAAGCGGCGATAGCGTGATCGGGGCATCCAGTAAGGCGTTGAGGGTGAGGATGGCTTCAGCGTTCTCCAGGCCGTTGGTATGGGCCAGGGCCGCGCCGCCAGGGATGACCAGGGCACGCCGGGCTTTCATCAGCAAGTCTGCCAGGCGCTGCAGTTCGGCAACCTCGATGCCGCTGCTTTGGGCCACTTCTTCCACGTTCACGCCGGAAAACGCAGCCACTTGCAGGCCGCGCGCATCGGCGATCAGCTTGCCCAACGCCTGGGCCACCCATCCTTCCGTGCCCGGACGCAGGGGAATCCATTCATCCGCTTTGGAGGCCGTTTGCGACATGCGCGGCTCAAACTGGACGAAGTAGCCGCGTTTCTCATTCCGTTCGCCGCGTCGCATCTGGCTGAAGAGGCGGGTGTAGGCAACCGGAGAAAGCCAAGTTTCCAGGAAATTTGCTCCAAAGGAGAAAACCACATTGGCAGCGCCCAGATCGAACCAGGGCAGGCCGTCCTGTCCGAACACGTTTTGGGTGGCTTTCCGAAGCGTGGCGCGAGCCTCAAACATGCCCAAAGCGCCAAAACGGATGGGGGCGGGGGCGCCAAGGGCGCGGGTGAGATCGCTCACCAGATCAAAGAGATGATCCGGCGCCATGCCGAGCAAGAAGGCGATCCCCTGGGGGGAGGTTTCCCGCAGGGCCTGCGCCACAACCTGGATAGCGGCATTCCAGTCTAAGGGAGTGATCTGTTCGCTTCCCCGCGCTGAACGCTTGAACGGCCCCTGAATGCGGTCGGGGTTATACAGCCCATGCAGCGTTGCCTGCCCGCGAGCGCAGGTCTTGCCGGCGTTGACCGGGTGATTCGGATTCCCCTCGACTTTGATGGCTCGTCCCTGAAAAGTGCGCACGATCAGCCCACAGGATGCCGGGCATTCACGGCAGGTGGTGGCAAAATAGGTGCTCTGGCCGGTGAAAGTGTATTCCGGCATTTTGGTATAGGGTGTGCGACGGACGTAACGGGCAGCCGTGCCGCAACCGGTGAGGACCATGGTGGCAACAGCACCCAGGCCACCTAATTTGAGAAAATCACGGCGAGAGATTTCCTGACTCATGATCGTTTTTCCCTCCTGGATTAATAATGGCACGTGCTACAGTCAATGAGCTTTTGCAGCTTGACGGGATCGTCTTTCGCTTTTTCGCGATGGCAATTCAAACACCACCCCATGTTCATCACCTGCGGATTCTGGGCGATTTTCACTTTGGTCATATCCCCGTGACAGGTCTCACAGTTCAGGCCGGCGGCCACGTGGGGGCGATGATTGAATTTCACGAAGTCCGGCACGATGGCCACGGGCACCCACGGGATGGGTTCGTTGTTCTGCACATATTGGGCCAGCTTTTCCAGCTCCGGCGTCTTCTTGGCGATCTGCTGATGGCATCCCCAACATTTGGCTTGAGTAGGCAGGCCCGCGTTAGGGCCACGGGCGGCGCCGGGGTGGCAATACAGGCATTGAATTCCCAGCCCTACATGCAGGTTGTGGGGAAACAAAATGGGCTGTTCAGGCGAGGCCTGCGTCTGACGGACGAAGGCCGCAAAGAGGGTGATTACGACGAGAACCAGAACGATGCCACCCCCACGCGCAAGAGGATGTTTCAGAGAGGTGTACAGAGCTTCCACGTCATCACTCCCATCAGGAAATTGAGCATGAGGGCGTTACAAGAATGAACTGCAGGGTGTTGCACGTGCACCGGGAAGGTGAGCGATGATGGAGCTTTCAAAGAAGCAGATCAGGATGGCTACCTGAAACTTTGTGCATTGTATCACTAAAAGACTTATTTGGGTGATATTTATCGCAAAACTCTGCAAAAAAAATCCGCTCCGCAGACTGGAGCATGGGACTGGATTACAGAGCCTGCAGGACGGGGAGCGATTGGGGGAGAGGTACGGCGCTCAGGTCATACGTCATGGCGCCGCTGACCTGAACAGGCACGATACTCCCTACCGGGAATTCACCCTCGATGATCACCAGGCCGTCAATTTCGGGCGCGTCGCGGTAGGAACGACCGATGGAGATGCCCTTTTCATGGCCCTCGATGAGCACATCCAGGCGTTTACCGATGAACGATTGATTGATTTCCAGGGAGATCGGTTGTTGCACTTCCATCAACCGTTCATAGCGCTCTCTTTTGACTTCCAGGGGAATGGGATCGCCGAGCGCTTCGCTGGAGGTGCCTGGTTCAAAGGAGAAGGTGAAAGCACCGACACGGTCGAAGCGCATGGCGCGCACGAAGTCCAGCAAGGCGTTGAATTCGCTCTCGGTTTCCCCTGGATAGCCCACGATGAAGGTGGTGCGCAGGGCCAGGTTGGGCATGATGCGGCGCATTTTTTCAATCGTGCGGTACACCCATTCGATATTGGCCGGGCGGCGCATTCGCCGCAGGGTGTCCGGATGAGCGTGTTGCAGGGGCATATCCAGGTAGGGCAGGATTTGCCGATGGTTGGCCATGACTTCTATGAGGCGGTCGGTGACATGGCCAGGGTAGGCGTAGAGAACGCGAATCCAGTCAATCTCCGGTACAGCGCGTACCAGATGTTCGAGCAGCGTGGCCAGTCCCTCTTTCATCCCCAAATCGTGGCCGTAGTCGGTCGTATCCTGGGCGATCAGAATCAGCTCGCGTACCCCTTGCGCTTGCAATTGACGGGCTTCTTCGAGGATGCTTTCCATCGGGCGGCTGACCGCAGGGCCTTTGATCAGCGGAATGGCACAAAACGCACAGGGCCGGCGACATCCATCGGCGATCTTCAGGTAGGCGCTGCCGCCAAAGCGACTGCTGCGGGAAATGCCGGGCAAATCCGGGCCGATGGTCTGGGCTTCGTCGGGAAGATGATAAAGCGGCTGGGGGTGGGGAGTATTCCGCAACTGGCGCACGACTTGAACGATGTCCATCCAGCGGCGGGTTCCAAGGATGCCATCAATACCAGGGACCTGTTCCAGGATTTGTTTGCCATACCGTTGGGTCAGGCAGCCGGCAGCGATCAGCCATTGCCCTTGTCGTTTTTTCCGGGCGAGCGTGCGAAGATGCTGGATGGATTCTTCGCGAGCGGGGGCGATAAAACCGCATGTGTTCACAATCAACACTTCGGCGCGAGAGGGAGCAGAAAGAGGGCGGTATCCCTCTGCCATGAGCAACTGCGCCATGGAATCAGAGTCTACCGTGTTTTTTGCGCACCCCAGCGAAAGTAAATAAAACGTGCCCTGTTGAATTTTCACTGACTTTGATCCTGTGGACTGGAGGGGTTTTGAGTTCCCATTTTACCATGAGCCAGGGCGCGGTGGCGCGATCAACTCGCACAGTACTGTATCATGCGTTCAAGAAATTCGCAGCGAGTTGCCCGAAAGCCATGAAAAACCCTCTGTCTTCTGTCATTGCGAGCGCAGCGCATGTCCCGCCTGCCACGAGCAAAGCGTGGTGGAGCGCAGCGTGGGGAAAGCAATCTCCTGGNCGATAGGGGGATTGCTTCGCCGCCTGCGGCGGCTCGCCATGGCCACGGTGAGGGACGAGCAGGGGCG
>Ga0081479_121569_pt1 | contig 27183 bp, 25 predicted proteins | sample MamHotmetagenome_FD_70984 | JGI IMG/M metagenome (GOLD analysis project Ga0081479, IMG submission 70984) | Hot spring cone microbial streamer communities from Mammoth Hot Spring (Liberty Cap Streamers), Yellowstone National Park, USA - T=72 v2... | ecosystem: Environmental > Aquatic > Thermal...
TTAGATGATGAATTATGAATTTTGGATTAAAATTTGTCTTTCAGTTATTTTTGCTTCAAATAAAAATTTACAAAATAAAGCCGATCGTTTGAATTTTGTTAATTTTGTTAGATTTTAATTTTGGTTTGGAATATTTATTTTAAAATTGAAAAATAAGGATTAAATATGCAAATCTAGCGCTTTGCTGCTATAAATAAGATAATTGCAAAGTAAACTTTTGCAACTACAATAAATCCCCCCTAACCCCCCTTTCGTAAAGGGGGGAACAAAGAGGGGGATTTTAAAAGCTCCGACGTAGCGTCGAAGCCCTACAAAAAATCCCTCCTATTCCTGCTTTGGTAAAGAGGGAAATAAAAAGATTTAAATTGATCCGATGGAATTTTTTATCTTTAGAAAAATTTTTATAGAAATACTTAAAAATTGGTTTTCTATTTAAAAAGGAGGTGTAACTTCAAAAATTAAATTTTTGATTTCTTTTTTATAAGGAATTGAAACAGGAGAGATTATAAAATTCCTTCCTTTTGGATATAATTCTCTGAATTTTTTAACTGCTTTTATAGATATATCATCTGCATCCCATTTGCATTCAAATATGTCAATATTTTCTCTGTCTCTTTGTATTACAAAATCAATTTCATTTCCTGATTTATCTCTCCAATAACATATATTTAGATATGGATTTGTCGCAATAAGCCAATCAAGAACTATATGTTCCCATAAAAGACCTTTATCGCTGTCTCTTAATGGATACCAGTTTTTAAAAAAACTTACAAACCCTGTATCAAATGAGTATATCTTTGGCATTTTAACAATTTCTTTTTTGCTCTTTGCAAAAAATGGACGGACAATTCTAATAACTCCGGTTAATTCAAGAATTCTAATATAATTTCCAGCTGTTTGTCTTGCTATTTGAACTTCTGATGAAACCTTTGAAATTTCAAGTATACCACCACTTTGAACCATCAAATACTCAAAAAAAATGTTAAATTTATGGTAATCTTTTAGACCAAACAATTTTTGAATACCTCTTGAAAAAAATGAATCGCTCCATTCCTTATAAAAAGAAAAGTCCTTTTTTTCTAACATCATTGCAGGAGGCAGGCCACCATTTAAAAGACGCCTTTCAAGTGAAACATTAAATTTATCAAGTTCATTATACAAAACAGGTAAAAGATGAACGTTTCTTTTTCTTCCTGCAAGAGTGTCTCGAAATTTTTTGCCAGCAAAAAGGGTTGACGAACCAGTGACAAGAAACTTGAGATGAGGAAACATATCCGCACCAACTTTAAGAATACGAGCAGGATCTTTAAGTTGATGTATTTCATCAAAAACAATAATCGGTTTTTCACAGTTTTTAAAGAATAATTCCGGCTTTTTTAAAATGTCACTTGAAACTGGAAGATCACAATCTATATAAACACAGTTATCTCCACAAACAAGTTTTGATAAAACTGTCTTTCCAACCCTTCTAACTCCACTAAGCCATACAATAGGAGCTTTATTCCACTCTTCTTTTATTCTATTTTCCCAAAAATCTCGTCTAATCATAAACTATATTTTACAAAAAGTCGGACTAAATGTAAAATGTATTTACATTTTAGGATTTTTAGCTATTACCCAGGAGAAAAATGATGGGAAAATAAAAATCCCCCTATAACTCCCTTCCGATGTAACGTAGGAGGGGAAATGAAGGGAGATTTTATATAACATAAGACAATTGCAAAGTAAACTTTGCAACTACAAAAGCAAGGCTAAAGCCTTGCCCTACAATTTTCAGTAAACATAAATATATCTTTCTTGTTTATAAAGAAAATTTGAGATTTTTTATTGGAAATCAAGAAATTACTATATTGATATAAAATTATAAAATGTCATTATTCCAGAGAAGTTCTAAAAATTCTTTATATGGAATAATCTCTACATCTTTGATAAATCTTTTTCTTAAATCAAAAGAGACAACAATTTTTCTTTTAACATTATTGTGTTTTTTAGAAAATGCATATATTCCTTTTATATCTCTTTCAACAACCATATCCTTTGATTTAACCTCAATTAAAATCTCTCCGTTTATTATAAAATCAACTTCATTTCCATAATAGTCTCTCCAAAAGTTTATTGTTTCTATTTTGCCTGTATATGATTTATATGCTAAAAGTTCATTAAATATTAAATGCTCAAATAATTTTCCAAAATCCGATGTTCCTTTAACTACATCAAATCTATTAAGTATAGAATTTACAACACCTATATCAAAAAAATAAAACTTTGCTCTTGAATATATTTTCCTTTCGTTTTCAGATTTATAGGGAGTAAGAAGATTTCCTATAAGTGTGTCTTCAAGGATCTTAAAATATTCTATAACGGTTCTTTGTTTAACACCAGAGTCAGATGATATCTGAGTAAAATTTATAAGTTCAGCATTTGATAAGGCAGCCACATTTAAAAATCTGGAAAAACTTTCAATATTTCTTACCATCGCCTCATATTGTATTTCTTCTTTAATATAAGTTGATACATAATCAATAAGTTCATCTTTCGGATTAGAGGATAAAAAAATTGGTGGTAAAGTCCCATATTTTATAATTCTTTCAATATCAAATCCAAAATCTTTTATTTCTGGATAGACAAATGGCATTAATGAGATAATTTTTGCTCTGCCTGCCATAAGTGATGTGTGCGTTCTTTTAAGTTTTCTTGCGCTTGAACCTGTTAAGACGAATTTTATATTTTTTGATTCTATCAATCTATGAACTTGATCCATTAGAATTGGAAGTTTTTGTATTTCATCTATTACAACTATTTGGTTGTTGTTTTTTATTTCTTCCTCTATTAAAAAGGGCCTTTGTGAAAGTCGCAGAAATTGTCTTGAGTCCAAAAGGTCATAAATTATATCAGGTTTTAGTTGATTTAGTATATACTGAGTTTTTCCTGTTCTTCTTGGTCCTAAAAACAATATGCTTTTATTTTTAAGAAACCTACTTAAGTCAAGATATCTTTTTATAAACATATATTAAATACTACAAAATTTTGGTAAAATTAGCAATAGTATTGCCAATTTTACGGTAAATTTAGCAAAAATAATTCTAAAACTCCTTAAAGCCTCCCAATTCTAATCTCTCCTCAAACGGGCGAGAAAATAAGCAAAGCAAGATTTGCAACTACAAACTAGAAATAGGATAATTGCAAAGTAAACTTTGCGACTACAATAAATCCCCCTTAAATTCCCTGCTTTTTAGAAAGAGAGAATTATAAGTATTTTAAAAGAGCAAGGATAAAGCCATGCCTTACATTTTTTTGCCAATTAATAAATCAAAATTTATAATTTAATAAAAATTTCCATGCTGGGATAAAATTGATTTCTAATATTTTATCGTTTTCTAATTTAAAATTATTTACTCCTGAAAAATCTTTAGTTATCATTATTGCTTTTTGAATTTTAAAATCTTTTGAAAAATGAATAAGATTTTTCACTTCCTTTGGTAAAATATTGTTTTTATATTTTATTTCAATAGGTATAACTTCATTATTTTTAGTCAAAACAATATCTACCTCATATTTTTGTGGTGTTCTCCAAAAAAAAGAAGCACCAGTATTTACTACGATAAGATTTTCAATTAATTTTGACTCTTCAACACTGTTATTCAAAAATGTAAAAAGTGATGTTGATGATAAATAAAACTTTTTCATCTTCTTTTCAGATGTAAGATTATTTTTAGAAAAATTATAAAGTTTTCTAATTAAAAATGATTCTTCAAGATAAAAAAAATAATTTGATAAAGTAACTCTACTTATTCCAAGTTCATTTGAAAGGGATTTATAATCTAAAATCATTCCTGGAGCTGAAGAAATTATTTTTATAATCTTCATTAATAAATCTTCATTTTCTATTGGGAAAACCTTTGGTATGTCCTGATATACTATTTTCTCAACCAGTGTTTGTAAATATTTACCTGCTCTTTCCTCAGTTTCATTTACAATCTCTATAAATTGCCTTTTTAAATATGAAAGAAATTCTCCTTTGAGCAAATTCTCAAACATAGATGGCTTTTCGATAAATTCTTCTTTATCCCTGAAAATGAGAAATTCCCTAAAAGAGAGAGGATAAAGTGTAAACTCATATATTCTTCCAGCAAGGGATTCTCTTGTTTTCTTTTTTATAAAAAGGGATGAAGATCCACTTACAAAAAATTTAATATTAGAATAATTATCGTAATAATACTTTATCTGGTTTTGCCAGTTTTCAAGTTTTTGAATCTCATCAAGAAAAATATAGATTTTAGCGTTTTCTTTTAAAATGTCTTTAGCTGTTTTAGATTCATATTCTTTAATAATATCATCTATTTTTGGTTGCTCTTCATCAAATGAATAGAACAAAATATTTTCGCGTTTGACTTTCTCCACAGATATTAAATAATCTATTATCTGCTTTAAAAGAACACTTTTCCCTGTTCTCCTTATTCCTGTTAGAGAAATAATTTGTCTTGTTTTTATTTCATCAATAAGTTTATTAAAAATTTCCCGTTTCTTTGGAAAATTATATAAAAAGCCATCTTGCCAATGAAAATTATATTTTTCTATCATAAAATACGCATAATATATTTAACATATTATTTAATAATATGTCAAGTAAGGTTTGCATTTATAGAATTAACAGTCATTTTTTGGTAAAATTAGCAATAGTATTGCCAATTTTACGGTAAATTTAGCAAAAATAATTCTAAAACTCCTTAAAGCCTCCCAATTCTAATCTTTCCTCAAACGGGCGAGAAAATAAGCAAAGCAAGATTTGCAACTACAAACTAGAAATAGGATAATTGCAAAGTAAACTTTGCAACTAAAAGAGCAAGGCTAAAGCCTTGCCCTACAAAAAATCCCTCCTATTCCTGCTTTGGTAAAAAGGGGAACGAAGTGGGGATTTAAAAGCAAGGCTAAAACATTGCTCTACAAAAAATGAATTGTAGGGCTCCGACGTAGTATCGGAACATGAATTTACAGTTGAAGTCCTGCCATACAAAAAACATATGTAAGGCAACCCTTTAGGGTTGCGTAAAGCAATGCTAAACCAATTATCCTACTATATACAAATTTTAGGATATTAATTCAAATAAAAATTGTAAAATTTTGGATTTATAATCCAAAAAAATTGACTTTTTTATGGATTTATTCTATAATTTTAATATGATAAAAAGAATAATTTACAATAAGATTGATGAGAGTTTTAAGAATTACCGGATTATTGTCCTTAATGGGCCAAGACAGGCAGGTAAGACGACGATTGTTAAGGAATATATTTCTAAATCTTCTTTTAAATCAAAATATGTAACAGGTGATGATGTAAGAGTTGAAGAAGTTTTTTCATCAAGAAATCTTGATATAATAAAAGATTTTGTTTATGGTTATGATCTTGTGGTTATAGATGAGGCACAAAGAATAAAAAATATAGGATTATCTCTTAAACTCGCAGTTGATAATATAGAAAATATAAAGTTTATAATAACAGGTTCTTCTTCTTTTGAATTGATTGGAGAAGTTGGAGAACCACTTGTTGGGAGAAAAAAAACATTAAATCTTTTCCCATTAAGTATCGATGAAATTAGAACAGTGTATAACAATTTTGAGATAAAAGAAAAACTTGAAGAATTTATGATATTTGGAACTTATCCTAAAGTTTTTACTGCTCAGAGTAAAAATGAAAAAATAGATATAATAAACGAAATTACAAATTCTTATCTTTTAAGAGATGTTCTTAAATTTGAAGGAATAAAGAAATCATCTTTTATATTAAAAATACTGCGTCTTCTTGCTTTTCAGATAGGAAATGAGGTCTCATTAAATGAAATTGCAAATAATTGCAATTTGGATGTTAAAACAGTTATGAAGTATCTTGATTTGCTTGAAAAGAGCTTTATAATCTATGAAATTGGAGCATTTGCAAAAAATCCAAGAAAAGAGATTATCAAAAAGAAAAAATATTATTTTTATGATAATGGAGTTATAAACTCGCTTATTTCAAATTTTAATTCGCTTAAATTGAGGAATGATTCCGGCAGATTATGGGAAAATTTTATTTTTATGGAGAGGTTAAAAAAACACAAATACTCTCAGAATTATGTAAATATGTATTTCTGGAGAACCAAAACCGGAAGTGAAATTGATCTTGTGGAAGAAAAGGATGGAAGTATTAATGCTTATGAATTTAAATTTTCAGAAGAGAAAATAAAAAAAATAAGCGATTGGGAAGAAAATTATAAAAGTGATGTTAAGGTTATAAATAAATTTAATTTTACAGATTTTGTGTAAATTATTATAGTTTAATTTAAAGTCCTATCAAAGAAAAACAAAAAGAGAATTAAAAAGCAAGGCTAAAGCCTTGCCATACGAATATTTTTTCTAATTCAATCTCAAATTTTACCAAATCACTAAATTTATATATATTTTGGTGAATAAAATTGACATTTTTATATTAAATTGGCGAGTTTAATCACAAATTATCAAGTTGATATGTTTTTATGATTTTTTCAATATTTTAAATTTATGATAATTTGGAGTAGTAAGTCAAATTATCTGTGATAGTTTGGAGTATAAATGAAAGGAAATAGGGAATAGGGGGTTGAGGGATTAAGAGGTTGGGGAGGGGGAATGGGGAATAGGGGACGGGGATTAGAGGTTGGAGATTTGGGGCTGGAATGTAGAGACTTAGGGTTAGGGATTGAGGACTAGAGGTTTGAGATTGAGGATTGGAGACTTGTGGTTAAGGATTAGTGATTGGGGATAAATTATAGATTATAAATGTTGGATGATGGATTTGAATTATAAATTATAAATTTTGGATTATGAATTTTGGATTATGGTTTTTTGTAGGTTCGGGGATTAGTTGAATGTAAATAATAATTGATAAAATATATGATAAATTATAAAATGTATAATATGATTGACATTTTAAAAATATTTCATAAACAAAAAGAGATTGGGCAGATTATTTTAAATGCTGAAAAGGGCAACTTTGAACTAAGATATATTCTTGAGGTAGCATTAGAAGATTCAATATCTTTGACGCTACCATCTACAAACTTAACATATATTGAAAAAAATTTTAAATTACCAACTTATTTTGATATGTTTATCCCAGAAGGTTATCTTTTTGAAATTCTCAAAAATTTCATTGCAAAGAAAGAAGGAAAAGTTAATGACCAAATTATTTTTAGTTATCTTTCAAATGGTATTGAGGAAAGATTTAAAATTATAGGAAATAAAGAAACAAAAATTTTAAAAGAAGTTCCATCAATTGAAGATGTTATAAAAAATGATACAATTGATTTTTTTAATTATTTGGTAAATATTTTTCTATACAAAAACTCAATATCTGGCATTCAACCAAAAACAGTTGCAACACTTAAAGATAAAGGAGTTGTTGGTTTTGGGGACTATATAATTAAAACTTATGGAAAAGAATATCCATATCTCACAGTAAATGAATTTATATGCCTTAATATTATTAAAAAAACTGGATTAAAAACCTGTGAATATAAACTTTCTGAAAACGGAAACTTTCTTATTATTAAAAGATTTAATAACTCTTTTACTGGGTTTGAAGAGGTTTGTTCCCTTCTTGGAAAAAGAAAAGATGAAAAATATAATGGAAGTTATGAAAAGGTGGTTAAAGTGATAAGCGAATACTCAACAAATTATCAAAAAGACTTAGAAGATCTTTTTAAAGCAATTACTATAAATTATATCATTGGAAATGGCGATGCTCATCTTAAAAATTTTGGATTAATATTTAATGATAATTTCTCTGAGATAAGAATTGCACCATTTTATGATATTGTATCAACAGTTGTATATATTTCTGATGACCTTCCTGCTTTAACAATGTATGGTAAAAAATTTTGGAATGAGTGGAAGTATATAAAAAGGTTTGGAAATGAAAGGTGTATGATTTCAGAAAAAAAAGTTAATATAATAATTAGAGAGATTATTGATATTGTTGATGATTCTTTAAAAGAGATAGATTATTATTGTAAAAGATATAAAAGATTTAAGATTTTTGGAGATAGAATGAAAAAATTTATTATAAACTCATTGAAGAACTTAAAAAAAGAGGTTTAGATTTATGGACAACATTGAGATAGGAGAGCTTATAAGAAAAGCAAGAAAGGGAAGAAAAATGACTCAAGAAGAACTTGCCAAAAAAGCAGGTTTATCCAGAGCAACTATTATAAATATTGAGAAAGGAAGATTTGGAAGTTTAAGTTTTGCCTCAGTTCTTTCTGTTTTAAGAATTGTCGGCTATGATATTAGTATTGAAAAATTTAATCCTTTCAAGAAGGTGATAAGGGATGAAGGGAGTGATAAAAATTTATGAATTACTCAGTTATAATCTTAACACTAAATTCGGAAAATAGATTAAGGAAGTTATTGCCACTTATAAAAAAGCAAAGTCTACAGCCTGAAAAAATTTTAGTAGTAGATAGTTCTTCTGATGATAAAACTTGCGAAGTTGCAAGAGAAAATAATTGTGAAATTTTAATAATAAATAGAAAAGATTTTGATCATGGTGGAACAAGGACTATTGCTGGCAAACTTATAAATTCTGAGATTTTACTTTATTTAACAGATGATGCCATACCTTACAATAATATAGCATTTGAAAAATTGATATCAGTTTTTAAAGATGATAATATTGGTGCAGCTTTCGGAAGACAAATTCCATATCCAGAAACTAATATTTTTGGTAAACATTTAAGATATTTTAATTACCCAAATTTTTCATATATTAGGGAATATAAAGACAGATTAAAATATGGAATAAAGACGATTTTTTTATCTGATTCTTTTTGCGCCTATAGAAAAGCATATCTTGAAAAAATTGGATGGTTTAAAGAGGGATTAATAGTTGGAGAAGATAGTTATGCTGGTGCGAAGTTAGTTTTAGATAGATATAAAATTTGCTATGTAGGAGACGCTATAGTTTATCATTCGCATAATTATAGTGCACTTGATGAATTTAAAAGATATTTTGATATAGGAGTTTTTCATAGGACAGAAAAATGGATTTTAGATGAATTTGGTAAAGCTGAAGGAGAAGGAATAAAATATGTTAAATCAGGAATAAAATTTTTAATAGATAACGATAAAATATATCTTTTACCTGAATTTTTCTTAAGAATTTTTCTAAAATACTCAGGATATAAACTTGGATATAATTATAAATTTTTACCAGATTTTTTAATTAAAATTATAAGTATGCATAAAAATTGGTGGATGAGAAATCAGAAAAAATTCTGAGAGGTTTTCGGTGGAAAGATTTAGGAAAGAATTTTTTCAGTTTGTAAAAGATAAGTTGAGAAGTTAAAAAGTAAGAAGTTAGAGGTAAAAAGTGAGAATCGTTAGAAATGGAGATGTTAGATTATGTATCTAACAGGCACCTTCTCGCTTGATGACTGCTCGAATTGTTTTTATTAAAATTACTATATCAAGCCAAAGATTCCAATTTTTGACATACCAACAATCCATCATAATTCTGTAATTATAATCTTCATTGTTTCTTCCACTAACCTGCCAAAGACCTGTTATTCCAGGCGGAAGGGCATGTATTATTGAACTTTCATCTTTTATATAATTCCACTCTCTTGGTAAGTAAGGTCTTGGTCCAACAAGCGACATCTCGCCTTTTAAAACATTAAATATCTGTGGTAATTCATCAAGTGATGTTTTTCTTAAAAATTTCCCTATTTTTGTAACTCGAGGATCATCTTTAAGTTTCCAGTATGTTTCCCACTCTCTTTTCTTTTGAGGATCTTTTTCAAGTATCTCTTTAAGTTTTTTGTCAGCATCAACATACATTGTTCTAAATTTATAACAATTAAACTCTTTTGCGTTTTTACCAATTCTTTTATGAGAATAAATTACAGGTCCTTTGTCTAAAAGTTTTATTAAAATGGCAATTAAAATCATAAACGGAATTATGAGTATAAATATTATTAGCGAAAGAATATAATCTATCACTCTTTTTGTTAGATATGTTAGAGGATTTGAAAGATTATTTTTTATCTCAATTCCAATTAATTGCTCTTGGAAAAAATATTTTATATCGGTTCCAGATACCGCAATTCCTGCTATATCAGGAATATAAATTGTGTTTGAAACTTTATGTTGAATTTTGTTTATTAGTTTTTCGGTTTCTTCTTTTGAAAGGTCATCCTTTGTGATTATAACATCGTTTATATGAGAAAATTTTATGTATCTCTCTATTTGATCTAATCCTGTATGAATTTTGTATCCGCATATATTTCCTTTTTTATCATCTATAATTCCTGCTATTGTGTATCCAAGATTTTTTTCATTTTTTATTGCTTTTATTACTTGCTCAGAATTCTTGCTACATCCAACAATTAAAACCCTTCTTGTCATAAGATTTAAACTGTAAATAATTCTTTTTGCAATCATTCTTAAAAAAGGAAAAAATATTATCAAAACAAAAAAGTATGATATCAAAAATACTCTTGAATACTCATATCCTTTTTTGGTAATAAAAAGAATAAAAAATATTAAAACAAATGAAATTAATATGGCTTTTATTTCTGTTTTTATCTCATCCCAGAGAGAAAAACTTTTGGTATAAAGCCCCTCGTATAAAAAAACAACTAAAAAGATAATAAAAATCCAAAAGTATTTAAAAGTATTCTCAAAAACTGGAAGATCTTTTATGAAAAATGGAAGTATATGTGTTCTTGTATAGACTGAAAGAAAAAATATCAAAAAAAGTGAAATTATATCGAATATAAAAAGTAATAAATAACCAGCGTATATTCTTATTTTTGAAAGCATAATTTTATTATACTATTTTGAATAAAAAAAATTAATTCTCCGCATTGGATCATAATTTTTGTCCCTGAACAAAAAATGGATAGATCAAAATTATGTCCCGTAAAATATTTCAATTATTCAAAATACTAAATCCCCCTATAACTCCCCCTTTTGCAAAGTAAACTTTGCAACTAAAAAAGCAAGGCTAAAGCCTTGCCTTACAAAAAAACCAAATTAAATTTCTTCTTTTTCAGAATAGAATTCTCTATAAAAATAAAACGGGGCTACTAAGAGCCCCGCTTTGGCACGCTATATTTAATTTAATTTTTATTATTTCTGGACCCTGTTTGTCTCGCCTTTGTCAATAAATTTATCCTTTGATATTTTGCCTATTCTTGAAAAGCCCCATTTTAGATAGTATCCTTTTGTTTCAAAGAGTTTTTCATTTGATCTGTATGCCTCATCCGAGGATGTATTGTTTTGGGGTTTCTCAAGTTCATCCTCAGAAAACTCAATCGAGTAATCCGGTGCAACATCAAAGACACATTCTTTGCTTCCAATTGATGAATCAAACCAGTTGGAAACTTCTTTCTTTAATTCTATTTTTATCTTTACTTTTTCACCTGCATACTCCTTTGCCCACTTATCGTTGAGTTTAAATGTGTATTTTTTTGTATCCTTGTTATATGAAAACTCTGTGTAGTTTATCCCATCAGGGTCAGGATTCATTGCAATTTTATACTCAGGATATAGGATGTATAAAACATCATCATACCCCTTCTTTTCTACTTTATATTTGTACCCCACTTTTTCCTGATAAAGGTCTGTCCAAGGTCCTTCAAGGCAGGCTTCAAATGTTTCTCTCTCCCAAGGGAAGAGTTTCCTTGCTTTAATATTTAACTGAACCCTCGCTCTATATGTCTGAGAAAGTGTTTCATAACAATGCTGTTGTGGGATCTGCTGCCCGTTTGGTCCGGGAACATAGTATGTATAGCACTCAGTCCTATACTCATCACTTCTTAAACTAACCTTCTCAGTCATAATCTCATTATCTGAAGGTCCAACTGTAAACCTTGTACAGTCTCGTGTTCTTCTTATCTCACCAGGCACGCCATATTTTACTTGTGGAACCTGAACTGTTGATATGTCCTTTGTTATCGGTGAATTAGTCTTGTTACCATCAAAGTTAACATCAGCACTATATACTACTGATGTTAACGAGAATACAATTATACTAACAAGAATCTTCATTTAATTACCTCCTTTAAAGGATTAATCCCTTATTAAATAAATTTTAACACATTTAAATTGAATATGCATGGGAAAAAAGTCCTATTTTCTTTTGAGTGTTTTTTCCTTATAAAAATTAGGACTTGTTTTATAAAAATAATAATTAAAAAAATAATAATTAAAATATTGTATAATTGATTTTAGTGAATGTTTATTTTTTGGAGGAAGTTATGAATATAACTGTCGTTGGAAGAAAAATAAAGGTTACCCAGGCAATAAGAGATTTTATAGAAAAAAAAGTTGAGAATACCCTTGGCTATATAAACAATATAGTTTGGGTTCAGGTTGTTGTTGGTGTTGAAAAAAAACAGCATTTTGCAGAAATAGTTGCTCACGTTGGACACCACACTGTTACAGCAAAAGGAGTTTCTGATGACCTTTATTCTGCTATAGATGATGTTCTTGATAAAATAGAAAAACAAGCAAAAAGATACAAAGAAAAAGAAATCGCTCTTAGAAATAATCCTCAAGATATAAATTATACACCAGTTTCTCCAATTGATATAAAATTTTCTGTTGTAAAAAATGTTCCAGTAAAACCCATGACAAGAGAAGAAGCAGTTATTGAGATGGAAAAACTTGGATATAATTTTTGGCTCTTTCTTGATAAAGAAACAAATCAACCACAAGTTGTTTTTAAAAGGTTAGATTCTACCTACGGAATACTTCTGCCAACAAAAGCAAAATAATTATTGAAATTGTTCTTTATGACTTTTTATAAAAAGCAATTTAGATATTGCTTACGGTGGATATCACTTTGCAAAGAATGAGTAATAAATATATAACAGTTGAAGAGTTTATAAAAGAAAAGAAAAATGATTTACAAATCAAAGTTGTATACGGAAGTAAATTTCTTAAAAGAAAAATCACAGTAAGTGAAGTAAACAGACCAGGGCTTGCTGTAACTGGTTTTCTTGAAAAATTTAGATATGAAAGAATTCAAATAATTGGGAAAGGCGAGTATTATTATTGTACCTCAAACCCATATAAGAAAATTTTTAAGAATTTAGATAAGATGCTTTCTATAGGAGAAGTTCCGTGTATCATTGTAACAGGAGGACTTAAACCAAATAAGGCATTATTAGATGCAGTTAAAAAAAATAATGTTCCACTTATAATAACACCTCTTGATTCAGCTGACCTCATAAGAGAACTTACAATATATCTTGATGACAAACTTGCCCTTTCAACAACTGTTCATGGAGTTCTTGTCAATGTTTATGGACTTGGAGTTTTAATACAAGGTTCTCCTGGAGTAGGAAAATCAGAATGCGCTATTGAACTTTTAAAGAGAGGACATATTCTTGTAAGCGATGATGTAGTTGAGATTAAAAAAAGAGTTGGAAATATACTTGTTGGCACATCTCCTAAAACAATAAAAAATTTTATGGAAGTAAGAGGAATAGGTGTTATAGATGTTGAAATGTTATTTGGTGTAGGATCTATACTTCCAAGTTCTGTTATTGAACTTGTTATATATCTTCAATCTGCTCAAGGCCTTGATCTTACAAAGTATGATAGAACTGGAATTCTTGATAAAAAAACAAATATACTTGGGGTTGAGATTCCACTTATTGAAATTCCTGTAACTCCTGGAAGAAACCTTGCAATTTTAATTGAAATAGCATCACTTAATCAGAGATTAAAAAATACTGGTTATAATCCTGCACAAAAACTAAATGAACTCGTAATTGAAGAAATGAAGAAAAAAGAAAAAAAGGAAACAAATGGAAGTTAATATTTTTATAGTTACTGGAACAAGTGGCGCTGGAAAAAGTCAAGCACTTAAATGCTTTGAGGATATGGGTTTTCATTGTATTGATAATATACCTGTTAAATTACTTCCACATCTTGCTGAATTGATAAAAAAAGAGAGTTATCTGAAAAAAGTTGCTCTTGGAATTGATATAAGAGAAGCAAAGTACTCAGAAAATATTGATGAATATCTAACATGTTTTAATCACCATAATCTTAAATACAGAATAATATTTATTGATTGTGATGATAAGGTTCTCTATCAAAGATTTTCAGAGACAAGACATAGACATCCTCTTGGAGAAAATTTATATCTTGCAATAAAAAAAGAAAGGAAAATATTATCTCCATTAAAAGAAAAAGCAGATAAAGTTATAGACACAACAAGGATGACACTTGGAGAATTAAAAGAAGTCATTTCATCGCTTTTAAATTTAAGAGATGTAAAAGAATTTAAAATAAATGTTATTTCTTTTGGATATAAGTATGGTGTCCCACTTGATGCTGATATTATAATGGATGTAAGATTTCTACCAAATCCATTTTATGTAAAATCACTTAAAAATAAAACAGGATTAGATCCTGAGGTAAGAAGTTATATAAAAAAGCAAAGAAAATACATAAAATTTATAAAAGAGTGGTATAATTATTTAAAAAAATTAATTCCACTCTATATTAAGGAAGGTAAATCTTATCTTACTATTGCTTTTGGATGTACAGGTGGAAAACATAGAAGTGTAAGCGTGGCATGGGAAATTGCAAATATTCTTAAAAAAGAAGGATACAATTCGACACAGTACCATAGGGATGTAAATAAACAATGACAGGAATAATAATAGTTACACACGGAAGTTTTGGAGCATATCTTCTTGAAGCATGCGAACATATTGTTGGAGAAAAAGAAAATATAAGATCAATTTCAATTGTTCATAGAATGAGCATGAATGATATAATAGAAAGTGTCAGAAAAAATACCGAAGAGATAATGAAAATATGTGATTCTATTATATACTTTGTTGATATTCCTGGTGGAACACCGATGAATGTAGTTCTTGAATTTGCAAAAGATATTGAAAAATCAGCAGTAATATGTGGTGTTAATATGAGTATGATTATATCAGCAATTAATTATAGAGAAAATATGGATTTTAAGGCACTTATTGATAAAATAATTTCTGATGGAAAGAGATCCGTTTGTGAAGTTAAATCAATACTTCTTAAAAAGAAACAATAGATATGATGATTATAAGAGTAGATGATAGATTAATACATGGACAAGTTGTTGAAAACTGGATACCAACCTTTTCAATAACTGATGTTATTGTTGTAAACGATGATATTTCATCTGATGAACTTAGAAAAAACATTATGAGATTTTCAGTCCCTGATGATATTAATATATATTTTATGAAGGTGGAAGATTTAAAAGGAATTACATTTGAAAATACGAAAAATTATCTTATACTTTTTGAAAATCTTCATGATGTTTATAAAGCAATAGAAAACGGTTTTAAAATTGAAGAATTAAATATTGGTGGAATACATTATGCAAAGGGAAGAAATTTTTCTTTTGGAAAAGTTATGTTTTTAAGCGAAGAGGAAAAAGAATTACTTAAAAAAATAAACTCATATGGTATAAATGTTTATTTTCAACCAATACCTCAAGAAAAAAAGATAAAAGTTGCAGAAATTATATGATAAAAAAATTTATATTTACAGTTCATAATCATCAACCAGTTGGAAATTTTGATAATGTAATAAGAGAGGCATTTGAGAAAAGTTATAAACCTTTTATAGATCTAATATATGGGCTTGGCTATCCAAAAGTTTGTTTTCATTTTTCTGGGATACTTTATGAGTGGCTTGAAAAAAATGAAAAATCATATATAGATAAGATTGGGGAAATGGTATCAAGAAATCAGATAGAAATACTTGGTGGAGGATACTACGAACCGATACTTGGTGTGATACCAAAAAGGGATAGAGTTATTCAGATAAAAAAACTCAGCGAATATATTTATAAAAGGTTTGGAATTTATCCAAAAGGACTATGGCTTACTGAAAGGGTTTTTCGAGATGATGTTGTTGAGGATGTTTATGATTGTGGAATAGAATATATTCTTGTTGATGATTCTCATCTTTTTACATCAGGTGTTGATGAAAAAGATGTTAACAATGTTTTTATAACAGAGTATAATGGAAAAAAAGTCAAAGTTTTTACTATAAATCATAATCTAAGATACCTTATACCATACGCCGATGTATGGAAAGTCATAGAATATTTGAAAAAATTTAATGAAGGAATATTTGTTATGGCTGATGATGGAGAAAAATTTGGGCTTTGGCCTGAGAGTTATAATCTTGTATATGAAAAAAGATGGCTTTACAATTTTTTTGAAGCGATAAAAAACTCTGATATTGATATGGTTAGATTTATAGATATTAAAAATAAAGCATCAAAACTTGTATATATTCCAAACACATCTTATTTTGAAATGACAACATGGGCTTTAAATCCCAATGATACAAATGCAATTGAAGATTTAAGAAAAAACTTACCACAAGATCTCAAAAAATTCGTTAAAGGTGCTATGTTTCATAACTTTTTTACAAAATATTATCATTCTAATTTTATCCATAAAAAAAGTTATTATATAAGCAAAATGATTGAGGAAAATTTTGATGAAAGAGCCCAAAATTATCTACATATGGCTCAATGTAATTGTGGATGGTGGCATGGGGTTTTTGGAGGAATCTACTTACCTCATATAAGAATGGCAATTTATGAAAATTTTCTAAGAGCTCAAAAAATTATATTTGAAAAGAAAGAAAAAAAGTTTGATTTAAAGATTCTGGATATTGATTTTGATGATAAAGATGAAATTCTTGTTGAAAGCAAAAATAATTTTATTGTTATATCACCATCTTATGGTGGATCTTTGATTGAGTTTTCTTCAAAAAATAAATTTGTAAATTATGCTGGACTTATTGAAAGAAAACCAGAAGCATATCATTTTAAACCAAGAAAAGATATAAATGGAAATATAATTGGAAACATACCACAAGAATTTTATTACGACTGGCATATAAGAAGAACTCTTCTTGATCACTTTATAAAACCAGATACAGATATTTATTCTTTTTCAAAGGCAAGATACTTTGAGCAAGGAGATTTTATACCTCAAGAATATGAGTTTTCATATAGATATTCAAATGATATTAATATTGGTCTTAAGAGAAAAGGAATTGTTTGGGAGTATGATAAAAAAGTAGATATTGAGATCTCAAAAGATATAAATATAGCTGAGTTTGATGGTTTTGATGTTAAATACAAAATAAAAAATATTTCTGATATAAATCTTACTCAGAGATTTGGTATTGAGTTTGCCTTTGCATTTGCAAGAAATAGGGGATTTCAAGAGATAAAAGATATAAAAGAATATATTTTCGAAGATGATGTTAGAGGAAATATAAAACTTGAATTTTCAATTCCTATAAAACTTTGGATATTTCCTATTGAGACAGTTTCAAACTCTGAAAGTGGAAGCGAAAAAATATATCAAGGAAGTGTTTTGCTTGCAATTTATGATAATAACATAAATTCATCTGAGGAAAAAGAGATATTTATAAAGGTTAGAGTTTTATGAATATATGGTTGTCGCTTTTTGTATCATCTATTTTAAACCTTGATAATGTAAGTGCTTTTCAGATACTTATCTCAAGGCCATCTTTTGTTGGTTTTATAATTGGAAGCATTAATGGATTTGTAGTTGAAGGTTTTATTATAGGGATTATGACAGAACTTTTTGTCTATGATTTCGTTCCTGTTGGTGGGATACCAGTTCCAAATGGAACAATTGCTTCTACCACTGCTATTCTTTTAATACCTTATTTTGATGGAAAGATTTTTATTCCGTTTTTTATTGGACTTATCTGTGGTGAAGGTTTTTCTTATATCGAGGTTTATCTAAGAACGCTAAAAAGTTATTTTAATAAAATTCTTGAGAAAAGGTTTATGAATTATAAATTTTTAGTGGGTGATATTATTTTTTATTCAATGCTAATTGATTTTTTGATATATCTAGTTTATGGATTTCTTGTCTATTTTATATTTTCAAAAATATCTTCTTACTTAAACACAAATTATTTAAATAATGTTTTTAAAATTTCAACGATAGGAACATTTTTTATAATTATGAGCTCATTATTTTTTAAATTTAAAACACAGGTTTCAAAAAATGAATGAAATGAGTTTTAAAGATAGATTTTTAGTAGTAATTAGAAGTTTTCTTCTACAAGCATCGTTTAATTATGAAAGATTTCAAAATATAGGGTTTCTTTTTATAATTCTTCCATTTTTAAAAAGAATATATAAAGATGATCCCGCACAACTTAGAAATTCTCTTTTAAGACACTTAGATATTTTTAATACAAACCCATATATGAGTTGTTTTGTTGTTGGGAATATTATAAAAATGGAAATGCTTAAAGAAGATGAAAAAAAGATAATAAATATTAAGCAAGCTCTTGCTTGTGCATTTGCCTCTATAGGGGATAGAATATTTTGGGCAAGATTAAGAGTTTTAACATCAATTTTAACTCTTCTTTTATTTCTCATTTTTTACTTTTTTTCATCAATCAATTCTGAAGCAATCGCTGTATGTGTGATTTCTTCTTTGATATTTTATTCTTTTTCTTCAATTTATATTAGATGGATTGGGACAGATTATGGGTGGAAATATGGTGGTGAGAGAAATTGCGGAATTGATACATTTAATTGGAATAGATGGATAAGGATTTTAAGTAGAATTGGATTTTTTTTAATAACTATATCAATTCTTCTGATTTTTTTCATTTATGGATACCTTTATATAGGCAATAATAACAAAGATATTGTTTTTTATGTTTCAATACCGATTATTTCATTTTTACTTCAAAGATATTTTAGAAAAAACAAAAAAAGTATTTTTTATCCAGTTATTTCTTTTATAATAATTTCTTTTATATTGGCAAGCATATGGTAAGAAAAGAAGTTAAAGTTACAAATCAACAAGGGCTTCACTTAAGGCCTTGTGGAATGATATCAAATGCTGCAGCGAAATATAAAAGTGATATAAGCATAATAAGTGATGGTGTAAAAGTTAATGCAAAAAGTATAATGAGTCTTCTTATTCTTGGTGCTCATAAGGGAAGTACAATTATAATTGAGGCAAATGGAGTTGATGAAAATGAAGCAATTAATGAGATTGTAAAACTTTTTGAAAATAATTTTGACGAGGAGTAAGTAGATGATAATAAAAAAAGGTGTTGGTGTAAATATAGGAATTGCTATAGGAAAAGCATATGTTCTTCCAGATGAGGAAATAATAGTTGAAAAACGTAAAATTCCAAAAGAACAATTAAAAAATGAGGTTTCAAGATATAAACACGCCCTTTTAAAAACAAAAGAGGAACTTGATCTTTTAAAACAACAAATATTAACTTCTCTTGGAAAGCAACACACAAAACTAATAGATGCTCATACAATGATTTTAAGAGATCCACTTATATCAAAGGAAGTCATAAATTTAATAATCTCTGAAGGCATAAATGCAGAGTATGCTCTTACATTGAAAGTTGAAGAAATATTAAAGCAGTTTGATAAAATTAGCGATATATTTTTTGCTGAGAGGAAAAATGAAATCATTGATGTTTCAAGAAGAATTCTCTATAATTTATCTAATATAAAACCATCTAAATTAAAGGAAATCCGTGATATAAAAGAACCAATTATATTGGTAGCAAATAATATATCTCCTGCTGAACTTATAAACATAAGAAAAATGCCAAATATTATTGCATTCTGCACAAATATTGGATCAAAGACAAGTCACACAGCAATATTTGCACAAAATACTGGAATGCCTGCTGTAGTTGGACTTGGAGATATTACAAAGGTTGTAAAAACTGGAGATAGAATTATTGTTAATGGTGATGATGGAAGTGTTATAATATCTCCAACAGATGAGATGATAGATATTTATATAAAGAAAAAAGAACAACTTCATAAAGATGAGCAGTACTTATTAAAGTTAAAAAAACTTTCCCCTATAACAAGAGATAATAAAAGAGTTATTTTAATGATAAATCTTGATAGTAATGATAATCTTGATGAATACAAATCAATGAATTCAGATGGTATTGGGCTTTTTAGAACTGAGTTTCTATACTTAAATAGAGACACTATACCAAGTGAAGATGAACAATTTGAGACATATAGAAAAATTCTTCAATCAACACCAAATCTTAATATCACTATAAGAACAGCAGATATAGGTGCTGATAAAATATCTGGAATAGGTTTCAAAGATACAATAGTTGAAACAAATCCTTTTATGGGTTTTAGAGGAATAAGGTTATTTCTTAAATACCCAGAACTCTTAAGAAGCCAAATAAGAGCAATATATAGAGCATCAATAGAAGGGCAACCAAGCATAATGATACCGATGATAAGTAATACTGAAGAAATAATAAAAGTAAAAAATATTATAGATGAGGTAAAAAAAGAACTATCAATGAATGATATAAAGTTTAAGGAAAATATTCCTTTTGGCGTTATGATAGAAGTTCCATCATCTGCATTAATAATAGACCACATTCTTGATATGGTTGATTTTGTATCAATAGGAACAAATGATTTAATCCAGTATCTTCTTGCTGTAGATAGAGTAAATCAGTATGTAAGTCATATGTATAATCCATTTCATCCAGCAGTAGTAAGAATTTTAAATCTAATAATTCAAACAACACATAAAAAAGGAAAAAAAGTAAGTGTTTGTGGGGAAATGGCAAGCGATCCATTGGGATTGAGGCTTTTATTATCGCTAGGAATAGATAGTTTATCCGTTCCAATGAGAATGTTTCTTAAAATAAAGCAAGAAATAAGAAATATAAATTACGAAAACTTATTATCACTTTCAACAAAAATCTTAAACTCTTCATCATCTAATGAAATAATAGAAATTCTTGAGAGTACAAATTATGTCAACTGAAAATATTAGAAATTTTTCAATAATTGCGCATATAGATCATGGAAAATCCACGCTTGCAGACAGAATCCTTGAGTTATGTGGAGCAGTTTCTCAAAGAGAGATGAGAGAACAATTTATGGATGCTCTTGAACTTGAGCGTGAACGAGGAATAACTATAAAAGCAAAAGCAGCAAGAATGGAATATCACGATAAAGATGGCAAAAGATATATTTTCAATTTAATTGACACACCAGGACATGTAGATTTTTCTTATGAAGTTTCAAGGGCACTTTATGCCTGTGAAGGGGTTTTACTTCTTGTTGATGCAACACAAGGTGTTGAAGCTCAAACACTTGCACATGCACATCTTGCACTTTCACTAAATTTAAAAATAATTCCTGTTATAAATAAGATAGATCTTGATCATAGTAATGTAGAATCTACAGAAGAGCAAATATGGGAGATATTAAAAAATCCAGTAGAATCAACAAAAATAAGTGCAAAAACAGGATACAATGTCGGTGAACTTCTTGAGAGAATTGTTAAAGAAATTCCAGCCCCAAAAGGTGATATAAATAAACCTCTTAAAGCGCTTGTATTTGACTCAATATATGATTCATACAAAGGAGTTATTGTCTATATTAGAATGTTTGATGGAGTTATAAAAAAAGGCGATATTATAAAATTTTACTCAAACAATAAAGTTTATAAAGTTGAAGAAGTTGGATGGTTGTGTCCAGATATGAGACCATCTGAAAACTTATCAGCTGGGGAAGTTGGCTATATAATAGCAGGAATAAAAGATATCCATGATGTAAAAATTGGTGATACAATATGTTATAAGGATTCTAATATTGAGCCTCTTGAAGGTTTTAAAGAAACAAAACCAGTTGTTTTTGCTGGATTTTTTCCCGTAAATACGCAAGATTTTAATTTACTTAAATCCGCAATCGAAAAATTAAATTTAACTGATTCATCTTTTACATATCAAGGTGAGACATCAAAAGCGCTTGGATTTGGATTTAGAATAGGTTTTATGGGGCTTTTGCACCTTGATATAATAAGACAAAGAATTGAAAGAGAGTTTGGTATTCCACTAATTGTTACAAACCCAAATGTTGTTTATAAGGTGAAAACAAAATCTAATCCAACAGCAAAAGATTCAACAATTATTGAAGTAAAAAATCCATCTGAGTTTCCACATTATGGAAATATTATTGAGGTTTATGAACCATTTGTTAATGCAAGGATAATTACTCCACTTGAGTTTATGGAAAACATTGTAATCCTTTTAAAGGACAAAAGGGGAATTCATAAAAGTATTGAATATATTTCATCAAGTAGGGTTATACTTAACTATGAACTCCCTCTTGCTGAAATAGTTATGGATTTTTATGATAAATTAAAATCTGTGTCAAAGGGTTATGCTTCATTTGATTATGAATACAGTGATTATAAGGTTGGTGATATAGTTAAAGTTGAGATACTTATACATGGTGAAGTTGTTGATGCTCTTTCATTTATGGTTCATAGATCAAAAGCACAGATTTATTCAAGGCAAATGTGCGAAAAACTAAGAAAACTAATTCCAAGACATTTATTTGAAATTGCAATTCAAGCAAGAGTAGAAGGAAGAATTATCGCAAGAGAAACAATTGCTGCTTTAAGAAAAGATGTTCTCGCGAAATGCTATGGTGGTGATGTAACAAGAAAAAGAAAGCTTCTTGAAAAACAAAAAGAAGGGAAAAGAAGAATGAAAATGATTGGAAATGTTGAAATACCTCAAGAAGCATTCATAAATGTTTTAAAAATAGATAATATTAATGAAGAAAATTAGGAAACTTATCACTCACTCCCCTCAGACGTCACGTCGGAAGAGAATTAAAGATGGATTTTGAGTTTATTTTTATGTAAAAATGAATGACTTATTCCCTAAGGAATTGCAGAGTTTGGATTCATAATTGGGAATTTTAGGAGGATTTGAAGTTTCCTTCACTAAAATAAATCACACAAATTTTTAATTATCCCCAACTAGGACATAAGCATTAAAAAAATTTTATACTTATCCTCTTAAAAATTAGCAATCTTATGTTTGCAAAGGGTAAAGTCAAGATTTAAAATTCTTTGTTTGATTCTATTTTTGGGAAACAATTGTATTTTTTATTTTTTCAATAAGTTCTATTGGCATTTCTTTTATATGAAACTCTGGGGATATACAAACCATATCAGTTTTTGCTGTGGTAGTTTTTTTGTTTTGGCTATTATATATCTCGTAATAAAATCTTATTCTATAAGGAGTAATCTCTTCTACTGATGTTCTTATCTCTATAACCTCGCCATAATATATTGGATATTTGTATTCTATTTCTTGCCTTTTTATAGCAAAGAGATAACCATTTTTTGAAAGATCTTTTAAATTAAAACCAAGATCTTCTATAAAAGATGTTCTTGCTTCTTCTAAAAATCTCATATAATTCCCATAATAAACAACACCCTCTGCATCGGTGTCATAGTAGTATACTCTTTTTTTAAGTGTATGCATAATCACTCCTTAATTAAATTTTATAAAATTTATTTTATGAGGGGAATTTTTAAAAAATTTAGTTTTTTATTAATTTTTCTTGCGTGTTGTGCTACAAATCCAGTCACAGGAAAAAAAGAAGTAAGAATATTTAGCAATAAGTATGAGATTGTTTTTGGAAAAGAGGTTTATCAAAGTGTTATAAAAGAATATGGAATTTATCAAAATAAAAATTATGAAACGCTTGTAAATGAAATTGGTTTTAAACTTGCAGCACATACTGAGAGAAAACTTCCATACTCTTTTACTCTTCTAAATACTAATATGATAAATGCTTTTGCTGCGCCTGGAGGATATGTTTTTGTAACAAAAGGACTTCTTGAATTTATAGAAAATGAGGATGAACTTGCTTGTGTTATAGGGCATGAACTTGGTCATATAAATGCAAGGCATTCTATGAAAGCGGTTGAAAAACAATATGGATATGAAATACTTTTCTCAATAATATCTGCAATAAGTGAAAAAGATCTTACATCGTTAAAAGGATATGCTGATGCAACATTTGGTTTGATAATGCTTGGCTATGGAAGAGATAATGAGTTTCAAGCAGATGAGCTTGGAATAATATATGCAAAAAGAGCAGGGTTTAAACCAGATGCAATGATTGCTTTTTTTAACAAACTTAAAAAACTTGAGCACTCAAAGCCAACATCTCTTGAAAAACTTTTCCTCTCCCATCCACCAACAGATGAAAGAATAAAAAGAATTCAGAAAAAGCTCTCTACTATATGAATACCAAAGAAATTTCTAAAAAAACAATAAACGATTTTTCTAAACAATGGTTAAGATACAGAGATAACAATGGTTTTTATGGCTCTATTAAACTTTTCAAAGACATTATCTCCCCACTTCTAAGAATTGAAGAATTAAAAGGGCTTGATGTTTGTGAAATTGGAAGTGGAACTGGAAGAATTGTAAAAATGCTTCTTGATCTGGGTGTTAAAAGTGTTATTGCAATAGAGCCATCAGATTCATATTATGTTCTTGTTGAAAATCTTAAAGATTATAAAAATGTAAAATTTGTAAAAGGTGATGGGTCTTCCGTATCTCAATTTAGGGATCTTGATATTATATTTTCTATCGGCGTTATTCATCATATTCCAGAGCCAGAAATTGTTATAAAAGAATCATACAAAGCATTAAAAAAAGAAGGAAGAATTTTTATATGGGTTTATGCAAAAGAAGGAAATGAAAAATATCTAAAGTTTATTGAACCATTAAGAAAAATCACAACAAAGCTTCCTCATTTTTTGCTTGTTTTAATTGTTGAAGTTTTATACTGGTTTTCTTTAATCTATGGAAAAATGACAAAGATTTTTAGATTACCACTTTCTGATTATTTTTTAAATGTTTTTGATAATATGAGTCCATCTAAAAAGCGACTAATAATATATGATCAACTAAATCCTTTGTATGCAAAATACTACACAGAAGAAGAACTCATAAAACTTCTTTCTAAATGCGGCTTTAAAAATATAAAAACTCATCATAGACATAACTATAGTTGGAGCGCAATTGCAACAAAGTAATTTATTCCTTAGAAAGATAATAGACGAGTTATAAGCAGATAAAGTCTAACTATTAAAACTTTGGTCTTAATTTATATTAGGACTAAAAATTTAAAATTTTAAGCCTTTGGTCCCTTTAAATTCATATTAAAAGATGTTAAAATTTAATTGATGAAAAAATCTTAAAAGGTCTGTAAAATGATAGAAAAATTTATAAAAAAGAAAATGTTTCTTCTTATTTTTCTTTTTAATTCTTTGGTTTTTTCTCAACAAAAATTTAATTTTATAGATCCTGAACTTCAAAGATATTTTGAGAAAAAATATGGATATCTTCAAAATGATTATCGTGATACACCAGTTTCAAATGTTTCAACAGATATAAAGAGTGAAATTAGCAAAACTAATTCTATAATCACGTATAACTATCTTCCACAACCTGATTATACTTCAATACCATTGTATTATGATATTAAGAAGCAAAATGTCTCAGGATCTATATCCTATATAATACTTGATGTTGATAAATCAGATAAGAAAACAATAAAAACATACTCACTTATTGATATAACTATCCCAAAAGCAAAAAAAGAAGAGGTTTTAAAAGATCTTGAAAAATATGGATTTATATTTGCTGGTGAAGAGAATTTTTTTGATGATAAATCATCTTTAGTTATATTTGGATGGATTGAAGACAAAAATATAGGACTTCTTTCAAAGATAAAAAATATTGATAAAATTTCTTTTTCAAGAAAGGATCTAAAAGCACCTTTAGTTAAGGTTTCTTTGAAACTTAAAGTTCCAAATAATAGAGATATAATTGTATTTTCTGAAAACTTTGTTAAAAAAATTTCAGAATATGGTTTTGTTAAAAAGAATATGAATATAATTTCAAATGATAAAAAATATCGTTTTAGCATAATTACAATCGATGGAGAAATTCCAATTGATAAAACATCTTTATTAATTAAAAATCCTTTTGTTATTGAAGTTGGATCGGTGTTAGAGAAAACTTGATGTCCCTAAAATAATATTCGTTAGATCAAAAAATGTCCCCAAAATTTATGCATAAACCACTAACTCCTTATTATTGTTTTACTATTTTTATTCTCTTTTAAGCTCCTAAGTTTTTCTATAAACTTTTTCTTGCAGATAAAGTAAAAACAAATCAAAATCCCCATAAATCTCCCTTTGATAAAGTGGGGACTAGAGGAGAATTTTTATTTGTAGGGTTCCGACACTACGTCGGAGCTTTTAAAATCCCCCTCTTAGTTTCCCCCGACGTTACGTCGGGGGAATTAATGGGGATTTAGTATTTTGAATAATTTAAATATTTTTAGGGACATAATTTTGATCTATTGATATTATTTTCAGGGACAAAAATTATGATCCAATGCGGAACCCTAAAAAATAACTTTTTTATTTTGTAAAATAGATTAATAAATCCATATGAAAAAGTTGTGTCTTTGTTTTATATTATTTTTCATTTTTTATGGATGCACCCCACACATAGACCCATACGATGAACTCTACGATGCTATAAAAAAATGATATCCAAAAAGTTGAAAAAATCTTAAACTCTGGCATAGATATAAATCCATCTACAAAACACTGGACACCTCTTATGATTGCTGTATTAAGAAGTAATATTACGATGGTAGATATGTTTTTGAAAAAAGGGGCTTATATAAATGCAAGAAACAATAAAGGACAAACACCTCTTCATATCGCTGCAAGATGGGGAAAACCAGAAATAGTTGAGTATTTAGTAAATAAAGGAGCAAATATTGAAGCTCGTGATTGGTTAAGTTGGACACCTCTTATGTGGGCATCACTTAGAGGAAGAGAAGAAGTTGTAAAAATATTATTAAAATATGGAGCAAATGTTAATGTAAGAGACATAGATAAAAATACTCCTTTAATACTTGCTTCATGGCATGGCCATAAAAATGTAATCTCATTACTTTTAAAAAATGGAGCAGATAAAAGATTGAAAAATATTGAAGGATTTACCGCATGCGATATCGCAAGAAAAAAGGAATTTAATGAAGCATTATTATTACTTGGAGAATGCAATAATTAAATCTTTTTAATTCAACTGATTAATAAAAAATTTACTTTAAAATAAATAAGGCCTCTCTAAAACCCTTTCTAAACTGGGTGAGAGGCCTTATATTATATTTATAGCAGATTTTCTTATCTTGTCAAGACCTAAAATTTCACAAATTTTATC
>Ga0081479_111344_pt1 | contig 26891 bp, 34 predicted proteins | sample MamHotmetagenome_FD_70984 | JGI IMG/M metagenome (GOLD analysis project Ga0081479, IMG submission 70984) | Hot spring cone microbial streamer communities from Mammoth Hot Spring (Liberty Cap Streamers), Yellowstone National Park, USA - T=72 v2... | ecosystem: Environmental > Aquatic > Thermal...
GTTTTCTTATACCTACCTTTTCCTTAAGTTGTTATACCGTCTGGAAAAAATTCTTTTACTAATTCTTCAGTTGATCTGTTTAATACTTTTTCAAAGTATTCTTTCTTATCCATTATTATTCTTCCTTATAATTTTATTTAGACACAACATTATTTTAACTCTCGGACATTTGAAATATGAGAATGTATATCTAAAAGGCTATAATGTTATAAAAGAAGCTAGAGAAGGTATAAATCAGTATATAGAGATTTATAATAGTCAAAGGATATATTCAATTATAGGCTATAAAACTCTAGACATGATTTATTACAATTTATCTAATGAAATGCTTGGCTCTAAAATTTATGAAGATTATGAATTGGAAGATATTTACGAGTTTAATAAAAAGATGTTGCAATATATGCTATGGTATAACATAGAAAGACCTCATCATAGTTTAAACAAAAAATCACCTAATGCATACTTTTGTGATATTATAAATTCAAGAAAATCGGAATTCCCAAACCGGTATGACTTATACACAGAATGATAACCTTGATTTTTGGAACAGTCTCAACTAAATAACAAAAAATTTTTATCAAGTTTCTATATTTTGAAACTTTTAATACTGCTTGGAGGAACAATGAAAAATAAAGAAAATTTATTAATAATTATGTTTGCATCAGCTTATTTATCAATCTCTGTATTTACAGGAGTTTTAATTTTATTTCTTTTATATGAACTATATTTAATTAAAAAAAGGCAAATAAAATTAAATGGTTATTTAAAGCTACCTCTTTTTATGATAATTACGCCATCTATTTTAAGCTCAAGTATATACGGCAAACCGCATGAAATAATTGGTTCATTAAATCAAACCTTTTTCAACATTACATACTTTGCAAAAGATTTATTCACACCATCATATCAGCTGTTTAAAAAAGTAAATTACACAATAGTTTTATTTTGCACAGTAGAAGCGATTGTTACTACTTATTACTATTTTAGTGGTGTATTAAAGCCAATTTGGGGTGGAGAGTTTGAAATAGGGATTATTTTTACCTTAGGAAGCTTGTCAGCTTTTACGTTATTTTTGTTGGAAAACGATAAACGATGGAAATATCTATTTTTTGTTTTATTCTTAGTTTTTACATTCTTGGTGTTTTTTTCTGGCAAGAGAAATCCAATGATTGGATTAATATTTGCATATATATTATATTTTGTCATTATTATTAGAATTACAAATGTTAGTAAAAAATGGGTTTACGGGTTAATTTCAATCTTTATAATTATTACTATTGTAGGTGTATTTTACGCAGTTGAAAAATTCCCAAGGCATAAAAATATGATTATACACTTAATTCAAGGAAAAGAGTTAACTGATCAACAATTAAACGAATTTTCAAGTTTAAGATGGGAAATTGGGAAAAAAGGTATAGAGGTTATAAAAAAAGATATTGAAAATGGAAATATTTTTCCTCTGCTGATAGGTCATGGGTATGCAGCGGGAGAAAGATTAGACCCGCCATCACCGGTTGGGAGGTCTTATGAATCAATTTTTTTAATCTCTGAACTTATAAATATTGGCTTGATAGGTTTAATTGGAATAATGTTTTTAATGTATAGATTTTTTAAGTTTGCCATTACTGTAAAACTTTCTGAATTTAATCAAATCGTTGGACTACCATTTTTAGTTTTTCCTGCATATTTTCTTGTAGGTGGAATATTTAGTGGTATGTGGGATGCAATTTTGCCTTTATATTTTCTCATGTTTGGAATTGCTGAAAATTATTATGGTGCCATAAAGCAAGGCTAAAAAGTGAAAATTTGTTTACCTTAGAAACTTTCATCCAGATTAATAGGTAAAAATAATTGTTTGACTATTAAGCTTTCATAGTCCGTACAGTGGATAGGTGAGAAGTAAAAGTACGGAGATTCTTTGCCAGCTTCAGAATGACAAAGAGGACTCCCTTTTCTCTGAAATTTATCAACCAATCTTTGATCGTCATCCTGAGGACGTAAGTCCGAAGGATCTCCTTTTTAAATTCTATAAAAACCATTAATTTTTCACCCAACGTATTTTAATTTATTTACTTTAACACACAATCACTTGTAAACCTTTTCCCAATAAGATTTTAGATAGCTTAGCTTCCTGTTAACCCAATCTAAATTGTCTAAATACCATTTAACGGTCTTTTCTATACCTTCCTCAAAGTTTACCTTTGCCTTCCAGCCTATTTCCTTATTTATTTTATCCGTATTTAATGAATATCTATAATCATGACCTGGTCTATCTTTAACAAAAGTTATTAGATCTTCAGGCTTATTTAATATTTTTAAAATAGATTTAACAACATCTATATTTCTTTTTTCTTGACCGCTTCCAACGTTATAAATTTTTCCAACTTTACCTTTTTCTATAATTTCAAAAACTGCATCTGCACAATCAGAGACAAACAACCATTCTCTAATGTTTAATCCTTCACCATAAACTGGGATAGGTTCATTACTTAAAGCTTTTAAAATAACAACCGGTATAAGTTTTTCTGGATACTGCCACCAACCATAATTATTAGATGGTCTTACAGTGATTAATGGCAATCCATAGGTTCTAAAATAAGCTCTTCCAAGCATATCAGCTGAAGCTTTGGATACAGAGTATGGAGAGTTAGGTACAAGTGGAGTAGTTTCATAAAACTGACCTTCTTCGCCAAGCTCTCCATAAACTTCATCAGTTGCTATGTTTATAAACAATTTTACGTTGTAGTCTCTTGCAGCATCAAGTAATACTTGCGTTCCTTTTACGTTTGTATCAATAAATAGGCTTGGGTCTAAAATACTTCTATCTACATGACTTTCTGCCGCCCAATGCACTACAATATCCGGCTTTTTTTTATTAAAGATATATTCAATAAATTCTTTGTTTGTGATATCTACTTTGTAAAATGTAATTTTATCTTCAACTTCTTTAAGTCTCTCTAAATCTCCGGCATATGTTAATTTGTCTACAACTACAACATCCAGACCTTTTTTTACAGCCTGTCTTGTAAATTCACTTCCAATAAAACCAGCTCCACCGGTAATTAAAATTTTCATCTTTTTAGCTCCTTCATATCTTTCAAGGTTGGTAGTTTTTTATCTTTTTCTGATAAGATAGGATTATTAATTGTTTCTAATGGCCACTTTATATTTATATCTTGGTCGTTCCATACTATTCCTCTGTCATAAGCTGGAGAGTATTCGCTATGAGAAACTTTATATATTATCTCAGCTTCTTCTGATAGGGTTAAAAATCCATGGGCAAATCCTGGCGGAATCCATAGCATAAGTTTATTTTCTTCAGATAATTCAACACCTACCCATTTTTTAAAGTATGGGCTATCCGGTCTTATATCTACTGCTACATCAAAAATTTTTCCTTTTATGCATCTTACCAATTTACCTTGCTCGTATGGTTTTTCTTGAAAATGAAGTCCTCTAAGCACGCCTTTAACAGACTTAGAATGATTATCTTGAACAAATTCAACATTTAATCCGGCTTTTTCAAAGTCAGATTTTTTATAAAATTCTAAGAAAAATCCCCGCGCATCTTTAAAAACTTTTGGTTTAACTATTTTTACCTCTGGAATTTCAGTATCAATTATTTCAAATGGCATTACTCAGCTCCTTTCATGGTCTTTTGCTAAACTTAAAAGATATTCACCGTATTCTGTCTTTTTAAGTGGTTGGGCTAATTTTAAAAGATGCTCTTTCGAAATCCATCCATTATTGTAGGCTATTTCTTCTATACAGCCTATCATTAAACCTGTTCTTTTTTCTATTGTTGCAACAAATTCTCCGGCTTCAAGAAAACTATCATGGGTTCCGGCATCAAACCATGCAAAACCTCTACCAAGCAGTTTGACTTTTAGCTTTTTATCTTTTAAGTACATCTCATTAACAGATGTAATTTCAAGCTCTCTTCTTTCTGATAGTTTTACATTCTTTGCATAATCTACAGCTTTTTTATCGTAAAAATACATCCCTACCGCTGCATAATTAGATTTTGGTTTTTTGGGTTTTTCTTCTATTGATAAAACGTTTCCAAGTTTATCAAACTCAATCACACCGAACCTTTCTGGGTCTTTTACATAGTATCCAAACACGTAAGCTCCGCCGTTTTTCTCAACATCTTCTTGTGCTTCTTTTAAAACTTTTGTTAAATCATGACCAAAAAACACGTTGTCTCCAAGAAGATAAAACACGTTATTGTCTTTTATAAAATCTTCTGCAAGAATCAACCCTTCTGCAAGTCCGTTTGGTTTATTTTGGATTTTATAATGAATGTTCATCCCAAGATGAGAACCATCATTAAATAGTTTTTTAAAAGAGTCCAAATCTTCCGGATTAACTATAAACATAACATCTTTAATTCCAAGAAGCATAACAATAGACAAAGGGTAATAAATCATAGGTTTATTATAAATCGGCAAAAAATGTTTGTTTATTGAGATAGTAACAGGATATAATCTTGTCCCACTTCCACCGGCAAGTATAACTGCTTTCATAATGATAGACTCCGATTTTATGTTTTTTCTTATATTTTAGCATACGCTTATATTACATTGATCTCAGGGAACTTAAAAACTATAAGATTCTTCACTTGGTTTCTGAGTTATAAAAATAAAAGCCTCAAGTAAATGCTAAAAATAACATTTCATTCAACGTCCTCATTTCCGAGTGTTAGTAAGGAATCTCAATTAAATCTTTATTAAAATCTTCTAATTTTTTAATATAACTTTTGGTGAGAAATCAAAAATTTTTATAAAACTAAAATAAGAGATCCTTCGGACTAAAGTCCTCAGGATGGCAGAGAAAGGTTGAATGATAAGCATTAAAGGAAGGATAGCTTTATTTGCCATTCTGCAGCCGGCGAAGAATCTCATACTTTTCTGAATTTCTCACCTGACATATTTAACAATTTAATGAAATTTTAACAACTATGAATTATAATAAATTTATAAAAAACGTTAGATGAGAGATTGACAAAAATTATAATTTAAAGAAGAGATCCTTCGGACTAAAGTCCTCAGGATGGCAGAGAAAGGTTGAATGATAAGCATTAAAGGAAGGATAGCCTTGGATGTCACTCTGAGCGAAGAATTTTAGCATTTTTTGAATTTCTCGCACATTAATTATAATAATCTTAAAAAGAGGTGAAAATATGAACGAAATAAGATATAACTTTCTTAAAGATACGTGGGTGATTATATCAGCTGACCGGGCAAGAAGACCCCATGAATACAATATTTCAATTTATGAAGAATCTACCGACCCATCTAAATGTCCATTTGAGTACGGAAATGAAGATAAAACACCGCCTGAGATATTTGCAATAAGACCCGATGGCTCCCCACCAAACACACCAGGATGGAAAGTTAGAGTTTTTCCAAATAAATATCCTGCGTTAAAAATAGAAAATCTGCCTATCAGAGAAGGAGAATTTATTTTTGAAAAAATAAGTGGTTTTGGTGCCCATGAGGTTATTGCGGAAACTCCAGACCATTTCAAACATATACAAGATTTTGAAGATGAAGATTTTATAAACATGTTCGTTGTATTTAAACAAAGGATTTTAGATTTATACAAAGATCTTAGAATAAAATACGTTCATGTGTTTAAAAACCATGGTAAAGAAGCAGGAAAAAGTATAGTACACAGCCATAGTCAGTTAATAGCCTTGCCTATCATTCCAAAACTACAAAAAACGATGATACTCCAATCAAAAAAATACTTTTATGAAAAAGAAAGATGTTATTTATGTGATGAGATAAAAACTGAAAGAAATCTAAAAATTAGAACAATTTATGAAAACGATAATTTTATAGCTTACTGTCCTTATGCAAGTTTATTCCCTTTTGAAATAAAAATAGCACCTAAATTCCATAGCCATGATTTTACAAACATATCAGATTTACAACTAAAAGACCTTGCAGATGTTTTAAAATTTTCAGTTAGAAAACTCAATAAAACTCTTATAAATCCATCTTTTAATCTAATTCTTTATACTTCTCCACCTATAAGAAATTCTATTACCGATGAAGAAATATACAAAGGTCTTGATTTACATTTTCATTGGCATATTGAGATTTTACCGAGAATAACAACCTTTGCAGGATTTGAACTTGGAACCGATTATTATATTAATCCAACGCCGCCGGAAGATGCAGCAAAATATTTAATTGAGGTGATTTAAATGAAAGTAGTACTTGCATCAAGTGAAATGTATCCTTTTGCAAAAACAGGTGGACTTGCTGATATTGCAGGAGCTTTGCCGGGAAAAATTGCCTCGCAAGGTGTTAAAGTATTCGGATTTATGCCGTTGTATAAAACAGTAGATATAAATAAACATGGAATTATCAAGATAGATACCTCTGTAGATGTTAATCTAAATAATAGGGTTTATACTTTTGAAGTTTATAAAAAAATAGACGATGCCACATTTTTCTTTCTAAAAAATGATGAACTCTTTGGAAGAGATTATCTGTATGGACCACCGGAAGGTGACTATCCAGACAACGATATTAGGTTTGGAGCTTTTTCTTATGCTGTTATGGAGTTTATCAAGAGAGAAAATTTAAATCCAGATTTGATTCATGTAAATGATTGGCAAACAGCCTTGATACCCGTTTTAAATTATTACAAATACAACAATCATCATGTTAGAACGGTTATAACAATACATAATCTTGCTTATCAAGGTATTTTTGATAAGTTTGCAATAGAAAGACTTAATCTTGGCTGGGATATATTCCATATGGAAGCTTTAGAGTATTATGATAAAGTAAATTTTTTAAAAGGTGGAATAGTTTTTAGCTCAGCCATAACAACAGTTAGCCCAACCTATGCAAAAGAAATTACTTATCCGGAATATGGCTATGGACTTGATGGAGTACTTAGAAAGTATTCAAATAAGCTATATGGAATCTTGAACGGAATAGATTATGATGTCTGGAATCCTGAGACAGATAAACATATTTATGAAAATTATTGTACTTTTACAATTCAAAAAAAATCTATTAATAAAAAGCTGTTTTTAAAAGAAGTTGGACTTGAAGATAAAGCAAAGCCACTTTTTATTTTTATCGGAAGGTTTGCACATCAAAAAGGCGTTGATTTGATTAGAGATTCAATAGAAGAAATGTCTAAAATACCTGCAAACTTTGCTATTTTAGGAACTGGTGATAAAGAATACAATAACTTTTTTAAATTTATAGAAGGAAAATATGAAAATATTTTTGTAAAGGTTGACTATAACGAGGTTTTGAGTAGGAAAATGTATGCTGCAGCTGACTTTCTTTTGATGCCATCGCTGTTTGAACCCTGCGGTCTTAATCAGATGATAGCAATGAGATACGGAACCTTGGTTATTACAAGAGAAACAGGAGGTTTGAAAGATACAGTTAAAGATATATCACAGCCGGATGGATATGGGATTTTATTTAAAAATCCAACAAAAGATGAATTTTTAAATGCACTTTATAGAGCTGCCGAATTATACAATGATAAGAAATTATTCAAAAATTTACAAAAAAAGGTTATGGAGATAGATTTTTCTATTGATAACACTGCAAGAAAGTATATAAAGCTTTATGAGAGCTTAAAGTATAGTAGAGAGGTTAAAATATGATAGAATTAATTAAACTAAGCTTGACAGAGGATAATTTTTCAAGTCATATACAATATAAATCTGAAGATGTCTTTAAGCCAGCTTCAAAAGAGTATAAAATACCTGATTATTTTAATGTAAGTAGAATCACTATTTTACCTGTTAATCCATCAAGATTTTTTATATACTGGATGCTATCAAAAGATAACATAGAAAAATACAAAGAAAGTTATCCGGATATAAAGCTATTTGTAGAAGATGTAGAAGTACTAAAAACAAAAGTATACAACCATTATGGTGATATATACATTCATTATCATGCACCATTTAAGAAAGTTTATGCTATTTTGTCTATAAACGATGAATTTGTACTAAAGTCTAATGAAATTATCGCACCATCTGATGTGCTTTCTTTTGAAGATGAGGAAATCTGGTTTGATAAGTCCAATAAAATAGAGAAAAAAATCCCATCTAAATTAGATAAAAAGCAGTTAGAAGAGCTTTTAAAAGTTAAAGATTTAGAGGTTGCAGGAATCAAGGAAATAGAAACTCCATCTTCTAGAAGGTAGAAGTAAAGTATGAGAGTGTTCCAAAATTTTTATAAGTTTAACCTTTTTTGTCATCCTGAGGACGTAAGTCCGAAGGATCTCATTTTTGATTTTTGATTTGAAAAGAATAATAGGAGATTCTTCGCTTTGCTCAGAATTATGATACGGATTTTTACAAGCAGCCTCGATAGTTTTGTCATCCTATATCCGGCAAGGTGGCAATAAATGAAAAAATGGTTGATTGTATTAATTTTGATAGCGATAGGTTATTATGTATCTCAAAATGTTGGAAAGTGGCAAGAGAAGTACCATTCGGTTGTTTTTGAAGAAAATAATAAAACAAATGAAGAAAATCCTTCAATTACATACAAAACTTCTATAGACAAGCTTAAATCATTAAAAGAAGAAGACAAAAACCAACCTGAAACTTCTAATGTAAATGAAGAAAAACCAAAGGATAAAGACAAAGAAGCAGAAAAGAAGGCAGAAGAAGAGATTAGGAAATTAGTTGGAGTTCAGCCGCCCAAAAAAGAAGAATCGTTTATTGAAACGATTATTGAAAAAGTAAAAAATTTTACTAAAATGATAAAAGAAAAGATTTTTGGAGGAAGTTAATGATAGATTTTAAATTTAACACTATAGATGAAGCCATAGAAGATATTTTAAACGGAAAAATGGTTATTGTTGTAGATGACCAAGATAGAGAAAATGAAGGAGACCTTGTTTGTGCAGCAGAAAAGGTAACGCCAGAAATCATAAATTTTATGGCAAAAGAAGGTAGAGGGTTAATCTGCTTAACTATGCTACCGGAAAGACTCAAAGAGCTTGATATCCAACTAATGACAACCAACAACACAGACCCAAAGGGAACTGCTTTTTGTGTATCTATTGATGCACATCCAAAATATGGAATAACAACAGGTATATCTGCTTATGAAAGAGCAACTACGATAAAATTAACAGTTAGTCCAGAAGCTAAACCACAGGATTTTGTAAGACCGGGTCACGTATTTCCATTGATGGCTAAAAAAGGTGGAGTATTAGAAAGAACAGGCCATACAGAAGCTTCTGTTGACCTTGCAAGACTTGCAAATTTATATCCTGCTGGCGTTATATGTGAAATTATGAAAGAAGACGGCACAATGGCAAGACTTCCTGATTTGATGGAGTTTGCAAAAAAACACAATCTTAAAATCATTACAATTGCAGACTTAGTTAAATACAGACTGAAAAAAGAAAAGCTTGTTTCAAGAGAAGCAGAAAGCTTCTTACCTACAAAGTATGGTGTGTTTAAGATATATGGTTATAAAAGTTTAGTTGATAATACTGAGCATGTGGCGCTTGTGATGGGAGAGATAAGAGAAGATGAGCCTGTTTTTGTAAGAGTTCACTCAGAATGTTTGACAGGTGATATATTTGGTTCTTTAAGATGTGATTGTCAAAATCAATTACACTTAGCACTTAAAAAGATAGCCGAAGAAGGTAAAGGTGTTTTAGTATACATGAGAGGACACGAAGGAAGAGGTATTGGAATTATCAATAAACTAAAAGCATACAGGCTTCAAGATGAAGGTTATGATACGGTTGAAGCAAATCACAAACTCGGATTTAATGCAGATTTAAGAGATTTTGGAACAGGAGCTCAAATTTTGTTAGACCTTGGTGTTAGAAAAATGAAACTTATGACAAATAATCCAAGAAAGATAGTAGCTTTAGAAGGCTTTGGGCTTGAAATTGTTGAAAGAGTGCCTATTGTTACACAAACAAATCCACATAATGAAAAGTATATAAAAGCTAAAAAAGATAAACTCGGACATATGATAGAAGGATTGGAAGACTTAAAATGCGATATTTAGCATCTGGCATTTTTGCTAACATCTCCATTTTTAACCTCCTGTGAAAAAGGTTTAGAGCTTTTTAGGAGAAAGATTTACTTGAAAGACCAACTTCAAAAATATGCGCAGAATGTCATGAGAATATATACAATCAGTTTAAAGAATCAAGGTATGCAATGTCTTGGATAAGCTCGGGATTTAAAAGAGGAAGTGAAAGTTACTCAAAAGAAAAATGCCTTTCGTGTCATGCACCTTATGAGATAACCATAAACGAAAAACCAAAACTTAGAGATGCACACAGAGAAGATGGAGTTAACTGTGTAGCCTACCATTTTAGAGATTCTACAAAAAGCATGCATGGACTCTACGATGTATTTTCTACACCCCATCCATCGACACAAGATTTAACATATACAAAAGCAGAAATATGTTCAGGATGCCATCAAGAAATTTATAAACAATGGAAAATGGTTAGCACGGATAAAAACTGTCAGCAATGTCATATGCCCGCAGAAAAAGGAAACTTGATTCAAAAATTTCCATTTACATACATGCACTTACCAAAGGAAGTTTATCATCACGGATTTATAGTTACAAAATCAAAGCCAGAATTTTTTGAAGTAAAAGCAAAGAAAACAGATAAAACATTAAAACTTACAATCCTAAATAAAAAAGTTCTCCATGCAGATTTTGACAGAGTTAAAGTAGTTTTAAGCAGAAAATTATCTTGGCAGGAAAAAACCAGAAAAAATCGCATCTTATGACTTTTAGGTCATTAAACCCAAACGAGAAAGAAATAGTAAAAAGTTTTTTAAGAGATATCTTTGAAAGAGATTTTGATGACTCTTTTTTTGGCGAAAACAACAATCCAACAGTTTTAGAAATAAACGGTCAAATCATAGGATTTTTAAGCTACTTTTATATTTTAGATGAAGCAGAACTTTTTCTAATTGCTGTTAAAAAAGAGTTTCAAGGTTTGGGATATGGTAAAATTTTGTTAGAGTATCTTTTGAATAAGCTAAAAGAGTATAACGTAAAGGTTTGCTACTTAGAAGTTTCTTCAAAAAATTCAAGAGCAATCAATCTATACAAAAAGTTTGGTTTTTATGAATATGATTATAGAGAAAAGTATTATTCAAACTCAGATGATGCAATTTTGATGAAAAAGGAGCTATAAATGGAGATAAGAGGAAGAAAATTAGAACTTTTAATACCGGAAGATAAAATTCAAGAAAAAGTCAAAGAGCTTGCAAAAGCTGCAAGTAGAGAATTCAATGGCGAAGAGCTTTATGTAATAGGTATTTTAAAAGGTTCATTTATGTTTTTTGCTGATTTGGTAAGAAATTTGGAAGGAAAAATTTTTATTGATTTTATGCAAGTATCTTCCTATAAAACAGAGATGGAAAGTTTTAGAGAGGTTATCTTTATAAAAGATATGTCTGTTGATATTAAAGATAAAAACGTATTGATTGTTGACGATATTATAGATACAGGAAGAACTTTAAAAGCTTTAGTTGAAGCATTATCTTTAAGAGAGCCAAAAAAATTAAAAACATGCGTGCTTTTAGATAAAAAAGAAAGAAGAGAGGTAGATTATAATACTGACTTTTACGGATTTGAAATTCCGGATAAATTTGTAGTTGGATATGGACTTGATTGGGCGGAAGAAGGAAGAAACTTAAAAGAAATTTATGCAATAGTTTGAGGATTTTATATGGGGAAAAATTATTTTAAGGTATAATAAATTTAAAAATACCTTGGGTGAGAAATTCAATAAAAGTAGGAGATTCTTCGCTTTGCTCAAAATGACAAATAAGGTTGTCCTTCCTTTAACACCTATCAATCAACCTTTTACTGTCATCCTGAGGCTGTAATGCCGAAGGATCTCCTTTTTAATTTATAAAAACTGCTAATTTCTCACCCCAAGGATTTATAATTATGATATGGAAGATGGAACGTTTAAACTAATAACTTAGGAGAGAGAAATCATGAAAATGGTAGATGTTTCTATAAAGTTTGAAACTATCCGAGAGGCAACAGCTGAAGGGAAAATATACTTGTCTAAGGAAACAGTAGAGCTTATAAGGAATAAACAGATTCCAAAGGGAGATGTGCTCACAGCTTCTATGATGGCTGGAATGATGGGAGCAAAAAAAACACCTGAGATATTACCTTTTTGTCATCCTATCATTATAGACCAAGCATTTGTAGAAGTTGAGCTTCATGAAAATGGAGTGTATGCAAAATCTTTTGTTAGATGTATAGGCAGGACCGGCGTAGAAATGGAAGCTTTAACGGCGGTTTCTGCTGCACTTTTAAATGTGTATGATATGTGTAAAGCTTTTGATAAAAATATGATTATCTCAGACATTAAACTTTTATCTAAAAAAGGTGGAAAATCTGACTATGAAGAAAACCTTTCTGGCTTAAACTGCGCGGTAATCACTTTAAGTGATTCATGTTATAAAGGTGAGGCTCAAGACAAAAGCGGAAAAACAGCAATAGATATTATTGAAAATGAATTTGGTGGCAAAGTTGTAGATTATACAATCCTTCCTGATGATAAAGAAAAATTAGTAGAAAAGCTCAAATCTTTAATAGATAAAGTCGATATTATCTTTACAACAGGCGGAACAGGATTTAGTAAAAGAGATAATACTCCGGAAGCAACAAAAGAAGTGATAGAAAAGGAGATGATAGGTTTTTCTGAAGCTATGAGAGTTGTCGGAATTAAATTTACTCCAAAATCTCTTTTATCAAGGGCTGTTTGTGGTATAGCAGGAGATCATACCTTAATAATCAATTTACCTGGTAGCACTGGCGGAGTAAAAGATAATTTAAGAATGATTGCACCGTTGTTAAAACATGCAATCAGAATGGCAAAAGGTGAAAAGAAACATTGAAAAATAAAGCTTTAATCGTTTTTGCCTTAATGTGGAATAAAAATAAGCAAAATTACTTAACAAAAGCCATAGATGAGCTACAAAAAAATTTTGGAAGTGTAATTCTTCAATCAAAAGAATTTAGTTTAGAATACTCTCGTTTTTATGAAAAAGAGATGGGAGAAGGTTTGATAAAAAAATTTGTTCTTTTTGATGAAATAATAGATAAAGAAGACAGTGTAAAAATAAAAAAGTACTCTATGGAGTTAGAAGATAGTTTACGTATAGACGGAAATAGAACAGTTAATATAGACCCGGTTTATGTTGATGAATATCAAGTTGTAGCACTTAGCCATAAAGACAAAGGTTCAAGAATGTATTTATCAAACGGCGTTTATGCTGAGATACAGCTACTTTACCATCATGGAAGTTTTCAGCCACTGCTATGGAGTTATTTAGACTACAAAGAAAACGCTGATTTTTTTAATGAAGTACGAAGAATTTATCTGAAAAATAAGAAAATAAGGAAGTAAAAAAAAGCTACTGCTGATATTTTAGTATGTAGATGGAAAAAGGTTAAGACTTTTGTTGCTTATTATATGCATACACTATTGGTTATAGCTTTTTTAGAAAAAGTAAGCTATGGAGGTAATTTCTCATCCAAGATATTTTGTAGTTGATAAAATTATTAAAAAGTATTATTATTATTCTATAAAAGTTTAGAGAAAAAGAAAAATGAAGAAAACAAAATTATTAATGATAGATATATTATCTTCAACAATAGCATTAACAGCATGTCAAAAGAAAGAAGAGACTCCAACGACCGGAGAAGCACAACCTGTTCCTCAGCAACAAGTACAGCAGCCACAACAAGCTACAGAAACTAAGCAAGAAGTAAAAGAAGAAGCTAAACTACAAGAACAAAAACCAGAGGCACAAAAAGAAGAGAAAAGGCAAGAGTCAGCTAAACCTAAGGAAGAAGCTAAACAACAAACAGCTAAAGTAGATGGTGAGGCAATATTTAAATCCAAAGGCTGTGCGACTTGTCATCAACCAAACGCAGATACTGTTGGACCAGGGTTAAATAAAATTGCATCTGCATATAAAGGAAATAAGGATGGGTTGGTTAAATTCTTAAGTGGTGAAGGAAAAGCAATTGTAGACCCTGCAAAAGAAGCTGTAATGAAACCAAATTTAGAAGTTGTAAAGAAATTATCTAAAGAAGAAAAAGGAGCATTGGCCGAATTTATTTTAAAACACTAACAGGAGGTGTGGATCATGGAAATGACATTTGGTGGAATTCCAAACGCAGAAGTTATTTTACTAGTTTTAATGTTAACTCAGTTGGTTTTCTTATGGGGTTCTATAATGTATAAAATGGGTACAAAAGAAGAAAAATAAGCAGATTTAAAGTGAAAATAAGGGCAATTCATGAATTGCTCGTAGATACCGTACGTTAACGGTTGCATTATATTTAATTCTGCAGCCGGCGAGGAATTTTATTCTCTGTATTGAATTTTTTATCCGATGTATTTACTATGTTGAAATTTGACTAAGTTATAACATTTAAAAATATAAGGAGAATTTTTATTATGGAAAAAAAAGCTTACGCATTTGTTTTCGCAGGATTTTTTATAACGGACCAAGATCCGCAGGATGTCTTTAACGAAAACGTCACAGCTCAAGACATAGAAGAGATTGAAAATCTTATTAAAACAAAGCTATTTAAACCCGGTGTAGATGTAGCTTTAGCACCATCAATAGTTCCGCCACATCAAGCCAATGAATTGTTAAATGAATTTTCAAGAGTGATATTTGGTCAAGGAGAGGTAAATGGTTAACATAGCAATCTCTGGCATTATGGGAAGAATGGGAAGAAAGATTGCAGAATTGGCTTTAGAGGATAAAGATGTAAATATTGTGGCAGGGATAGAGAATCCCGATTGTGCCCACTTGCATTCAACAGTCGGCGAAATAATCAATAAGGATGTAAAAGCTCCTGTTGTTTCTGACGTTTCTCAAGTGATTGACGCTTTTGATGTTTTGATTGATTTTGCAAATAATACCGAGGCTGTTTTGGGACATTTAAGAATTTTAGCAGCAGATAAGAACAAAAAATATGCAGTAATAGGAACAACAGGATTTAATGAAAAAGAATTGGAAGAGATAAAACAGCTTTCTCAAGATATACCAATTGTTTTAGCTCCCAATATGAGCATAGGCGTGAATTTATTGTTTAAACTTGTAGAACAAGCAGCTAAAACATTAAGAGATAAAGGTTTTGATATTGAAGTCATAGAGATGCACCATAGATATAAAAAAGATGCTCCATCTGGCACAGCGGTTAAGATTGTGGATATTCTAAAAAAAGCAACAGAAATACAAAAAGTCGTTTATGGAAGAGAAGGTTTGACAGATGAAAGAAGTAATAAAGAGATTGGAGTGTTTGCTCTTAGGGGCGGTGATGTAGTAGGCGAGCACACAGTTATCTTTGCTACAATGGGTGAAAGAATAGAATTGACTCACAGAGCTACTTCAAGGGATATCTTTGCTAAAGGTGCGTTAGAAGCTGCAAAATGGATTGTAGGCAAGTCAAACGGTCTTTATGATATGCAAGATGTTTTGGGATTGAATGAATAAAAATTTATCTTTTTTAACAATTGGATTACATTTAGTCTCCGGTGTAATAGTAGGTGTTGCCATTGGTTATTTTTTAGATAATTATTTTGGCACATCGCCTTACCTAACTATAATTTTCTTTTTTCTTGGTCTTATAGCTGGATTTAAAAATATGTACGCTGATGCAAAAAAGTATATTGAAAGTGAAGAAAAAGAAAGTAAAGAATAAGAAGTGTAAAATCGTTGCTAATTAAAGGGTGCTGCAAGAAAATTTTTAAGATTTGAAATTGTAGTGACAATATCTTTTAGAATTTTTTGATTTTTGCTTATTTATCATTTAATAGTCGGCGAAGAATTTCCATATTTTTATTTCTCACTTATTCACTGAAAAGATAATGTGTTAGATATATTTTGATATTTCTTCCAATAACTCTAAAAGAACTTTTTTAACATTTTCTTTGTCTGTTGCAATTAGTGGCATTACTTTTATTTCCTCTCCTAAATCCAAAGCCGTTCTAATATCTTCAGGGTTCCATGCTCCTTTTAAATCTTGTTTATTTGCACCAACTACGAACGGAGCTGGATATCTTGCTTCAAAAAAGTTTATAATTCTTCTTGCCTCGTGAAATGTGGCAGGGTCTGTACTGTCTACCAATACAACTAACCCAACCATACCCTTACCAAGAATGTCCCACATAAAATCAAATCTTGCTTGACCAGGCGTTCCAAATAAATAAAGTGTATGTTCATCGTCTATTTTTATCTTTCCAAAATCCATAGCAACTGTAGTGTGATCTTTCTTTTCTTTTTCTCCAGCTTTTGTAGTTCTTGCCTCTGTTTTTACAGTTTCTATTTCACTAATTGTATTTATGAACTGTGTTTTTCCTGCAGCGTAAGGTCCTGCCACTACTATTTTTATTTTCTTTTCTACCATTTTACAGCCCTTTAATCTTTGAAATTATTTTGTTGAGTAGATTTTTTGTTAAATCAAAACCTATTTTTCTTTCTTTTTTCTTTTCCCTTTGTATAATTCCACACGCTAAGAAACCATATAATGTTCTTTTAACTGTAAGATCATTAATTTTTGTAATATTAATTATACCTGCAACTTTGTTTTTTCCATCTATTAAATGAAGAATCTTCTTTTCGTGATCAGTCAAAAAAGCCTTTTTTGCAATATCTTCATAATTAAGAGATTTTTCAAATACTAAGTTTAGGTCTGAAATTTTTCTTTCAACCTCCTCTTCGGTTAATTGCCTTGCAAGATACATTATTAATTTTTCAATATGAATTAAAGGTTTTAAATCCGGTGAGTATTTTATAAATCCAGATGTAAAAGAAAACTTACCTTCCTTGATAGATAATAACTTAGGAAGCCTTGCCACTAAAATATTATATAGTTCCGATTTATCAACGCCTTCTTTTTTCAATACAACCTCAAAATCCACATCAAGATAGATGTAGAATACTTTTTTAACCTCTCTTATGTATACAATATCACCTTCTTTGAAATAAACGGCAATATTATTATGATCCTGCTCTATTACAAGAATTCCATCTTTTTTATCTTTTAACAAAACTTGAAATATATCTACAAAATTGAATATCTTTAAATCTCCAGCTATTGCCATTGCAAATCTCCGATTTTAATTTTTTAATTATCCCAATTCTTGCTCAAGTTTTTTTATAGTTCTTTGAATTTCCATTAATAAAAGACCCAATCTTGCATTTACTGGAGCTAAAACTCCAAGAACGGCAACATCCTTAATTCCTGTAAATACAACATATCCATTAGAACCTTTAATGTATAACTGTTCAAGATTGCCTTTGTTTAATTCTGACGTAACTCTTTCACCAAGTGATAATATAGCAGCACCCATAGCTGCAACCCTGTCTTCATCGGCAGAGCTTGGAAGCACAGATGCAATAGCTAATCCATCAACGCTTATTAACACAGCACCTTCTGCCCCAGAGTCTCTAATAAATTCTTCAAGTAGCTCTGTGTATCTACCAGCCATATTAATCCTCCATTAAAGATTTATTAAGAAATTTTTTGCATTTTCAATAAATAAATCTCTTTTTTTAATTTCTGGTATTTCTTCAGCCAAAGAATCAATAAATTTTAAAACTGAAAATTTGGTTATACTTTCTTTTTGAAAAAATTCCTCTTTTCTTTTTTTGAATATATATTTCCCAAACGGTCCTATAATTTTTATAAATTCTTTTTCAATATCATTTAAAATGTCATTAATATTAGATAAATCTTCCTTTTCTTGTACGCCTTCTTCTGATTTGCCTTTTAATTTACCTGGTAAGGCTTTTTTTAATAAATTGGTCATATTACCTTTTTGAAAAAATTTTTTAGATTGTGGTACATTTTCTGTAGACTTTAAAGTATTTTTTGGAATATCTTCCTTTTCTTGTACGCCTTCTTCTGATTTGCCTTTTAATTTACCTGGTAAGGCTTTTTTTAATAAATTGGTCATATTACCTTTTTGAAAAAATTTCTTTTTTCTTTTTTTAGATTGATTTGGTTCCAAGGTTTCTTTAATAGATGGTGCGACAGATCTCTCTTCTTTAATATTTGACTCCGTAGATAAAATTTCCTCTAATGACGGAGGTCTATTTTCTATTATATTATTCTTTTGAGATTCAGACGCTTGTGATACATTTTCTGTAGATTTTAAAGTATCTTTTGGAATATCTTCCTTTTCTTGTACAACTTCTTCTGAGTTAAGCTGTTTTTCTGCTGGCTTTAGATATTCTTCATAGTATAGCAACAGGTCTTTTTCATATTTTTCTAACTCTTTTGCAAGGTCTTGTGCAGTAATCTTTAGAAGTGAAAAGTTTGGTTTTCCAATATGGATTATACCTATGGCAATTTCAGTTGTTATATAATAAATCATGATTGAGAAATCTTTTCCTTCTGAAAATAAAAACTCCGCATTAAAATTTTTAATAGCAGTGTTTATTTCTAAAGAACGCTCTATCATTTTTGAAAAATAATCTTCCAACTTTTCAGATTTTTTAATACACTTTGAAGCTGCAGTTTTTTCTCTAACAAAAATACCTATATAATAAAGCTTCATATCATTAAAAGGCTTATTTAAAAGATTTTCTAAGGTTTTTATTTCCATGTGGTTTAAAGCTCGCCTTTTTCTAATTTTTCCATAATTGTTTTCAAGCTAACTCTCATTCTTTCGAAAGATTCAGCTAACTCTTCCAATTCATCCCCTGTCCTTTCTACCTTTATTTCATAATCAAGATTTCCCATACTAACTTCCTTCATAGCTTGAGATACTGTTCTTAGTTTTTTAACTATCGCCTTATCAACAGCTTTTATAATTTCGAAAACCGGGATTAAAAATAAAATTTGTGTTCCTATTAACGCTATAAAAAACTTATAAAGATCTGATGTTAAAAAGAAAACAATAATTGCTACATAAGTAGAACCTATAAATGAAACTCCTAAAACTACAAGAAATATTTTGCGTAATACAGACTTTTTCATTTTATTTTCTCCTTTTTTATTATTATATACTAAAACTTTTTCGGATTTTTTTTAAAAACTTTAAAATATAAATTAGCGTAAAAACTTCTATAATGATATTAATTAAGTTCAAAACACTTGATATTCCATGGAAAGTTTTAAATCTACCAAAAATAATTTCAGCTTCGTTTTGTTTTCCTTTATTTAAAAGGTCGTAATACTGTGATTTTAAACCTTCAGCTATAGGTAAAATTGCCCTGTCTAAAGCCATTGAGATTAAAATTAAAACTGCAGTGGCTATAACAAACCACTTTAGTTTTTTAATAATTTCTTTTTCCTTCACTGATAAGGCGCCTACTAATGTGTAAATGATGATTCCTACTATCCAACCAGATTTAAAATAAAAAGGAAATATCTTGCTTACTATTTCTCCCGCTTCTTTTGTACTATAATGAGAAAAAAGGTAAGGAGTATATATAAATGTTATAAATATACTCCCACCTAGAAGACAAAACAGTAAAAATATTATTAAGCCATAAACATATTTATCCCACAAGCTCTATCCCACTAAAGAAAAAAGGTATTTCATATACAGCTGATTCTGGAGAATCTGAACCATGAACCGCATTTTCTCCTACATTAGTCCCGTAAAGCTTTCTTAAAGTTCCTTCTGCTGCTTTTGATGGGTCAGTTGCTCCCATTATTTCCCTAACTCTTGCTATTACATTCTCTCCTTCCCATACCATAGGAACTATTGGTCCGGAAGACATAAAATCACAAAGCTCGCCATAAAAAGGTCTATCTTTATGTACAATATAAAATTGTCCTGCCTGTTCCTTTGTTAATTTTACTTTTTTTAGTGCAACAAGCTTAAACCCCTCATCCTCTAATCTTGAAATAATTTTACCTACAACATTTTTTCTTACTGCATCTGGTTTAGCGATTACTAAAGTCCTTTCCATCTAAATCCTCCTTACAAATTTTTTATAGAATTATGATATCACAAGTTATGTATAACTCAAAAGGTGTTATGATAAAAAATATAAGAGATTTAACTAAGATTTTACTTCCTTAGTAATAGTTGTATAAAAGCATTTAGTATTTGACTGTTAAATCTTTTTATCATTCCCAATTATTGAAGGTAAAAAAAATGCTTTGGGTGAGAAATTAGAAATTTTTTATAGAGAGTGTTTTAAAATTTTGACTAGGTCTTAAAAATTAATTAACCTTTTGACCGTCATCTAAAGCTACAGCAAAGAATCGCCTGTTTTTTCAAAAAATCAAAAGAGGAGAGACTTCAGACTAAAACCATGCAGGACAGGAGGCATTTAGCTTTAGCAGTCTTATTAATTGTAGATAATGTAATATACGTCAGGGTGAGAAACTCAATAAAAGTAGGAGATTCTTCGCTTCGCTCAGAATGACAAATAAAGTTGCCCTTCCTTTAACACTTATAATCAACCTTTTCCTGTCATCCTGAAGCCGTAAGGCCGAAGGATCTCCTTTTTAATTTATAAAAACTGCTAATTTCTCACCCCAAGGATGGTTTTATACCTAATTTATTTAATGCACAGTTTTACTATTTGCAAATATTATCACCAATTTTTAAGTTTTTGAGTTATAATTTTATACTATGCTTGCTACAAATTAATATCTTAAAAAAATCTATATGGAGGTAATACATTGGTAAAAGTTGCATGGAGCACCACACATCAAGAATTTATAATATCAGACCATTATTATTTCTCAAAATTACAAAGATACGCAAAAGAAAACGACATTTATGTTGATGAAGTTGACGAGTTTGAGAAATTTGCAGATTATGATGTAATAATTTTTAACTATCCAGAAATTCCTTTTAAGAAAGAAGAAGTTGATTTTATACAGGAGCTTGTAAAGAAGGGCAAAAAAGTTGGAATTTTTGCTTACTACAAAAACGAGGATAAAATAGCAGATACATGCAACACAATGTCTGAAAGATTTGGAATTAAGTTTAACGGCGATATTATCACAGATGATATAAACAACTATGATAATGACAATTTATTGATTACTACAACAAAAACATTTGAAAAGATGAAAGAAAGAGGAATTGAAAAGATTGTTTTAGCTTGCGCAGACTCTTTAACAATAACAGGAGATAACGTTCAAGCTTTAATTTACGCTGAAGATACTGCCCAATCTTTACTTGGAAAAGAGAAAATTTTATTCGCAAGATATATGGACCCATCTGGCGGTTGTTTTGTGGCAGGTGGTACATGCGTGTTTTGGGATAATTATTCAATAGATTTATACAACAATAAACAACTGTCTATTGCATTACTTAGCCATAAGAAATGATAAAAGAAGGTGATACAGTTCATTTAAAGGGTAGAAAAAGCTCTTTTTTCATAATTTTAGAAAGTGGAAAAGAGCTTTCTACTCACCTTGGAAGCATTAAACATGATGATATAATCGGTAAAAATTTTGGAGAGACAGTTTTTACACATAAAGGCGAACCTTTCATTTTGGTTCGTCCTACTCTCTATGAGCTTATAATGTTTGGGATTAAAAGATATACTCAAATCATCTATCCAAAAGATTCTGCTTACATAACATTGAAACTTGGTCTTACAGATGGGATGAAAGTTCTTGAGTCTGGTATTGGTAGCGGTGCTTTAACTATCGTGATGGCAAATGCAGTTAAGCCAAAGGGTAAAATTTATGTTTATGAAAAAGAAGAAAAATTTTTAAAAAATGCATTAAACAACCTAAAACTTGCAAAGCTTGATTATACAGTGCAGTCACATTTAAAAGATTTATCAGAAGAGATAGAAGAAAAAGATTTTGACGCTGCTTTTATAGATGTAAGAGAACCTTGGCTTTATTTAGAAAATGTTAAAAATGTTTTAAAATCTGGTTCAATGATAGGCTTTTTAGTTCCAACAACCAACCAAGTCTCAGAAGTATTAAAAGAACTAAAAAGATTAGATTTTATAGATTTGGAAGTAGAAGAGATTTTACTTCGCCAGTACAAACCTGTTCCAGATAGACTTAGACCGGAAGATAGGATGGTAGCCCATACTGGATATTTAATTTTCGCAAGGAAAGGAAATTAAATGGAAAGAAAGCAGTATATAGAAAAAGCTAAAAGAATTGTAATTAAAATAGGTTCTCAACTTCTTGAAAAAGACAATGATATAGACACTGAGTTTATCTCGGACCTTGCAAGACAGATATCTTTACTAAAAGACAAAGAGATTATTATCGTTTCATCCGGTGCAGTTTTAGCAGGAGTCAAAAAATTAAAACTTCCATCAAGACCAAAGAACATCACAGAGAAACAAGCAGTAGCAAGTGTTGGACAGGCATATTTGATGCAAATCTACGATAAATTTTTCTCAGACTATAACCTCATTATAGGACAGGTATTACTTACAATTGAAGGACTTCGGGAAAGAAAAAGATATCTTTATGCAAAGGAAACTTTAAATAAGCTTTTAGAGTTTAATGTTGTTCCAATAATAAATGAAAATGATGCTATCGCAGTTGAAGAAATAGTATTCGGAGACAATGATTTTTTGGCAGCACATGTATCGCTACTGACAGATGCAAATCTATTAATAATTCTTTCTACCGCCGGCGGTCTTTTTACAGATGACCCGTCTAATCCGGATGCCAAGCTTATAGAAGAAATTAAAGTAGATGTAGACCAAGCTTTAAACTTTGCTAAAAGCTCAAAATCTAAATTTGGCAGCGGTGGAATGAGAAGCAAGCTTGAAGCTGCAAAAATTGCCACTCAACACTCAATTTCGGTAATCATTGCACCAAAGAAAAAAGATATAATAGTTGATATTTTATCCGGAAGTAAAATAGGAACTTTTATCCATCCTCACAAAGCAAAAAAGGTAAGCAGTAAAAAAAGTTGGCTTGAGCTTTTATCCTATCCAAAAGGAAAGTTGATTGTAGATGCTGGTGCAGAGAAAGCTTTAAAAGCGGGGAAAAGCTTGCTTCCAAGTGGAATTAAAGAAGCTGAAGGAATATTCAATCAAAAAGATGTGGTAGCTATAGCTAACGAAGAAGGAAACATCATCGGCAAAGGAATTGTAAATTTAGGCTACAAAGAAATTAAAAAGATAAAAGGTCTTAAAACAGAAAAAGCAAAAGAAATTTTAGGAAAAGATGTTGAAGAAGTTATACATGCAGATAACATTGTCATCTTTTAGAGGGTAGAAAAATGAAGAAGAAAATCTTGATCGGAATAATAGCGTTGATAGCAATTTTTTATATCATTTCTGCTTTGCGTTATGAATCTCAGCCAAAGGTTGGACTTATAAGAATAGAGGGAACAATTACAGACTATTTAGACACTGTGTCTATAATCTCGGAAGCAACAAAAGATGAGAGTATCAAAGCTGTTGTGATTGATGTTGATAGCCCGGGTGGTGCTGTTGGAGCATCTCAGGAAATTTACAGAGCTATTGAAAAATCAAGAGAAAAAAAGCCGGTGATTGTATCAATGGGAAACGTTGCTGCATCCGGAGGATACTATATCTCAGCTCCTGCTAATGTAATCTATGCAAATCCTGGAACAATAACAGGAAGTATCGGTGTAATAATTCAGCATGTTGATGTAAGTGAAATTTTAAACAAATTTGGTGTAAAAGTAAATACAATTAAAAGTGGAGCTAATAAAGATATTCTTTATCCAACAAAACCTTTACTTCCTGAGCAAAAAGCATTACTTGAAAAAACTGTGATGGATGTTTACGATCAGTTTTTAGATGCAATTGTAAAATATAGACCTATCAAAAAAGACGTTTTAAAAAGCTATGCTGATGGAAGAGTATTTAGCGGAAATGAGGCAAAAGCTCTTGGATTGGTTGATAAAATAGGAAACATTCAAGATGCTATCTTGGAGGCTAAAAAACTTGGAAAGTTAGAGGAAGATGCACCTGTGATAGAACTTAAACCTAAAAAGCCACTATTGGATGAACTTATGAACTCAAAGTTTGGAATGGAAAAGGTTAGATCTGGAATTTACTATATGATGTCCTTCTGATATGTATCATAACAACAAAAGTTTTTATGTAATATTTTAAATAATGAAAAATTCATTTAGGAGGAATTAAACATGTCAGTACAAACAGTAAACTTTATCGTAACAGAAGCAGCTGCTAGAGAAATAAAAAGAATAGCAGACGAAAACCAAATTGAAAACCCAATTTTAAGGGTTAGAGTAGTTCCTGGTGGATGTTCTGGATTCCAGTATGCAATGGGATTCGATGATGAAATTACGGAAAACGATAGAGTAGTTGAAGCTGAAAATGGCGTAAAAATCGCTATTGATGAATTCTCAGCTCCTTATATCAACGGAGCAGTTTTAGATTATGTTATGGACTTTATGGGTGGCGGATTTACAATTAAAAATCCAAACGCAGTAAGCTCTTGCGGTTGCGGAAACTCATTCTCGTGTGGTTAATCAACTATATGCGGCACCGCTTTAGGTGGTTTAGGCGGTGCTTTATTTTATAACCAATCTATAATAACTCAAACGTTGGGCAAGAAATTTAATAAAAGTCCAAGATTTTTAGTATATCTCACAATGGTAAGTAAATCGTCTTTTCTTTGATGCTTATCATTCAATCTTGCAACTATTGTCCCGAGGACTAAAGTCTTAAGGATGTATAAATCTAAATTTTATAAAAAACTCTAATGCCTCGGTTGAAAGGTTCAATTGTAATAGTTTATTTATAAGGCCATCCTTCCTATAATATTTATCATTCAGTCTTTGACCGTCATCCTGAAAACGTAAGTCCGAAGGATCTTTTTTAAATTTTATAAAAACTACTAATATTTACTTATTTTTAGGTCTAAATGATTTAATTTTATTAGAATCTGTATCTATGTATGCTCCTTCTATAAGGTCGATACAATAAGGAATTGCTGGCATTACAGCATCCAAGCATAATTTTATAGATTGAGGCTTTCCAGGCAGGTTTACAATCAAGCAATTTTTTCTTATTCCAGCTGTTTGTCTTGATAATATTGCCGTTGGAACTTGAGATAAAGATACTTGTCTCATTAATTCACCAAAACCGGGCATCATTTTTTCACAAACAGCTTCAGTAGCTTCCGGTGTTACATCTCTTTTTGCAGGACCAGTTCCACCTGTCGTTAGGATTAAACTACATCCTTTATTGTCTATCATATCTATAAGTGTTTCTTTAATAAGCTCTAACTCATCTGGAATCACTCTATAATCAACTTCAAATGGTGTTACCAAAACATCGTTAAGATAATCTATGATAGCTTTTCCGCTAATATCTTCATAAATTCCTTTGCTTGCCCTGTCTGATATTGTTAAAACTCCTATTTTTGCCTTTTCCATGACTATCCTTCCAAAAGTTTTTTTAATTTTACAATATTATCATATCTTTTAAAATAAGATAAATCATACGTCGGGTGAGAAATTCAACAAAAATATGAGATTCTTCGCCGGCTGCAGAATGACAAATAAGGTCGTCCTTTTTCTAATGTTTATTATTCAACCTTTTTCTGTCCTCCTGAGGACGTAAGTACGAAGGATCTCTTTTTAAATTCCATGAAAATCATTAGTTTCTCGTTAAACGTATTAGTTTTTCATGCCATATTTTAAATTAGACATTTTTACGGTTTAACAACAATTTTTAATATATTTTGAATGTCTAGATTTTTTACATTTAATACTTTTTCTATAAAATCAAGTCCTCAAGTTTTTTAATTTTTGCTATTTTTCTTAATTTTTTTAAAATTCTATTTTCTATTTGTCTTACCCTTTCCCTTGATAAACCAACTATTTCTCCTACTTCGTTCAATGTCTTTGGTTCTTCGCCATTTAACCCAAACCTATGAATAAGGATAGTTCTTTCCCTTGGTGATAAAGTATCTAACAATGTTTCTATGACTCTTTTTAAATCTTCTTCATTGATATCTTTTTCGATATCAAGTGTATCATAAACAGATATTGTATCTTCTAAGACTAAGTCGTTATCTGTTCCTTCAATAGGTGTATCCAAGGATAAGAAAACACTTTTGAATAAGAAGTAATTTTCAACCATTTCTTTTTCAACTTTTACACTTTGAGTTTTTAAAAAAGATATAATCTCGTCTATAGATGGCTCTCTGTTTAAAGTATCTTTTAAGTAAAAATAAGCGTTATTGATTTTAGAAATATAAGCGTACATTCTATTTGGCTTTTTTATAATTTCACTTTCATGCTGAATGGTATTTATGATTGATTGTCTTATCCACCAAACTGCATAAGATATAAATCTAACGCCTTTTGATGTATCAAATTTTTTTGCAGCTTCTATCAAACCAACATTTCCTGCTGAGATTAAGTCAGAAAATGGAATTCCATAGCCTGCATATCTTTTGGCTATATTGATTACAAATCTTAAATTAGACATAATAAGCTTTTGAAGTGCTTCTTTATCCCCCTCTTTTATCTTTTTAATTAAAGACTCCTCTTCTTCCTTGGATAAAAGTGGAATTTTATAGATAGACTTGAGATAAAAGTCAACATTTTCTTCGTGAGTGAACTTTTTCATGAGTCACCTTTTTTTGTTTAATAATATCAGAAATCATTATAAGTTGTCAAATACTAACTAGAGAGTGCTCTAAAAAAACCAACATCGTCATTCTGAGCGAAGCGAAGAATCTCTCTTTCTCTTTTTAAAAGAGGAGATCCTTAGCCTTCGGGAAAAGGTAAGCTTAAGAGAATTTTGGAACACCTTCAATATTAACTAAAATAGATATATCTATTTATCACTCACCATTAAGATTCATCAAATCAAATATTTTTAAATTGTAGTTATAAAGCGTGTTTAGGTAGGTCAGCTGTGCTGATTGGTAGTTATTTTCTGAATT